>Ga0180301_10001750_pt1 | contig 17032 bp, 21 predicted proteins | sample GuaBasSediGuay16_FD_121797 | JGI IMG/M metagenome (GOLD analysis project Ga0180301, IMG submission 121797) | Subseafloor sediment microbial communities from Guaymas Basin, Gulf of California, Mexico - Guay16, Core 4569-2, 12-15 cm | ecosystem: Environmental > Aquatic > Marine > Hydrothermal... | reverse complement strand
TGGGTAGAGGAGCAAGCCATAGGCGGCCCAGGATAAACATGGAGAACCCTAAGGTAAGGGCTCTGTATGAATTCTTTGGAAAAGTGGGGTACCTGTAAGGTAACCACGGGATGCAATAAAGGCTGAAAACAACGACACTATATCAAAAGCTTAATCCTGCAGAGGGAAGCATGATATGCTTTCATCCTTAATACCAGAAAGCTGCACCTCTTACGTCTCAGCCGTACTTATGTAACCTCATCTCTATCGCTACGCAGGAGCTAGGCGGTAGGTAGACCTTGGCTACGCCTATCACGAGCCTGCCGCCGTAGGAGTGCCTGACAACGATTATGTATTCCTTGCCGCCGTTGAGCTGTACGCTGAAGTTGCCTCGCTCGTCCGTGTGGCCTGTGGCTACCAGGAGGTCATACATGTTCTCTACCGCGAAGACCTCCACGCTGGCGTGGGCCGCGGGGACGTCGTCGAGGGGCTACGATGGCTGTGACCGCGAGCGTGGAGGCGTTGAAGCCGTGCCTCTTCAGCACGTCCAGGCTTACACCTTCTACTACCATCTTGGAGACATACCTATCCAGCCCTCCACCATCCTGTCCAGGCCGGGAGGTATCTCGGGCAAGGGGTAGTTCCTAGGGGGCCTAGCCTTGAAGCCCCTGTAAACCTTCTCGAGGTGGTCCCTGCTGACCTTAAGCTCTAGACCGTAGGCCGATAGTGCTTCCTGGACCTCTTCGTAGTGCTCTATCAGGAAGCGTAGGAAGCCCTTCACTACCGCCCCGTACCTGTGCTTGTTCGCTGGGTTGCTCATCTCCGCTAAGAAGGTCTTGACGTCTAGAGCCGAGAAATTGTTTATGCTCTTGCCCCTGGACTCGAGCCATCTCAGGAACTTGTCCGCCCTGTAGAGAGCGCAGTACTGGGTCTCCGGGCTCCTGTTCTCCGATCTGAGATGCAGGATGTAGAGCTCGAGCAGCTCCCCAGTGCTCGGAAGGAGGTACCTCTCAGCGGCACTCGAGTACGGGGACTTCAGGAGGGTGTCCACTATTAGCGAGGGCGACGGCTTAGCGTTTATTGAGATAAGCTACTTAGAGATTCAGCTGGATGCCATAGAGGCCACTATGGCCCTGACGCCATTAATTGAGAGGGGAGAGCCGGTCCCGCAGAGCCCAGCTACGGAAATCAGATATCAGGACATAGCCTTGGTCGTGTATGAGAACAGCGAGACCAGACTAAGGGTCAAGGTCATTAAGTGGGGCACTATGGAGCCTCTGCCCAATGCAATAGTAATCGCGTGGGTCGAGGGCACTGACAGGAGGGTTGAGGTAACAGCGGACTCGCAGGGCTTCGCTACAGTGAATAAGGCCGTACTGCTGCGGGGCTTATCGGAGTACGAGCTGTGGGCCATGGCCTACCCCTGCAGCACCTACAACGAGCTACTAAACCCGCTAAGGTACGCTAAAATACTAGTGGACAAGCGACCCCCCTTAGTATCCGTCTACATTAAGCTTTCTTTACAAATCTGGAAATAGTTCTTAGCGTACGTTCTACTTCAGCGAACACTCGGTCGAAGCCCGGGAGCTCCTTCAGCTGGTTTTTAAGGGATGGCGCCCACGCTCCTCGGAATGCTTCTCTCCTCTCGAGGAACCGCTCCATTCTGAGCTCCACGCCTCTGTACTCGAATTTCCTCTTGATGACTGGTACGGCCTCTTCTAGCTCTACTATTCTGGAGAGATACCATACGTCGTAGAGGTCTCTCGGCCTAGTCCTCTCGAATAGGGAGCGGACCTTCTCGGCGAACATCTCCCTAAGCGAGTATACGAGCAGCAGTGCATCGCATTCGTCGGAGTACGGGTGTATGAGTTGCTTTCTCTCCAGGGGGAGTACTATCACTTCGTTCTCGGAAGTGGTCACGTCAATCTTGATCTTCATAGGGAAGCGATAATAAAGCCTGAACATCACCCTGGCCTCGTACCCAGTCCTAACACTCTTTAGGCCCAAGCCCTCTCCGAACTCTATGCCGCTCTCCCTCCTAGCAAGCCTGACGGCGTCTAGCAGGACCTCCCTGACGTCTACGCTCTCGGTTAGGGTGAAGTCTAGGTCTACGCTAAACCTGTAGCCCTCTACGTACGCTTTCCTTATCCCCGTGCCGCCCTTGAGAGCGAACGCATCGCTGACTTCGTTCAACGCTTTAAGCATCCAGCTCAGCGCGTAGTCCTTTATCACGGTGGTCTCGGGGACTCTTTCAGCTACAGCCTTCTCCTTGATCTCTATGAGCGGTATCATTCTCTCAACTCCACGTTAATCAGCAGTTTGAGCCTGTGGTTCACCTTGCCCTTCCTGGGCATAGTCGGGTCTAGGGCCACGACCCCCTTCTTGATAAGGCGGCCCGGCACTTCCACTTCGAGGCCCGCCAGCTTAGCGAGGTAGGCCAGCCTCTTCGCGACGGCGCCGCTGCCGAACTTCTCCAAGTACTCGGAGAGCTTCCCCACGTCAACGTCCCCCTCCCCGAGGGCCTTGTAGACCTCGATTACTCCGCCACAGTACTGAGGCTTGTCCAGGCAGTCTATGACCGTCTTTTCCTTATCCGTCACGTGGATTTTCAATTCCTCGATCCAGAGGGGCTCGAGGCCGAAGAACTTCCTCTCAACTACCCTGACTATCCTGTACTTGGTGCCGAACACCGTGAGCTCTCTCCTCTTCTTCCTAGAAGTAGTCTGAATGAAGACGACGTTTGGTATCTGCTCGGTCAAGCCGTGGTAGTGGAGCGCGGACCAGTAGGCTATAGCGGAGGGCTTAACGAGTTCAGACCCTATCACGAACTCGTGCAACGTGTACCTGCCCCTCTCCGCCTCGAGGGGCAGTATTACGTACTTGCCCTTCTCTATCCTCTCTATCCAGCCACCCCTCTCCAGCATATGTAGCACGAGCTTCAGATAGCCCCTATCGTAGCCGCTGACCTCCAACGCTTCCTTGAACGTAAAGACAGGCCCCCGCCTACACAGCTTGTGCAGTAACTCGGCAGTGGATTTCCTCAGCCCCCCTCTCATTTCAGTACACCATAGTTATAGTTAACTATAACCTTGGTGTATAAAAATGTTCCTCGGTCACAATCTTTTTACAGAGTGACTGATCGGAAACAGGTACCCTCCGAACTTACCTTTCCGGCTAGCTAAGGTGGGGGTTCCAGCTCGCCCTGACCGCTTATAGCGGAGGTATAGGCACCTTTCAATTTATGTAACAATTGGACTTTCTTGTAAATTTTTATACAACTAGCAGGTTTCTTGCTCGATGAAATGCGCTATATGTCGAAAGAGGGAGGCAACTCAGACCCATCACATATCCTACGCGCCTGAAATAACGATCGAAGTTTGTCCAGTGTGCCACGGGCTCCTGCATGGGAAGGCAAGAATACCGCAGGAGAAGGCAAAGGGCTTAATGGCTCTCTACCGGTACCTAGAGCCGCGCCGCGGGCACTACGTGACGCGCGAAGAAGTTACGGCGGTCGTTAGGGATCTTGATACGCCACAGGACGTAGATTACTACGTGAACTACTTCACTCGGCAGGGGCACTTCGTAAGAATTCTGAGGGGTTGTACTACGTTCGGACGTGGAGAGAGAAGACGCTGAAGATCCTGGAGAGGTCGCTGCTGGAAGTCATAGGCGGTGCGTTGAACTATCTAGGGATTAAATGGTACTATGGGCTTTACACAGCTCTCAGGCTCAACGCTATGACCCACGAGTACTACGATGCCCTCTTCGTACTCAACAACTTCATTTACAGGCCTAAACTCGTACACGTCCAGGGGGAGAAAGTATGGTTCATCAAGATTAAACCACAGTTAACCTCCTTCGGAATAGTAAGGAGGGGGGGATGTGGTCTTCTCGGATCCTGAGAAAACGATTTTAGACTTCCTGTACCTGTCGAAGTACGGAAGGGTTTCGGAGCGTACTGCTAGAAACATGCTAACAGAATACAGCAGGGAATTGGACTAGGACAAGGTACTCCAGTACCTAAGCTACTACCCCAAATCTCTGAGGAAGATTATAGAGGAAACAGCGCTTTCTCTTTAACTACAGTGTCGCTTCGTAGACGGTGCAAATCCAATTTATCCACAGGTCTTGACGGTTGTTACATGAATCTAAGCGTTCCATGCTGGTACTAAAAAGCACTTGATGGTACTATTTTAAAGCTTGAAGTACCAAGGGGGACTAGTTGGTCCCGATGCCTGTTTTTAAGCGGCCCGTACAGCGTATCGGTGTCCTAGGGATGCACCCGTACGTCTCGAGGATTCTACTCGTGGCGGTTACCGTAGTCCTGGTAGTCTCGGCCCTCGCCCTGTGGCGGCCTTGGGAGGCTAGGCGCAGCGTCGACTTGGAGTACGTTAGGGGCAGGCTTCGAGCCATAGCTGAGATCTGGAGCGCGGAGCGCCCGCGACGCTGGACGTGGACGTCCCGCTTAGGGTCGTTGAGGACTACGATGTGGTTACTGTTGTTGTGGTTAGGCCGAATGAGGAGCCCATAGTCGTGGATCTTAAGGTGTCTGCTATAATCTATGAAGATAAGTCCCTTAACTTGCCCCTCCGCGTGGAGAGGAAAGGATTCGTCGAGATAGTAGAGAACGGGACCACTATTCTCGTTAAGCCCCTTCCCAAGGTGGAGTCCAGCATCGCCACGGAGTACGGCAGGCAATTCCACATCGTCTCCATTAGGCTCGTCAGAATAACATCTAGGAAGAGCGTATTGCAGGGAAAGATCGCGATAACATTCGAGGAGCTGGAGCCCTACACTTATCTTAGGAGCTACGATTACAGCGGGGTTAGCAGGGTTCTGGTTGGCGGAAAGGAGGTCTCGAAGGTGAATGTGTCTAGCGGGACGGGGCTCAGGATAACAGTGAGCGGGACCGTGGCTAGGATAGGCATCTCCGTTTAAATTCAAGGCTCCTAGCCTACTGGTGGTTAGGTGAAAAGAAAGGGAATATCCTCTACGGTATCCGCGCTGCTGATCACGCTGGTCATAGTAGCGGGCATAGGGCTTGCCTACACCGTGAGCAGCCACAGGCTCTCAAGGGAGGAAAAAGTCGCGGCGGGCTCGTTCTGGGGCATCCTCGCCCACGGGAGGAGAGCCGCATATTTATACGTCCTGGACGCTGACAATCCCTCCAAAGTAATCAGGAAGTACAAGATAAGCGACACGCTCACGTGGAAGAGGTTCGAGGTCAGGGTGGAGGGCGTTGAGGGCGAGTACCTGATAGCCTTCGGCAGGCCCGACCTGTGGTTCAGGGACTGGAGGCTAAAGGTTTGCGTCAGCGGGGTCAAGGTCGAGAGGGAGCTAGAGCCAAGCCTCAGAGTAGAGGACCTAGTCAGGCTGGCCAACAGGGGCAGCACCGCCGTGAGGGTCAGGATGAGGCTAGTCTCTGGGCATGGGCTAAAAGAACTCGTGGTTACCCTGGGCGGGGTCAAGCGGGTGATAGTGAGCAATGGGGATGTGGTCTCGGGGGAAGGTAGCTGGGTAACCCTGAGCCCAGGAAGCGCCGAGCCGATAAGCCTTGAGTGTAGGGGAGCGGGGGATTTCGTCTACAAGATACTAGTCGAGGCACTCAGCTTGGACAACGCCGAGATGGAAAGGCTGGAGCTCGCGCTAAGGAGCCCTTAAAGTGCGACAAGCCAGGTCAGTTGGCGAGGAGTAGTCCTAGAGGAGGCTTCTAAGAGCTGGCGGCGCGATTAGCCTCTCGCCGCTAACCTTGATGGCCCTGCCGTACCTTATCTCGTCCTCGCTAGTCGTCATGAAGGTAAGTCCCTTAATGCTGGTTACGTAAATGTAGACTGTTTTCTTCTTGAAAATCCCCCCTTCTCGCGCACCTCGATGAGCAGAGGTTCCTCCTCAAGGGAGAGGAGCTTGAGAAACTCTCTCGCTTCAATACAACTATAGGTCCCATTACCGCGGTAGCGTGCGCGCTAGCAGTTGCTGCAGCAGCCCCCGCCGCCGCAGCCGCGCCAGCAGCTCCAGTCATGGTTAAATTACCGAGGCCTCGATTTATTAAGCTTCATGTACGTGCACCTGCTAGGCTCTAAGAGCTCCCGCTTTTTATACGGCCCAGCTAACCATTTGGTGGAAGCCTTGAAGAAAAGGGTTCTCATGAACAGGAGGGGCATTGAGAACGTCATCGCAGCCGTCATACTAGTAGCGATAGCTGTAGGCGCCGCAGCTGCGGTAGGATACTACATGTACGCGATGATGGGCAGGGCCCAAAGGGTGGAGACCCTTGACGTGAGCAACCAGAAGATCTACCAGATGCCCGACAGCAGCTACAAGGTCTACATGACGATATACAATAAGGGTAGCGTGGACAGCCAGATAACCAGCATCACAGTCTACGACGAGACAGGCACCGGCAACGCTGTGTCGATAACCGAGGGCAGCACAGTGCTGAAGCCGGGGGAGGGCACCACGATACAGGGCACGGTGTCAGGCACGTACACGATAGGCCACAGCTACAGGATAGAGATAAGGACCGAGACAGGCAAGACTTTCGTCGTAGAGGCGGTCTGTGAGAAGTGGTAGCTTAAAAGCCCCGCTTTAAACCTCCGGGAGAAGACTTGAGAGGGAAAATACTTTTCTATTTTTTACTCGTACTGGTCCTTCTTTACCTGCCGCGGACCCTCTCCGAGCCGGAGAGAACCTTCTTCGTCGTTATAGACGCCAAAGGCAACGCAGTTACCAGCCATGTCGAGCTCTCCCTGCAGGGCCTAGCCGCGTACAGGCTCAACGCTACTCACTCCTACGCAAGCTTGAGCTCCAAGAGGACAGTACGGTTCGCGGTGCGAAGCTGGGGGAGTAGTAGTCTATATCGCGGAGGTCGAGGTTAAGCCGGGCTTCACCTACGTGATCAAGGTGCCGATAGTCGACCTCGAGGTCAATGCCCCGGAGGGTTGCAGGGTGACCGTCACGGTTCTCAGGAGCAACTCCAGCCGGACGCTAGAGGGCAGCGGAGTGTTTAGAGCTGTCCCCTTAGGGCTGGTGAGGGTGGAGTACGGGGGCAAGAAGTGGGAGGAAGTGTACGATTTTACCGAAGGTAGCGTGAGCGTATACGAGAATCTATCTGTGGAGTACAGCCCCCTAAGCTTGGCCCTCCTGGCCCTATCTGTCCTGCCTACGGCGGCATGCATCGCCGCGGTTAAGGTGAAGGAGGCTAGGGAGAACAGTATACCCAAGCCCGGCGAGTTCAGGGTAGAGGAAGAGAAAACCGCTGAGAAAGAGGAGGAAATTGCAGAGGATAAACGCGAGGTATTCGGGGAGGCTCCTAGACCGGAGGAATCTGAAAACCGCGAGGACGTGGAGGAGCCCGGCAAAGGTATTCTAGAGGAATTCGACTACAGCGACTTTACGCTCAGGGATATCCTCGAAAGGGTCAGAGAATAGCTTTGCTAGCGCTGGTGCACTACACGGATTCCTAGACCCTATGGTGACTAACGGCTCTATGGCTCCAGATAAACTTTGACGTTGTCCAGATATGCTCTTTCATTGTATGCCATCATACCTCCTACTTCGTGGTACCATTTTATCGTGTGTGTACCGGGTGTTAATGAAGCTGATTCGTGATGCCAGTTTCTATCTTTAGGACAAATTTTGTTTCAGTTTTCCGTCAACGTAGAAGTAAAACTGGGTTCCTGAACCACTGCAAAGCCAGTCGAACTCTACTCTTCCATTTGAGCTCAAGGTTACAGTCCTGTTAAGGCCTTTGACAAGTGGCTTCAGGATTCCTTTATAATAGGGCACATGCCAAAGGAGATGCTGGAAGAGGTTAGGGAGAAAACCTGGCACATACTCAAGGAGCTGCTGGAACTCGACATAGAGCATACGGGTCAATTCGCCGCCTACGTAGACAAGCTCGTCCGCGAGGGAAGGCTTAAACCCCTACCTTACAGTGAGGTAGTTGAAGAACGACCCGAGCCTAGGCTCAGCGTATAGTTCAAATGCGACAATAGTCTTGCCGCACTATTTCCTTTTTTCTCTAATTCAACCTAATTATATATGCTAACGGAAAGGAATAAATACCAATTTATTTAAGGTATAGAAATTAATCCTGCCGCACCCTCCATCAACAATCCCGGAGGAAAGACTCATGGCTGATATTAGCCGATATGCGAGACAAATTGAGGAAAAGTTGAGAGAAAGAGATTTCGTGGTTAAAAGTCAGGTGACCTTTAGGGGGTTAAGCGGTATAACGCACAGGTTTGATCTGGAGGTTTCTAAGGGAGATCGTCGAGTTTTCATATGCTTTGTGCAGGATGAGAAGGGGTTCCTCTCCGGGCTTGCGCGCGCAATAGACGTTACTAATTGTTGTGTAATAGTAGCTACAAACGGTTTTAGATGCACCTTCGATGGGAGGTGTGAAGGTGGGCGCATCCTTATTGCTCCAATGGACCATCCAAACCAGGAGGATAATATAGTCCAACTAGTTACTCGCCGTAATCTGTCGCAGCCCAGTAGTATCAAGCTCCGCTATAGCGTTTCCAATAGCATCCAAGTGTCTGTGGAGGTCTTCCCTATACTCGCCCCTGTACGCCCAACCCCTACAGCCTACAACAGCACAGCTACACCGGGGTATGGCTGATATCTTCACGATGCAACGCGCATCACCAAGCATGCCTTCTTCCTCCGAGAAGCCTGCCAAGAGGCAGCACCAACATATTACCTTGCTTTGTTATTAAAAACGAATATTCAATGAGTGACTAGAGGTCGATGAATCGGCCAAGAGTGTTACACAGGATAATATTATAATAGCTAGTTTAAACCCGATAGTACAGTGGTGATATAAGGGACCGGCACTATGGCGACTTTGAGAGTTAGAATAATATGCCTCGGAAACCCGCTAATGCTAGACGACGGAGTTGGAATAAAAATAGCTAAGGTTTTCAATGAAATGAAACTACCTGAGGGTGTCGATGTTATCGAGGGCGGCGTTGCTGGTGTTGATATTCTCGATATGGTAATGGGAGTTCACAAAGTTGTTTTCGTAGACGCCATATGCACTGGGGGTACTCCTGGTACAGTTCAAAGGTTCGACTTAAAGAAACTGATTGAAGAGTGTACCAGCACGTCGCTTGAGGAAAGACTGGCGCATAGCCTCGATCTCCTAGCGGCACTAAAGATAGGATATACTGTTTTTCCTGAAAAAATGCCCGAAGAGGTTGTTTTGATAGGGGTTGAGGTTAAGGATAGGGGCAGCGGGGTCGGCTTAAGCAAAGAAGTTCAGGAGGCTATACCTAAGATTGTGGAAAAAGTTCTTAATGAAGTTGAGATAAGCTTGAAATTCTGAGCCTCGCTAACAGTTCATCAAGGCTCTTTTTTCTTGTTTCTTCAAAGCCTGGTTTAGCAAATGGCTGGCCTCCTCCGAACAGGCAGCCGCCAGGGCATATGTACAGCATTATGATCCCTTTGGTTATCTCTCGCTGTTTCACTTTCTCTAGAACACTTCTAACCTCTTTTGGTCCAACGGCCTTCACGGTGTTGATTTCATCCTTCCCCAGCTCAACCTGGTCAAAGGCTTCCGCCCTCAGTAGCTCTATCTCGAACTTGCTGAGCATCCTAGCCAGTTCTCTCGTAGTGAGCACAGGGCCGTTTAAAGAGAGCTTCTTGGCCACGCACGGCGTAATTAGGACCTGGTTTCTCTGCGTTAGGTGAGGAGGCCTCGTTGTAAAGTCTAGTAGTTCTGGATAGAACTTTTTGACGAAGAGGGACTCGGCCATGCTGGCAGGCACGATGGCAGGCTTGCCTAGGTCATCGATTTTCACCCTGGGGCGCCACAGAACCACACGCCTAAACCCCAGTTTCTTGAGAGCCGCGACTACTTTACCCTCCAGCCGATCATCATAGCCGAAGACTTCGCCTAGCGCAGCTATGGACTCCGGCTCGATGTACGCGGTTAGTTCTGTGCCATTCCTTAGGAGGCTCTGTACTTCTTCAATGGAGGACTTTTCAACCAAGGCGCCTACGGGGCAGTAAAGCGTGCACTGCCCACAGCTAATGCAGCTTGACTTGTCAAAACTTGTTTTAAACGGAGTCGTTACCATGGTCTCTATGCTTCGCTGAGCATAGTTTATCGCCGATATCGTCATGGCCTTGCAGACGCTAACGCACCTACCGCAAACTATGCACTTATCACCCTGCAGGTAGATCGCAGTGCCGGGTACGTCGAAGGTCTCCTCACGGCAGAAGTCAAGTCTCCTCTCCCCTAGCCTAAACCAAGCCTGCGATGCAATGGTTCTGAGCACTCTTGTGAGCTCTTCTTCGGTTGGCGGGCACCCACGAATCCAGTAATCCACCTTAACGTACTTGCTGAGAGGCGCTGCTTCTAGGGGTGTTCGTGGTAGCTCTACTTGTCCGTAAACTTTTCCGACATCTTCGTCCCTTGCAAACCTCCTCAGCCCAGGGATTCCTCCCAAACTGGCGCACGAACCTAGGGCGACGAGGAATTTCGCCTTATTCCTTGTTGACTTTAATTTCTCTAGGTCTTCCTCCGACGCTACTGCTCCCTCGATCAAAACAATATCGTAGCTTTCACTCTCCTCGTTAAGGCCCAGTAACGGCTCGTACGCTATTTCTAAGCCTAGCTCGCTTGCCAGTCTTAGTAGCTCATGTACAAGCCTGTACCTGCACCCTTCGCAGCTGCCGAAGGAGTATACGCCTACCTTCAAGGCTCATACCCCCTTATGTTTACTCTAACAAGGTGAGTTGCACATCCCAGACAGGGGTCATAAGCCCTTACCAAGCGCTCGAGGTTCAGCTTTACCTCGTTGACATCCACGCCGCTGTCCAAGCTTTTCTCAACCAGCTTTTCGGCGGCGTACTCGATATGTCCCGAGTTTATTGTGGTTGGGGTTATTATGTTGGCGTAGCATATACGCCCAGTTCGATCTACCCTGTAGTGATGTATGAGAATGCCACGCGGAGCCTCCTTCAACCCTACTCCTTCTCCCTCAATCGCCCTAGGCAAGGCATCCAGTTTCAGGACTTTTTCCGATACAGCGTCTTTCAAGGCTTCGAGGTTCTCTATGGCTTTATCAATGCAGTGCAGCACTTCTATTGCCTGAGCTTTAATGTTGCCAAAGGGATTGGTTAACGGTAAGCCGAGGCTCTTGGCGTATTCCCTTGCGTCATCGCTTAGCTTCTTCCAGTGAATGTTGACCCTCGCTCTGGCTCCCACGTAAAAGACTCTTCCTTCTGTGGTTATGCGCTTCGATGTGGAATAAGGTACCGCTTCCTCCTTTATAGCCTCGTGGTACCTTGAAGCTTGAATCACCTTGTCGTTTGAAAATATTATACTATCGCCCAAGACCGGGTAACCGTCATTGGAATGTATAGCGGCATACAGGTCGTCTCTCAGAGCTAGGTTCGGATACTCCAGTTCTAGAAATAGATCTACGGTTTTTACTGCATAGTCTCTAGCCCTCTTTAGCTCGCTAATCAGAACTGAGATCTTCTCCTCGGAGGGTAGCTTGGTGAAGCCACCTATTATACAAGCGTTGGGGTGTACCACTCTTCCCGCTATGGCTCTGACAACGCACGCTGCGCTAGATCTCAACGCCATAGCGGACTTGAGAAGATCAAGCCTCTTCTTCGCCAGTTCTATAGTGTCCTGGCAGTTAAGGTAATCTGGTAGGGTGAGGAGGTAAAGGTGAACTACGTGATTTTCAGCAATTTCGCAGAGGATGGCTGTTTCACGGAGCATCTTTATCTCTTCCGGCACCTGTACGTTGACGGCCTTCTCTAAAGCCACTATAGGGGTTAGCGTGTGGCTTAAACTGCAGGGACCACAGATCCTCGATGTTATTTCAGGGACATCATAATACCTCTTGCCTAATACTAAGGCCTCCACAAACCGTGGGTCATTGAGGATTTCAAGCGACGCCCTGGCTTTGCCATCCTTAACCTCAACGTTCAGGTCTATGTGCCCTACGATCCTAGATATATGCTCAAGACTTATACTATTCATCGTATCCCCCTTCCAGAATTCTTACAACTTTATCGTAACCGGGGAAGGACGCACAGAACTTCCCAAATTTTTCAAGTACCTTGCAAATAGGAATTCCATACTTCTTGTAAGTGCTAATAGCCTCCCTTATGACGTCAGGCCTCGTAATTGGGCCTCGGCATCCTTCACACTCTCTCCTCTCACGGGTACACGATGCGTCACAACCCGCAATGGTTATGGGTCCTAAGCAGACCTTTCCTTGGGCCAAGAGGCAGTCCTCACCATGCAGAGGACATTCAGCGCATATAGGCATTCCTTCAACCCCGTACTCCTTGCAGAGAGATAGAAGCTCGCAGTTCCCACCCTTCCTTGGGCAGGACTGACACCTTATCTTATGAATCGATAGCAAAAGCTCCAACGTCGTCCTGCGGTCTCGCCTCACGCGCTCGCTGTTAGTGCGTACTTCAAGCCCACTGGAAACGGGAAATGCACACGCGGGCACGATTTTGCCGTTGAAAAGTTCAACTACACATATCCTACATGTTGCATCGCTAAACACGCCCTTATAGTAGCAAATAGTGGGTATCTTTATTCCAGCGCGTTCAGCAACCTCAAGTATAGTTTCCCCCTCCTTAGCTTCCACTTTTTTCCCATCTATGATGATGTACATACGGGGATCACCTCTTCTCTATAGCCTTATTCGGACATGTTACATAGCAGGTGCCACAGCGGGCGCACCTATCTGGATCTATTCGGTACTTACCACCTCCAGCAGGTACAATAGCTCCTGTTGGGCAGCTTCGGGCGCAGGCTCCGCAACCGGTGCATTTCTCGGGGTTTATAACGTATTCAACAAGCCTGACACAGACGCCTGCAGGGCACCGGCCTTCCCTTATGTGAGCCTCGTACTCGTTCCTAAAGTACCTCAGAGTGGATAGAACTGGGTTTGGCGCAGTTCCTCCTAAAGCGCAGAGGGATGCTTCAATCATAGTTTTCCCTACATCCTCCAACAGCTCTAGATCCTCCTCAGTTCCTCTGCCCTCCACTATCTTGGTGAGGGTATCGTAAAGCGTTTTAGTGCCAGCTCTGCAAGGAATGCATTTTCCGCAAGATTCCGCAAGGGTAAACGAGGTAAAGTACCTGGCCACGTTCACTATGCAGTTGGTGTCATCTATTACCACAAGACCGCCTGAGCCCATAATGGCCCCCGCTGATCGAAGGCTCTCGTAGTCTATTGGCAGGTCAAACACTCTTTCAGGCAAACACCCGCCAGAAGGACCGCCTATCTGAACTGCTTTGATCTTCCTGCCATTCCTAGGTCCTCCAGCTATATCGTACACAAGGTGCCTAATCGTAATCCCTATCGGAACCTCGAATGCGCCAGTACGTTTCACCCCGCCGGTTACACAGAAGATCTTCGTTCCCTTGCTCCTCTCCGTGCCGTACTTTGCGAACTTCTTCCAGCCATAGGCCATTATGGTTGCTACGTGCGCCAAGGTTTCGACGTTGTTTATAATCGTGGGTTTGCCCCAGAGACCCTTGGTAGCCGGGAATGGGGGGCGCTGGCGTGGCATAGCTCTTCTACCCTCTATTGCTGCTAGCATCGCCGTTTCCTCGCCGCAGACGAAAGCTCCCGCGCTTCTTATCACGGTTACATCGAAGCTGAATCCAGTATCGAGTATGTTCTCCCCGAGAAGCCCGTACTTCCTAGCTTTCTCTACGGCTTGCTGTAGTCGCTCGGCCATTAGGGGCTTTTCCGCCCTGACAAAGATTATGCCCTTGTTGGCGCCGATCGCGTACGCGCCTATAATCAGCCCCTCTAGCACGCGGTGAGGATCTGCCTCAGCGAGCATTCTGTTCATAAAGGCTCCAGGATCGCCCTCGTCGCCGTTGCATATGATGTACTTTTCATCGCTTACTTGGTCACGGCAGATTTTCCACTTGAGCCACGTTGGGAAGCCTGCCCCTCCCCTTCCTCTAAGCCCAGAGTTCTTTATCTCCTCTATTACCTCCTCGGGTTTCATGCTTAGTGCTCTATGCAGACCCCTATAACCACCGTGAACGATGTACTCTTCTATCGACTCAGGATTTATGACACCACAGTTCCGAGAGACCCATTTAACCTGGTTCCTCCACACGTCCAGCTCTTCAAGCAGGGGGACCTTGTCCTCCCCTCTAGCGGTACCCGTCCTTTTTCTAAGTGCAAATGCCTTGCTGACATCTCCGCTCATGTAGCTGTCTATTATTTCATCTACCCTATCCGGAGTGACATTGCCGTATAGGGCGATAGGACTATCCTTGCTTATGATCTCCACCAGCGGCTCCAAGTAGCACAATCCCATGCAACCTACGGGCACTACATCCGCGTTTATTCCATGGATCCTTAGCGCCTTTTTGAGAGCCTCGTAGGTTTCCTCAGCACCAGCAGCAAGCCCGCAGCTGCTCATTCCTATGTTAATACGCAGCCCAGAGCTACCGTAAGTTACTTCTTCTATGCGCTTCCTTCTCCTTTCTTTGCATTTAGGATTATTGTGGCAGAGAGGGCCTTCAACTCTGCAAATGATATAGTTATGGCAGGGTGTCTCGGCGCTGTGCGTGCAGTGATCGCAGCATTTATCCATTAAGCTCCAGCCGGAGGACATGTCTAACGAATCCTCCTCTCTCGAGCTTTAGCCTGGATTTGCTTGGCTCTCGATCTGTACTTAGCGATTAATCTTCGCAGAGTTTTTATGTCCACAGCGCCGTAGATGTCATCGTTTATTCGTATTACGGGAGCAAGACTGCAGCATCCAAAGCATCTTGTTTTCTCGAGCGTGAAGACGCCATCGTCAGTAGTTTTCTTCCCAGGTTTGAGCTTGAGCAGTTGCTTGAGCATCTCGTAGTTTTCAGTGTTTCCCCTTAGGTAGCAAGCCGTGCCCATGCAGACACTTATCTTGAAGATCCCCGGCGGCTTAAGCTCGAACTGATGGTAGAATGTCGCTACACCATAGACTTCACTTAAGGGTATTCCCAGCTTTATTGACACGGCTTCTAAATCTTCACGAGAAAGGTAGTTCTTGGTTTTTTGAATTTCCTGAAGCGTTGGGATCAGGTTAGATCTTCTTCTGTATTGTTCATCTCCATCAATCATTGTGTATTTTTGAGAAATACCGGTTCCCAACGTAAACCCCGAGCTAGAAGAATACAAGCATTTTACTTATATAATTGTAGGAGTAAAAATATTTAAGAATAAGTAAATTACGTACCCCACAGAGGGTGAGCTGCCTTGGTAGAATACGATAAGAGGAAGATCATAAAGGTCGGTGAGAAATCATACGCCGTAACACTGCCCAAGAAGTGGTGCTCCGAGCTAGGGCTGCAGCCCGGCGACATAGTGGACCTGATATTTCACGAAACCAGCATAGTGTTAAAATTGAAGAGCCGCAAACCCGCAGAGAACGCACAAATTTTCCTCGATGCGAGCAAAGGCGAGGAACGCCTGATTAGGCAGCTCATAGCCTGCTATATCGAGGGCGCAACTAGGATCAAGATAAAAGGCGATCCAAGGGAGGTGAGTAGACTGCTACAGCAGCTCATGAAAAAGCTGATGGGGTTGGTGGCCATGGGCGACCTTAAATCTCCCTACACAGACGTGGTCATCCTTGAGAGCCACATCAATCTAAAGGATATAACCAAGCGTATAACATCTATTACAACAGAGATTTTTGACACGATATTTTCGTACTTGGAGTCGGGCGATAAGAAGCTTCTGAACGAAGCCCTGAGGTACTGCGATGAAGTTAGCCAGCTATACTTCCTAGGTCTTAAGACGACTAAGGGCGAGTTGCTCAAGGCTGATAGCGAAGATGTATTATCAATGGTTGATTTGGCTATGTTTCTTAGAGATGTGGAGCACATGACCGGTTCTCTGATTAGGCTCATTAAAGCTCTAGAACGGATGGATCACGAAGGACTTGAGGTAACTCGTGAAGTGTTTATCCTAGTTAGGAAAATGGCTTTAGACGCTTTACAGGCCTTCACGGGGGATAAAATAGAGATGGCTTTAAGCCTGCTATCGAGCAAGGACAAGCTTAAAGAAATGCTTGAAAGGAATCACGAGGTGCTGGACAGGCTTGTCCTAAACGAGTTTAACCTGATAATGAACCTAAGCAGCAGTATAGCAGAAATAGTCCTAGGCAAATGCGTTAGGAACAAGATGTGCAGGTGCAAGTACTTTTACCCCAAGCTCTAGATTTTCGGTCTTTAACCAGCTCATCTACAGGTATGTAGTCGCAGTTGAGGCCGAAGTGCCTAGGACCGAACAGTTTTGTTCTCCTAGGGTTTCTCCAAATTTCAGGAGCCTTGGTTATAATTTCGCCATCCCTAACAGGAAGATTATTATGTCGGGCGGTATCACCAAGGTTTTAAGCTCTTAAGCGCCTGTTCCACTAATTCTTCCACGTCGCTCCCGAGAAAGGGCTTCAAGAGGCGGGTAAAAGACTCTTTGACGAGCTGCTAATCCCACGGATTGTCCACGAGCGTGCTGCCCATGTCGAAGAATATAGCTTTCAAATGCATGAGGTAACTCCAGCATTAGTTTCTCATAAGGCTTTCCACGAAATTAGTCCGCGAAAAGAATTTCATCCATTTACAAATAGGGTAACGCAATGAAGCTAGAGTTAAATCCCTCTTAAAACACATTTTCCAATGTATGATAATGAAAAGTCATCCTCAAAAATTTTGGTCAGCACTCAAGATCATCGTCATCTATCGGCAGGGCCAGACTCATCACTTATCGAAAGAAGGTAAATAGATTATAAAAGTTTTTTGATCAGAAGGTATGTGCGTGATTGCGACTCCGAAGAACTTATAAAGGAGTCAACTGTGGATAGGATAGTCGTTATCAAGGTAGGGAGCATGGCGAGCGAGAAAGCATTCCAATTCCTGGTCGAGGGAGGTAAGGCCACTGCCGGCCCCCCTATACTGTAGAGGGAAAGGGCCGGCGCTAGGGCCGCTGGGAATGAACGTAATGGCCGTAGTCAGAGAAATAAATCGGCTTACAGCGGATTTTGCAGGCATGAGAGTGCCCGT
>Ga0180301_10001749_pt1 | contig 17035 bp, 14 predicted proteins | sample GuaBasSediGuay16_FD_121797 | JGI IMG/M metagenome (GOLD analysis project Ga0180301, IMG submission 121797) | Subseafloor sediment microbial communities from Guaymas Basin, Gulf of California, Mexico - Guay16, Core 4569-2, 12-15 cm | ecosystem: Environmental > Aquatic > Marine > Hydrothermal... | reverse complement strand
TCGATAACCATCTGGCACCCTATCATCGGGTGCATTAATTTCTTCAATCACATCGGCGCCTAACTCCTGCAAAATTTCCTTTATTAATGCGGCCTTTTTGACCTCGCCCTCACCATTATTTTCTGGCCCCAGTGCCGGTATGGCTGTAAGACGCCGTTCATACTCAATAGCCAAATCCTGGTAACCATCGATCCGCCTGGCAACTTTGGCAAAAATCTCAGTAGTAGCCATCTCTTTGCTCCTTTCTTTCAATTCTGATATCGTGATTATGTTAGCGATTATTCGCTCACAATATAAAAAACTATTTTAAAAAAAGCAACCCTTGAATGACTTATGAGACTGAGTCAAATGCGTTGCCTATTTTCAGGTCAAATTGACGCTTACCAGTTAACGACGCCTAACCTTGTCTTAAATCAAGCAATTTATTGAGTCTTACGGGATGCACGCGCAAAAATCCAGCGAATTATTCCAGTTTTCAGAAGTAAACCGGACACCAGAATATTGGGTAAAAAACTACGCACTTTGGGATAGTGCTTCCAGAAGTAACGAATAAAATCCCAATGGGAAATCCAAACCATCCGGCGGCGATAGCGATAAACGCTTGTTCCTTTTCTGTGGATGGCTTTGGCTTCCGGATAGAATACCACTTTTCCACCTGCCTCAATAAAACGTTTACACCAATCGACATCGCTAAAGAACATCCGAAAGCGTTCATCCAGATAGCCAACTTGTGCAAATGCCGCTCGCGTGGTAAGTAGACAAGCCCCCTGGGGCTGATCCACTTTACGAGTATGACAATGATCAAAATCGGCCATCTTCCAACTGTTAAATTGACTACTTCGGGGGAAAATTCTATTCAGCCCCAATATTTCGTAAAGCACATCGCGACGGCGGGGGAAACGGCGACAGGAAGGTTGTATTTGGAAATTCGGAAATAGCAACTGGGGTGCTGCTACACTGCAATCAGGATGATTTTGCAAAAAACTTATTAACTTATCGATGGTGTTGGGAAGAACCACTACATCAGGGTTGAGTAATAACAAAAACTTACCCGTAGCTTTTTGGAGACCTTGATTTACTGCTTTGGTGTACCCCAGATTGCGAGAGTTTTTACTCAGAACAACTGTGACTTCCTCTTCAACATAATCCCTGGTAATTTGCCGAACAATATCAACGGTGTCATCGTCTGAGGCATTGTCCACCACAATGATCTGCAATGGGCGTAACTTTGTATTTTGAACCACAGCTGTTAAGCAGGGCTGAATTTCAGCACTATGATTATAGGTAACAATGATAACGGATAATTCAGGGATATGTGCCTCCAATTTTTATCAGCTCCTGCCTGTTTCGTCATCTTTTTTGGCTTTTCTATCTTCCTAAAAACCTCCTGTTTTGGGAGCTGACAAAGGTATGGCATCAATAAGCAGTTTACGGATGTTACCAGCTTTCCGGAGAGGTCGAAAATACGGTTGCTTACTCTTAATCCTCTTCTTTCCTCTTCGATTCTTCCAGCCTTTTCTTTAAATATTCAATTTTTTCAATGTAGACCTGATTGGTGGGATCCTTACGTAACAAAATTTCATACACCTCTATGGCTTTGTCAAAATGCCCCTGAGCAGCGTAGATTTCTCCGAGAGTAGGTGTGACAATGGGCTCTTTGCGTACCTGGGCTTGAGCTTTCGGTGGAGGTGGTTCTTCTTTGGGTTTTTCTTCTTCCTCTATTTTAGTTTCTTCTTTAGTTTCTTCTGTTTCTAGTTCTGCTTTTTCTGCTTCGACAGGCTTCTCTGAGACTTTTTCTTCTTCCGCCTCTTCTTCTCCTTCCTCTATCATTTTTGCTTCTTGTTCTTCCTCCACCTCTTCTTCTTGTTCTTCCTCTTGTTCAAATTCTTCTACTTTCTCTTGGATTGCAGAAATAACCTTTTCCTCATCAGTAAGGGATTCTACTTTTTCCTCGCTTTCTAATTTTTCTGTATCAATAACCTCATTTTTGAAAATATCATCGAGAATGTAGGAAAATTTCTCCTCTTCATTCATCTCCGTAGCTGGTTCATGAATTTCTTCTTCAGGCATAGCTGCCGATGGAGTTTCTTTTTCCTGATCAGTTTTTTCAGCTTCTTCAAATTGGCCAAAAATTTCCTTTACCTCCTGCTCACTCGGTTCAGGAGAAGCAACTTCTTCCAAGGTAGTCTCTGGTTCAAGTTCTGCGGGGGTTACTTTTTCCTCCTCGGCGGCAGTTTGTTTTTCGTATTCTTCGATTAATGCTTGTGCATGAGTGTCCAATGGATCAATTTCCAAAATACGCCTCAGCCAAATAAGATAAGCGTTATTCCATGAATGTGCCTTCATAATTTTGGCTTGGTAATGAAGTGCTCCTAAATGTTCTGGATCATAAAGTAGAACTCTATTGAATTCTCTTTCAGCCTGATCTAATTGACCATCTTCAAAATAGCATTTGCCAAGTACAAAATGTCCATTCACGTACTGGGGATGTTTCTGAACCCCCTCTGCACAAATTTTTATGGCTTCGGTCAATTGCTTTTTTTTAAGATAAAGATCAGCTAAACGTGCAAAAAGAAAAGACGACGGTGTTTGCTTTAGCTTTTCTTGTAATTCCTGAATTTCCCCTTCAATAGTCGGCATAATTCCTCCTGTTCTCCATGTTAACAATTACAATGAAGCCATCTTTTCCGCTGGACATAACTGATCTGGGACCAAAAATTGCCGGGGGTTCAAGCTATAGTGGTGAATCAGAGACATGATAGCCACGTAACTATATCCAAAGAAAAAAAGTAACAGAAATGGTAAAACACTCCAATCATTATGTTTGAAAACCTCAAGAATGGGTAAGAAGCAATATCCAGCTAAGATAAGCTCCAGGAAAAGTGTAGCTCCTAATTTTCGGGGATGATATTTTTTATTTTTCCAATTATCTTTTTTGGTAATAATGCGATACTTGGGAGTACGTACAAATTCTGATCGCTTCTTGAATAAACCCTCCAATACAGCCTGGGTATTGTTAACAGAGAGTCCCATTGTTCCGGCCAGAAAAACGGGGAAATAGAGTATTCGCCGTCTCCAATTGGAATAAATGTCTTTCTGAGAGAAAAAATAGAAAAGAGTTGTCCCTAAAAAAGCCAGAACAAAGATGCTAGAGATTGCAAAATAAGTTTGATGATCATTATAGCCATGTTTAATCAAAAGTAAAGGATAATTTAGAATCGAACAAAGAAGAACCGTAGGAAAGACCGTATTATTAGTTAAGTGAAGGGTAGCTTGAATTTTGGTCAGTAGGGGAACACTGGAACGCCAAACTTGTGGTAGCACCTTTTTGGCTGTTTCAAATGCTCCTTTGGTCCAACGGAATTGCTGAGCCTTTAGTGCTCTCATATCCGAAGGCAACTCTGCTGGACATACCATATCTTTCAGAAAAATGAACTGCCAACCATGGAGCTGTGCCCGATAACTAAGGTCCAAATCCTCGGTAAGAGTATCGTCTTCCCAATTACCAGCATCTTCAATACAGGTCCTACGCCAAATACCGGCTGTACCATTGAAATTCATGAAAAACCCAGCGTAATATCGAGCACTTTGTTCTACCACAAAATGCCCATCCAGTCCAATGGCCTGAGCTTTGGTCAACAACGAGTAATCATGGTTTAGATGCCCCCATCGAGTCTGCACCATTCCTACTTTTTCATCCTGAAAATAGGGAACAGTCCGACGCAAAAAATCTTTAGGGGGAATAAAATCGGCATCGAAGATGGCAATTAATTCACCACTTGCATGTTTTAGACCATAACGTAATGCTCCGCTTTTGAACCCTTTTCGTTCTTTGCGGTGCAGCAGTGTAATGTCGAAACCCTGTTTCTTGTAGAAATCTACACAGCGTTTCGATACCTCTAGAGTTTCATCGGTGGAATCATCCAACACCTGAATCTCGAGTCTATCTCTCGGGTAATCCAACTGGCAAACAGAATGGATCAACCTTTCGACCACATAATATTCGTTGTACACCGGAAGCTGAACTGTAACTTTGGGGAACATTTTAAGCGGCGGAGCTGTTGGGTTTTTTTTGTGCTGTTTCCTTTTGTAGGTAAAAACCAAGAAGTAGCTATTCATTCCAAAGAGAAACAGCACTATCAAGGCAATAAAATATAAGCCTAAAATGAAATTTTGACCCATAAGCTTTTCTCTTCGGTTTTTAACTTCACTTTGGTGGTAATTTAAACAAAATATTCCAAAATAGCAACAAGTTTTTTACCATCCAGAAACACTTTTATTTAAAATATCTTCTGCTAACTTTTTTATTGCCTGCTCGATACCTTGTTGGCGCGATTCGCCAGCAAGCGAATAACTGCCCCATTGGTTCATCCGTTGTTTCCACAATACCTTGTGCTTCCTCAGATCTTCAAACTTTACTTCGACACTAATGTAAACACGATAAGATTGCGCTTGCTCCTGGGCATCATAAGTTTCAGCTCTATCCACAACACTAAGGATTTTACCGCGGATGATAGAGTCGGCTTCATCCTGTGAACTAATCTTCAGTGTATTGTCCCGCGTGAATTCACTAATTAACGCATCAGTTAATTTCTCCTTAATACCAAATTCGGATGTTTGATCCTCAAAAAGTGGAATAGCTACTGTTTTGATGTACGAGGGAAGGGTATTTCCAGAGAAAGAGTAATAGGCACATCCCCCCAGCAACAAGAGCAAAATCATGCCAACGGTTTCGAAAATTTGCAGAAACCACAGATTAATTTGAGGCCGTTTCCAGATTGTATTCATCGATCTTTCGATAAAGAGTACGTTCACTAATTTTTAAGATTTGGGCAGCTTTGCGTTTGTTCCAATTACATTGTTCCAGCGTTTTACGAATCAGCTCCCTTTCCATGTCACGTAGCGAAACCTGCTCTTCTTTTCGCTTCGCCATTTTTTCATTTTCTTCTACCACTGGCTGTACCGGAGCTTCATATACGGTGATAGGTTGAGAGCCTGAACGATGTAGGGGATAAAATTGCTGCATAAGGAGATTTTTTATTTGATTCATATCCGATTTAAGTTCGAGCAGAACCCGATAGAGCAGTTCGCGCTCCGCTTTCTCTGAAGACAAATAAGTAGGAACCGGTAAATTGCGTTCAGGCTGATTGACCGGAGATAAGTGTTTGGTAAGCTTTTCTGGTGTAATACGTTGACCACGCTCCAATATGATTACACTTTGGACAAAATTTTTAAGCTCGCGTACATTACCAGGCCAGTCTCGATTCTGGAGCATCTTGATCGCCTCTGGCGAAAATCCTTCGAACTTCAAATTATTCTCTTGACAAAACTCTTTGGTAAAAACTTCGATTAATAGAGGAATATCCTCTCGGCGTTCTCTTAAAGATGGAATGTGTATTTTAATAGCATTAAGTCGATAAAATAGGTCCTTTCTGAATTGGCCCTCAAGCACAGCAGCTTCCAGATCTTTATTGGTAGCAGCAATTATCCGGACGTCCACCTGGTGAACTTTTCCGCCACCCACCCGCATAAACTCCTTGGTCTCCAACACTCTGAGCAACTTGACTTGAATAGCGATAGGCAGTTCCCCGATTTCATCCAAAAACAGCGTCCCACCATCGGCTAATTCAAAATATCCTTTACGAGTTTCTACAGCTCCGGTAAAAGCTCCTCGCTGATGGCCAAAAAGTTCGCTTTCTAAAATTCCCTCCGGAATTGCTCCGCAGTTGACTGTTAGCATCAGGCGAGTTGCCCGCCGGCTATGCTTGTGAATGGCATGAGCTACTAATTCCTTACCCACTCCGCTTTCGCCAGTAATCAGGACTGGAATATTAGTGGGCGCAATCTGGCGAATAGTTTCGCGAATTTGGCGAATTACAGGCGATTTGCCAATGATCCCCATGTCGTCTTTTGACGAAGACGACAAAATCCCTGCTTGAAGTTGATCTGAGCTATGTTCTCTCTCTACAGCCATTCTTTTCTATTTAGAGCTACGGAAATAATCAACAGTAGCTTGTAAGCCTCTCTGCAAATCGACCTTAGGTTCCCAACCGAGAAGCTTTTTAGCTTTGGTATAATCAATAACGCTGCGTAATTGCTCCCCGTCCTTAGGGGGGCCATGACATTCGGGGGTGTTGCTGCCAATAATCTGATTCAACTTGTGAAAAATAGTATTCACATCAGTTTCGATGCCTGTTCCTATGTTAAAAATGTCGGATTTTTCATATTCTAATGCTCGTAGGTTAGCCTCTACCACATCACCCACATAAACAAAATCTCTGGTTTGACGACCATCGCCGTTAATAACGGGTTTTTGACCACTTAACATTTTTTCAGTAAAGATCGCTACTACTCCTGCCTCACCATGAGGATTTTGCCGTGGGCCATAGACATTAGCATAGCGCAAAGCCACATAAGGCAATCCATGAACCTGATGGTAGTAAAAAAGATATTTTTCTACTGTCAGTTTCGTCACCCCGTAGGGGGACACCGGCCGTGTTGGATGATCCTCGTCGGCAGGAAAGTAGTCTTGCTCCCCGTAAATAGCACCTCCGGTCGAGGCAAAAAGGAATTTTTTTACTCCGTATTTCAGTGAATTTTGTAGCAAATTCAGGCTTCCCAGCACGTTAACCTCAGCGTCAAAACCTGGGTCTGCCACTGATTTACGTACGTCCATTTGCGCCGCTTGATGACAAACTACGTCTATTTTTTCAAATTCAAACACTTTTGCCACCTCTGGCGCCCGAATATCAAGCAGATAGAACTTAGCTTTCGGATTAAGATTCTCCAGGCGTCCCATGTAGAGATTATCTACTACTACCGTTGAATGTCCTGCTGCTACAAACGCATCCACTAAATTGGAACCAATAAATCCTGCTCCGCCAGTTACCAAAATATTCATAGCTATCTCCTGCGTTACTGAGTTTGTAGACGAGCCAATCCTTTTTTTCCGATATCCTTACGATAATAAGCACCCTCGAATTTTATTTTCTTTACAGCCTGGTAGCTTTTTTCTATTGCAGTTTTAAGCTGGTCAGCTACTGCTGTAACACCCAACACTCGTCCCCCGTTGGTCACAATCTTATTATCTACTTTTTTGGTACCTGCATGAAAGATAATTACTCCATCGCCAAAGTCTTGGTCTAAACCGTAAATTTCCTTCCCGCGTTCGTAAGGTCCTGGGTAACCGGCTGAAGCCATCACCACACAAACTGCCCATTGATTCTTAAGTTGCAGACGGTAACTTGCTAACTGTTCTTCGATTACTGCCAGGGTGGCTTCAACTAAATCTGATTCCATCAACGGTAAAATTACCTGGGTTTCTGGGTCGCCGAAGCGACAATTGTATTCCATTACTTTTGGGCCCTCGTTGGTTATCATTAGTCCGGCATACAGTACCCCTTTGTACTTTCGGCCTTCTGCAGCTAAACCGCGTACAGTAGGTTCCAGAATCTTTTCCTGTACTAATTGCAAGGTTTGAGAATCTACTACAGGAGCCGGTGAATAGGCACCCATTCCTCCTGTATTGGGGCCAAGGTCATCATCATAAATCGCTTTGTGATCCTGGGCTGGCGTCATGGGTAGTACCACCTCGCCATCGGTGAAGGCTAAAACAGAGGCTTCTTCGCCAACCAGAAACTCTTCAATCACTACCCGCCTACCAGCTTTACCAAAGATCTGTTTGAGCATCATTTCTTCCAGAGCGATTTGAGCCTCATTCAGAGTGCGGCATACAACAGAACCTTTACCAGCGGCAAGACCATCGGCTTTTACCACGATGGGTGGTTCCTGATCCCAAATGTAATTTCTTGCACTGTTAAGATTTTCAAAAACCTCATATTTGGCAGTTGGTATCCCATATTTTTTCATAAACTCTTTAGCAAAGACTTTGCTGCCTTCTAATTTAGCAGCGGCTTTATTAGGTCCAAATATTTTTAACCCTTCTTTTTCAAATTCGTCAACAATACCTTCTACTAACGGGATTTCTGGACCTACTACTGTGAGGTCGATACCGTATTTTTTCGCAAATTGAGCCAACCCCAAAACGTCACTACTAGATACATTTACGCATTCTGCCAATCGAGCAATCCCTGCATTACCAGGGGCACAATAGATTTTGTCCACCAGTGAACTTTGAGCAAGCTTCCATACCAAGGCATCCTCACGTCCACCACCTCCAATAACAAGTACTTTCATTGTCATCCTTTCGACTAATGTTTGAAGGTAGTTAAAAGAATTGACTGTAATAAAAAATAAATAGGAATTGGTTAAATTGCAAATGTTTTTTATCTCATCTGATTTATTTTCTCAGATTTGGTGTTTTTAAAGTCGATACCCTGCACCTGAATAATAGCACTGCTATCTGCAATAGGAATAATGTTAATCTGCACAGGTAAAAACTCCTGGATGATTTCTGCATTGGTCTGAATATGACCTGTAATCTTTGGAACAATAAATTCAGACCGCTGAGAAGTAAACGATAAAGGTAAAAGCAATTGATCAGCTAAATGTTCATCCAAGGTAGCAGGTGTTTTGAGCGCAGCAAACAGGGCATCGCAAGCTTCGTCAGCCACTTTTTCGGCACGCTTACCAATGGCACCCAAACTCTCGTAAGCCAATTGAGCATACTGAAAATGAGCTAAAAGGAGCATCAAGGTATTCTTGCCAACCGCAGGCATTTTAATAAACTGGATTTGATGGGCAAGCGCCTTTTCTGTCAGACGCTCTTCTGCACGACGTTTCTGTCGGTATCCCACTTCGGGATCAAGATTAGCAATAGCAGAAATCCCTTCAACCCGTAGCAATTCACCTCGTTCTCGCAACACCAGGGAACGCACTTCGCTACAAGGATAGACCGTCAGACTTACCTCGCCCCCACCTTTAGGATAAAACCCGGCGCGTTTAAGCTGAAGAGAAAAATGGAAGCCTAACTTTTCCATAATTGGCCGCCAATGCATATCTAAAAAGTGAAACGAGGGGCTCCAGGGAACATGGGTACCACCTGTGATGGTTATTTGTGATGACAGGCGGCAGAACGCCAAAGGATAGGCAATGGTCTGCAGCACCAAACTGATTGCCCCGGCAGTGCCAATATCGAAATGGTAATTTCCTGGTTTGGGGTGTTGAGGCTCGAAGTATAGTTGCATGGAACCTTTCTCTGCCCCATTCACACTCGCGGATGTGATATGGGCAGCAGCACGTACGCTAACCAAATGTTGAGGCATCAAACCGGGATTGGAGCGACGGGCGCGGATGTTGTAAATCTCGAAAGGAACACCGGTTAGCATCGAAAGCGTCAATGCTGTGCGCAAGATTTGGCCACCACCTTCTCCCTGCGAACCGTCAATTCGAACCATAAAACCCTGCTCTGGTAGTTTGGATGCCTAAATGGACATTTTTTATGAATTGCAAACAAAAAAGGCGAAGACTCTTTCTTCCTCGCCTTGTAGCTGCCCGGGGAGGACTCGAACCTCCAACAGGGGATCCAAAGTCCCCTGAGTTGCCAATTACTCTACCGGGCAAGTTCAGTGAACGATAATAAATATACAATATTTTCTGGCTCAAAGCAAGCGCTTTTTGGAGATTTTCCCAAAACCGAATGAGAAGATTAGAAAAATACATTTCCCAACAAAACAGAGCTTAAAAAATCTGTGTCACATACATGGTAGAAGCACTGATTAGAGCCACGGTAAAATTGTCGTCCACACCCAAGGGTAACAATTCTGCCAAAGTAGCAGCCAGGGCTCCAACAAAAAGAGTAAGAAATGTTATGGGAATATAGTGAGACAGAACAATTCCTGAAATTAAACAAGCTGTAAAAAAAGCCAGACTTCCTTCCAAAGATTTCCCAAATAGGTGAATCTTACCAAATTGCATGCCAAAAAACTTTCCGAACAAATCACCGAAAATCAGATAAAGAATTGTCATCAGGGCTATATGATATTGGAAAAGAAGTAATACCAGAAAAGTTGCTATTAAAAACAGGCTCATAGAAGAAATACGTTGGGTTTCTTTCGTTTTGAAAAACATCGGCAGATTGCGGAAAAAGAAGATGTTCACGCCACGATGACTCAAACGTATTAAATCCACACCCAAAAAGATTAATGTAATAATACCCAAAAGCACCAATGTAGGCTTTTCGCCGATGAGTTGAAAGAAAATAGGAAATAAAATTGCCAGCGGACGCAGCAGGAAACGCCACCATTTGATTCTTGCTTTTACCTCCGGGTTGATTGTCATCACCCTCTTATGAATTAGATTAATAAAATTGATAAGTAGGATGTAGATAACAATAAGAACAAAAAATACCGTCCAGGTATTCAAAGGTGCTGATTGGAGTATCAAAAACAACAGTAGAGGTAACACCACACTTCCCACCACCTCGCCTTTTCGAGAAATATAGCCAAAAGTCAGAGCCACGAATGCAAGAAAACACAGATTGTAAATCGGAAACCATCCCCGATGGATGAACTGAGCAAGGCAGAAAAGCAGAAAACCAGTAGCAGTGGCAACCCCTTGCCCGCCTCGGAAATTGAGATAAAAAGGAAAAACATGTCCCACAATGGCAGCAAAACCTGCAGCCAGGGCAATTGTCAAACTAAAATGGAGAACGTGATAGCTGAACCAGAAGATTAATACGCCTTTGCTGACGTCGATCACTGCAGTGATAGCGCTGGGAAGTAGCCCTAAAACTTTATAGGTATTCACCGTACCCGCATTGCCATCCCCGTGTTGCCGTATGTCCAATTTTCTTATCAGGCGACCCAAAAAATAAGAAGGCGATATTGACCCCACTCCATACCCCAGCAAAATGGCAATAACCAATTCGGTAAACATGTCCAAACCTCTTTTGTTGTTTATGATTGTGACAACAATGTAAAAAAATTTTCGGTTTAATACAATAATTTTTTTCATAACATATTGATAATAAGAAATAATGCTTGATTAATTCGCCAAAAATCTGTATTTTTATTCTGTGTGCATTAGTAGTTATTTGAGATCATCTTCTGAATAAGCAGGGAGCAATTTGTCGTGCGTGTGGGAAAACTTATTAAAACGATTGTAATTTTAATTGCAATTTTTGTAGTTGTCACTTTAGTAATTAGCTATCGCAACTTTCGTAAATCCCTTCCCAAGGCAAAAGGAACTATTGAGCTGTCCGGTTTACGAGAACCTGTCGAAATCTACCGCGACTCCTATGGAATTCCCCACATATTTGCCCAAAACGATGATGATCTCTATTTCGCTGCTGGCTATGTTACTGCCCAGGATCGTATCTGGCAATTAGAGCTAACCAGAAGAATAGTGAATGGGCAACTTTCGGCCATTTTTGGCGATACCACCCTTGCAGTAGACCGTCTTCTCCTTACCCTCGGCTTCAAACGTATTGGACAAAAACTGAGCTTTTTCATTTCTGACCAATCACGCAGAATCCTGACAGCTTACGTAAAAGGAATCAATACCTACATTCGACAAAACAAGGGTAAATACCCTATCGAATTTCTTGTTCTGAACTGCGAGCCTGAACTGTGGCGAGTAGAAGATTGTCTGGCGTTCTCCCGATTGACGGCCTGGCAGCTTTCTTTTGCCTGGCACACCGAACTTTTGGCAGCTAATTTGCTAACAAAGATAGGAACCGAAAAAACCCGAGAACTATTCTGCAAGTATTCCCCCAAATGGCCAGTGATTATTCCTTCAGAAATAGCCAAATTGTCTAATCTACTAACTCCTCTTCGGGAAAGCGAAAAACTGTTAAGTTCATTTCTTGGAATACACGCACTCTCTGTTGGAAGCAATGGATGGGTGATAGCACCAGGTAAGTCGGAGTCGGGGTACGCCAGTTTGGCTAATGATCCTCACCTACCGCTTACCAATCCCTCTTGCTGGTACGTTATGCACCTAGTCACTCCAAAGCTTAACGTTGCAGGATTTACTTTCCCAGGGAATCCCGGCATCGTAATTGGATTTAATGATCATATTGCCTGGGGGGTTACTAATGCCATGGCCGACGATGCCGACTTTTATATTGAAACAATTAATTCCAACAATCCGAACCAATACTGGTACAATGGCCATTGGGAAAATTTCCAAACCATTACCGATACCATTGTAATCAAAAACAAGCCTCCCCGTCCCATTATTATTCGACTAACCAAACATGGACCGGTAGTGTCAGATATTCACCCACAATTGTCGCTGAAAACAAGCCTTATGGGATCAAAAAAAGACTCTCCAGTAGTGGTTACTTTGCGTTGGACGGGGCAGGAACTTTCTGATGAGGGATTAGCTATCTACCTACTCAATCGAGCACGTAATTGGCATGATTTCCAAAAAGCCATTCGCTATTTTAAAGTTCCTGTGGAAAATATTCTTTATGCTGATCGCCGCGGCAATATCGGCTATTGGTGTGCTGGCACAATCCCTGTGCGAGGGGAAAAGTTTGGCTTTCTTCCGATGAAAACCGGCCCCGACCAAAAAGACCCAGGTTGGTTAGGGTCAATCCCTTTTGAGGATTTACCCCATCTTTACAATCCTTCAACAGGCTTCATCGCTACTGCCAACAACAAAATCGTCCCCGACTCTTATCCTTATTATATTTCCATTCTTTGGGAACCTCCTTCTCGCATTGAGCGCATCGAAGAAATTCTCAATTCAAAAAAGAGACTTTCTGAAGAAAATTTGAAATCTTTACAAACAGACCTACTTTCGCCATTTGTCCGAAAGATAATGCAATTCACTCTTCCGATAATCAGAGAAGATGTTCAGCACCGCGAAAACTTTAGAGCCATCTACCCTTATCTGAAAGGGTGGGATTTCAGTATGCACGGTGAAAGCGCTGCTGCTGCCATATTCGAGGTTTTTCTGAATCACTTACTCTCAAATACTTTTCAAGATGAATTGGGGAAAAAGCTTTATCGTGAATATCTTTATTTTCCCGGATTGCCAATCCGGGCTCTGTGGTACCTCATCGAGGAAAGAAAATGGCATTGGTTTGACGATGTCTCTACTCCTGATCGAGTAGAAACACCCTCAGAAATAGTGAAGCGAAGCCTTTCTGAAGCACTAACTGAACTGGAAGAGAAATTAGGTAAGAACATGGCCAAGTGGCGTTGGGATAAGCTTCATACTGTCATGTTTCGTCATTTTCTGGGAACTGAAACAATGCCGGGAAAACTTCTAAATATCGGCCCGTTACCCATGCCGGGATCCTACACTACGGTTTTCAACGGAGGATATGATTTTAACCGCCCATACTCTTGTATTGTGGGTCCTTCCATGCGAATGATTCACGATTTTGCCCATCCCGGCCAGACTTCCATCATCAATCCTCCCGGTCAGGTTGCTCATCCGCTAAGTGCTAATTTTAAAGACCAGGTAGATTTTTGGCTCAATGGCCTCTACATCAATCTAATTTCTGATACCAGCAGGGTGCGGCGGGCATTTAAAGAAGAAAAGGGTTGGAAAAGATTGCTGTTGCTAAACAAACCCCAAAATAGTAGATAACCCCACATTCGGAAAACTTATGAAAAATAAGAACGGACATTCTTACCATTTTGGGGGGTGAATATTGAACATATCGGCACTAAAGGGACTTCGAACTATTGGTTAATCTTATGACTACAAACATTTTGTCCCTATGGGGTCTCGTTGGAGACGAATCTTTAGCAGAGTTTTTTCGAATTTAGATTTAATTTTATCTTAAACTATTTGCTTTATTTTACCATGTCCCCGTCTTTAAAACAAAAGCCCATAAAAGAATTAGCTGTTGGCGATGAAATTATTGCCTTTTTCATCTTGCGAAAGAAAGAATTGCGCGTAAAAAAAGCAGATGGGGAACCATATCTTAACCTGGAACTTGGCGATGCTTCTGGACGCATCTTTGCTACCCTCTGGGAACAAATTGCCGAACTCGATGAGGTATTACAAACAGGGGATATTGTCAAGGTTAAGGGAACTGTTATCGAATACAAAAACAGACTTCTGTTAAACATTGAAAAAATTCGGAAAGCTACAGCCGAAGACAATGTCCGGTCGGAACAATTTCTACCAAAGAGTTCTAAAAGCGTGGAAGAAATGCTTGCAGAGCTTCGGGAGCTTATCTCCAATATTAACAATCCCTATTGTCAGCAAGTTCTACAATTGATTTTCTCCGAAAATGGCTTGACCTCTGTAAGCAAAACATCAAAATTCGCTGTAAGTCCAGCAGGAAAACTCTGGCATCATAATCGCATTGGGGGACTTTTGGAACACACTCTGGCTGTGGCTCATATCTGTAACCAAGTTGCACAACACTATGCACAATCAGAAGAAAAACCATTAATAGATCGAGATTTGCTAATTACTGCTGCTTTGTTGCATGATATTGGCAAAATAGAGAGCTACCGTACTGAAAAAGGATTCATCGAACTAACTGATGAGGGACGTTTGTTGGGCCACATTCCGATCGGTTACCAGATAGTAGAAACCGCCATCGAACAAATACCAGATTTTCCCCGGGAATTACGCAAACAGCTTTTGCACTTGATTCTGAGTCATCATGGCGAATTAGAGCAGGGTGCACCGGTGGTTCCCATGACACTTGAGGCAATCATACTCTACTATGTCGATGAATTAGACTCCAAAGTGGACGCTTTCCGCCGAATTATCAAAGGCGACATTATTGCTCAGCGTAATTCTGAACCAAATTCGACATCGCCAGGCAATCAAGAAGGTGCATGGAGTCGGTACGTGAAGCTCCTGGATAGATTTATTTACTTTTCTCACTTGTCTAATCACACTGAATCTGAGGAGGATTCACTATGACAAACGCTGAGAAAACTATTGAAGTAGTAAAAGGCGACATCACCGAAATGGACACCGATGCCATTGTCAACGCCGCTAATAATCACTTGTGGATGGGAGCAGGTGTAGCCGGAGCCATAAAGCGAAAAGGTGGTAAAATCATCGAACAAGAAGCGGTAAAACAAGGCCCTATCGAAATAGGAGAAGCTGTGGTTACTACCGCTGGATCGCTAAAAGCGAAATACGTAATCCATGCTGCAGGAATGGGTACAGATTTTAAGACTGACGAGCACAAAATCCGAAAATGCACCCGCAATAGCTTGAAAAGAGCAGAAGAATGTGGACTCAAATCTATCGCCTTTCCAGCAATCGGTACCGGAGTGGGAAGATTCCCCGTACACAAAGCGGCTGAAATTATGATTGATGAGACCAGAGCCTTTCTACAAAACGCCAAATCCGTGGAACGAGTGGTTTTTGTCCTGTTTGATGATAATAGCTACAAAGCCTTTCAGGATGAATTGCAGAGACAAACTGGCTAATGGGAAAAATTCTGATCATCTTTCCGGGAGCATTGGGAGATATTCTGCTGGCACTACCGGTTATTCAGGCGATCAAGCATCGCTTTCCAACGGCGGTATTGGATTTTGTTGGTGATGTACGCTATTTCGGGTTGTTAAAATGCACGTTCTTATTTAACTCTTGTTTCGATTTCAACAGTTCAGATTTCATCACATTATTTTCGCCAACAGCTAACTATCCTGCAGCAGCAAATTTCTTCAGGTCTTACGACCTGGCTATTGTCTGGCTGCGATGCCCGGGCTCGGAAAAGCAATTGGTAGATAAACTCAAAAAATACGGGATCAGGAGAGTAATAATTAATGATCCGAATCCTCAACCGCACCCCCCAATACATCATACTCGCTACTTGTTGAATTCTGTAAAACAATTATTGGAGTCACAAATTCTTGTCCCCCCGTATTTTCGGCTTAGCGGTGAGCTTCAGCAATTTGCTCGAAGTTTCTTTCTCAACTATCCGAATCGCCGTTGGGTTGTAGTTCATCCTGGTAGCGGCAGCCCCTGCAAAAATTGGTCATTGGAAAATTTCGCAGCGGTAATCAACCAATTGAATGAAAGGGACTGGGGAGTTTTGGTTCCCATTGGTCCTGCAGAGCGTTCAAACAAAGAACTTCTCCAGAAATTGTGTAGTCGGGCAGTATTTGTTGAAAATCTTGCAATTGAGAAGTTGGCGGCTCTTTTCTCGCGCTGCTCCGCCTGCATTGGTAACGACTCGGGGATTTCCCATCTGGCGGCATTAGTGGGTATTCCAACACTGGTATTATTTGTCGGCACTAATCCAGCAATCTGGGCACCATGGGGGAAAAATGTTTTCATTCTGGCGAAGGATTCAACCATTCCCATAACTACAGAACAAACATTCTGTTTAAAACTTCCTGTTTCAAACACTAAAAGCAGTTTACAAATAGTAGAGTGTCTCAGCACAGTAAAAGTAATTCACAAGGTTATTGAAATTTTAGAGGGAGAACAAACTTCCTATTGACAAATGAAAATTTTTTTATTATATTAAAAGTCGATTTTTGAGCTAACTTCCGGCGTAGCTCAATTGGCAGAGCGGGTGGCTGTTAACCACTAGGTTGTAGGTTCGAGTCCTACCGCCGGAGCCAATCAATACAATCCACTGCAAAAACGCCATTGTGGTTAACAGTAGTGGATTTTATACATAGTTCAGAAATGGGTTTCGTATAGAAGCCCATTTTTATTTTGTCCAGAGTCTAGATGATCCTGTGGGGATACAACTTGAAGATGTCGTTTTTTTGTTTGGGAGAGGTATCTGGCCGGGCCTGCTGAAAAAAGGATAGTCCTTCCTTTACAAATTCTGCATTTATGGTTCGGTTCTATTTTTAATTTCCTGAAACTCTATCTCAATCTTTTCCAATTCCCCTTACTATGATCTTAATCTCCTGTTTAATCGGAGCCAGTGCTCTTTTTTGGAAGTTCCCGGCGTTCCTCAAGGATTTTGCTTTCCTTCTTGAAAGATGAATTTGCCGCTTCAAGAATTTCTCTTAAGAGATTCTCATCTTTTCCCATCTCAATAAGCCGTCTGGCAATAAGATTCTCAAGTGCAGATGCACTTACTCGTTTCATCTTGCATTCATCTGCACCATTATTTGCACTGGTGCATTGATAATAAAAATAAGTCCCATTCCTTCCCCCAGAATAAGTCGGGGTCAAGTAT
>Ga0180301_10001748_pt1 | contig 17038 bp, 20 predicted proteins | sample GuaBasSediGuay16_FD_121797 | JGI IMG/M metagenome (GOLD analysis project Ga0180301, IMG submission 121797) | Subseafloor sediment microbial communities from Guaymas Basin, Gulf of California, Mexico - Guay16, Core 4569-2, 12-15 cm | ecosystem: Environmental > Aquatic > Marine > Hydrothermal... | reverse complement strand
TCTAGCAGTACTAATATAGTATTCCCAAATTATTAGGAAATATGAGGTTAATGTTGTAATTTCCCAGAAAAAGAGGAAAAATAATAGATTTCTCGATATAATTATGATTAAAAGAGAAAGCATGAATACATTATATAATAAACCATAGAGCCATCCATGCCCCATACGGCTGTATCACTCCATATATGATATAGAGTATATCGCTGTTGAAACACCAAGTAAACCAAGTAATGCTAGCATGAATAATGCGAAGTAGTCTATGTAGATAGGAAGTATCAATAAATTAAGTTTAAGGGGAAGTGTAGGAGCAGCTTTAACACCTAATAGTGTAAATATTGATGTAGTGAATAAGGCTAATGACGCTATGGCGGAAATTGTGCTTGACATTTTAATAGCTAATCCATATTTCTTATGCATTAAGAGGCCGGCTAAACTGGATACTCCGTAGAGTAGTATTATTAAACTTAATATTGCCAGCATGCTTTAAGCCTCTAGGGGCTCCCACCACTTATAAGTGATAGTAGAGGATAAGCTAATATAGATAACATTATTAAGCATAAAGCAGTATATGGTATGCTCTTAGGCAAAGGTCTAAATGTCTGAGGGCGTCCTTCAGCAAAAATATATTCGTGAATAATTGCTAAAAATATTATGAAAATCTAAAACCCAGTTTATAAGTACGGCAATACCTAAGCCTAAGTTAACTTGTAATAGCTTTAAAACTACGTCATGTTTACATAGGAAGAGACTTGAAGGTGGAACACCTTCAAGGCCAAGTATGGATGCTGATAAAAGTAGTGCTAATGACTTATTGCTATGTATCATACCTTTAACCTTATTTAAATCCTTAGTACCATATACGTAGAGTACTCCGCCCGATAAAATAAAAACTGATGCTTTAGCTAAACCATGGCTTAAAACGTAAAAGCCTATGATGGATACTGCATTTTCTAGTCCGAAAGCGTAGCTTGCAACCATAAACATAATCCATCCAATATTGCCAATAGTTGTCCAGGCAAATAGTTTCTTAACATCTTTTTGTAAGGGGTACATTATGAAAGCTAATATAATATTCATTATGGCTAATGCAAAAATTAAACTGGAAAACCATGATGGAGTACTGCTCTCCATTAGAGTAATTAACCTTATTAAACCGTATATGCCGAGTTTAACCATGCTCCCTGAAAGCAATGCTGATACAGGTGATGGAGCTACAGGGTGTGTTTGTGGAAGCCAAAAGTGTAAAGGAAATAAGCCTGCTTTAGTTCCAAAACCTATTAAGCTAAGTGTAAGAAGTATGTCACTTAGCTTACTATAGTATGTGAAATCATATGTTCCAACAGAGTGTCTAATGAACATAAACATTAGTAATAGCGCACTAGTGCTTAAAACATGCATTATTATGAAGTAATTGCGGCCTATGTTCAACACCGTAGAATCCTTATAATCATGAATTACTAAGAAGTATGAAAGTAACGTCATTACTTCCCAGAAGAATATGAACGTAATCCAGTTTCTAACCATAGGAATAATCATCATTGTGAGTATGAATATGAAAAGTAGTGTAAGGTAAGGAAGCTTTAAAGTACGCTCCTCATACAATTGCATATATTTATAGGAGGATACTAGGGCAGCTATTCCTATAAGGCCAGCATTTATGATAAAAGGTAAAGATAAATTATCAATATGAAATATTAGGCCTCCAATACTAACTGTTATTTTATGAAAGTACATGGTAAATGTAATCATTAATAGTGATAATACTATAAGAGAGTATAATGATATTTTCATTATCTTAATTTTATCATTCATACAGAAATACCTCCATAAATTGTAATATGTGATATCATATTGTATGATAGAAGATAAGACGTTAATGATATCACAATAAGTGCAGCTATAGTGTATTTCATTAATGAAGGTATGTTAATTCTATTAATGGTTAGTTCAGAGTTTGAGAAGACTGTTTTTTCTAACCATTTAATACTTACTATAAAGAACATGCATGAACTTATGAGCATGGAAAATATTGGAACTAAATGGATAGCGTTGGCAAATTTACTTACTGACGTTAAAATGTAAAGCTTACCGAAGAATAGGTTAAATGGAGGTATGCCTGATAGCCTAAGTATTGCTGAAATCCATCCTATTGTAACTAGTTTAGTGGAGAGAAGAAGGCCTTTAATGTTTCTCATAACATGAGTTCCATAAACATATCCGAAGACTCCGACAATAAGGAAACCTAAACCTTTGAGGTAAGCATGGCTTATAAGATATGAGGTTGAAGCTTTCAAGCCAATAGTAGGGTTTATGATAGCATAGGCTAACCTAACATACATTGTCATGACCTCATTTACTGTTGAGTAAGCTAATAATTTTTTAGCATCAGTTTGGATAGGGTACATGAGAACACAAATAATGCAAGTAATTACTATAGGAATTGCAAGTATTGTAAAGCATATTTCAGGCAATGTATTAATGAACTGAATTATCCTACCTAACAAATAAACACCCATTTCAATCATAGCGGCGCCGTGGAGAAAGGCTGAAGCAGGCGTAGGAGCTACCATAGCATCTATAAGCCATGAGTAAAAGGGGAATTGTACAGACTTAGCTAAAACAAAGCTTAGCAGAGTCATCGTCCACGAAGTCATGCATGAATATGAAATCATTAAGAAAGAAGTACAGTTAATATATAGTCTTGAAAAGAAAATTTACCACGAAATACTCGTTCTAATAGATGATGCGTATAACTTGTTAGCAAAAATTTCAGCAAAATACACTGTATTCTTTAGACAGTTAGAAACATCAATAATTAATTTAAGCTTCAAAATGTTAAGTGTATTTTTTGATAAATTTTCTCATTTTGAATCTGCCTCTGAAGCAACATATGATGCTTTCAAGGATGCCAAATTAAAATATGCTCAGCAATTACTTCAACATTATAGAAAGTTAGGAAATACGTTAGTAAAGAATATGTTTACACAAAAAATTTTAAGCGTGAAATATTTCACGCTTAAAGAGATTTACATTGATGAGAAAATATGGAAACCTCTAATCCCACTCTTTAAAAACTTGCTAAGAGATTGAATGAAGAAGAATATGACTTATTCTTTTCAACATTAATGATGCTGTCATTACTGCTACTAATATCCATACTTACGTTAATACATGTTATTTAGATTTCAGCTTAACCTTAATTATATTATATGTTAACTAAAATACTTAGCGATTCATGAAGCATACTTGTACGAACTATTTCTAATAATTACCATATCTTAAGCACCCCCAACAACAATCCTATTAGTGCCGATACTAGCAATGGAATTATGGGATGAATTTTAAGTATGTGTACTGAGACTACTATGAATACTATTATTATTGATGCTGCTATTACTTGGGGAATTTTCGGTAATATAGCATATGTTTCTTTTGCGGTTGTAACTAATGCTAAAATGATTAATCCTATAACGGCTGCTTTTAATCCATTTAACACTGCCTGCACTAGTCTATTAGTGATGTATGTTGTAAGCGAGTAAACTATTAGAGAAATTATTGTGAACGGTGGTAGTACTACAGCTAAAGTAGCTATGAAAGCACCTAATGAACCTGCAAGTTTAAAACCAACATATGTGGCTGCATTTACAGCAACAGGTCCCGGCGTAGAACCAGCTATAGCAACTAAGTTTAAATATTCAGACTTAGAAAGCCATTTTGCTTCTTCAACAACCTCTCTTTCAATAATAGGTAATATAGCCCATCCGCCACCGAAACCGACAATACCAACTTTAAGAAATCTAACAAATAATTCTAAAAGCAATGAAATATTCATATTTCCTACCTCGCCTAAACACTTCATACATGCTATGCATTAGAATATTATAGCATTATAAAGATTTCCGGAATCACAGTCTTACAGCATGAGATATAAGACTTCACTAGTTCATAAGTTATGTTAAACTTATTTGGGCCGTATCTGCACTATTAGTGCTCCGATGAAAACCATCATTATTCCTAAGATCTTTTGAGGAGTAAGTACTTCTCCGAGAAATACGCAAGCTAGTAACGTTATTTGTATTAACATGGTATTTTGTAATATAGATTGTTCATAAGCTCTTAGAGTCTTTAACGCATGATTCCATAAAACAAAAGCCAATGCAGTATTTACGATACTAAGCCAAAATATTATGAGCCAGCCGCTTATAGAAGGAAACACAATGTTGTTACTTAGAATGGCTGCTGCAAGAAGCAATAACGAGCCGAAAGACATTGAATAGGAAGTTGGTGTAAAGACATTTATCCTATTATTTCTTAAGTAATATCTAGACATAATCATGTACGTCGCCCAACCTATGCCTGAGAGCACTGTTAAAAACACACCAAGTACATCACTAAGGACAAGAGGTAAACTTGAGAAGAAAACTATTACGCCGAAAATAACAACTACTATTCCTATAAATTGAATGAAAGTAGGCTTTTCTTTAAGAGTAAAAATGCTTAGTATTAGAACGAATATTGGCGTCATATTTAGAATGAACGTTACTGTTATTGCTGGAAGATAATATAGACCAAAAAAATTGTAATCCTTGAGCTACGAAATAACCTGAAAATCCCAGCATTAGGAATACTAGTAGTTGTTTAAATTCAAGGTTTCTACTGCCTTTATACTGGGTTAATGCGAGAATTATCAATATTAAAGAAGCTAAAATGTACCTATATGCTGCAAAAGCTATGGGATTTAATTCTCTAAGACCAATCTTAATAAGTATATAAGATGTTGACCAAAGAAACGTAACAAATAAAGCTTCAACCAGAGCATGTAATCGCTTATTCAACGCACTATTACACCAACATAAAAGTTTTCTCAACACTTAACATTACATAGCATTACTTTACACCATTCTAGTCTTTTCCATGATGCCTCATTGTTTATTATTTCCCTAAGGTAATGTGGTAACTTATACTAGACACTGTTTCTTTTAACTTTCTATTAGGCTCAAACTCTGTTTTGTCTGTATATGAAATCCACTCTTTAGTTTCATACCTATTAGCTGAAACATTTTTGGGAACTAAAAATTGGTAGATGTTTTATCTTGTTTTCGAAGCTTTCTCGGAAGTTCGTCATCGTCAATTAAAATTATAACTTTACCTTATTCAATATAGGGAAATTAAACACACCGTAATCTAACATTAAACATTGTATGTACAATGTTTTTTCGCGTACAGATACATTGTTACAATGTTTTCTATTGGTGTTACCGGTTGTGGTGAATGGGTAGGTGCGAGAATTAAGCCGCCACCTTTTCCACATTCTTGGAATGTTTTCCTAACAGTATGCTTAACTTCTTCTACTGAGCCAAAAGGTAATGTTGTTTGAACTGATATTGTGCCATGAAGAGTTAATTTATCACCCCGTTTTCGTTTTACATAAGCAGGATCCATACATTCAGGTTGTACAGGATTTAATATTTGAACATCTATTTCTATTAAGTCATCTATTATGGGTTCAATGTATCCAACACTATGGTAAAATATGTAGTCGCTATTTCTAGAGTGCTTTTTTATTTCATGTATAAGCCTCTTCATACGTGGCTTAAAATACTTCCTCCAAATTATTGGTGAAATAATCATTGATGTTTGCACACCGAAATCATCACCTAATTGAACAATGTCTACACCCATGTCTATGAAGTACTTTGCCTCACGTATCCTATAGTCTAGTAATCTGTCTAGTAGTTTACTAACAAACTTAGGATTTCTATACAAGTCAGTTATGAATAAATCAAATCCTCTTAAAGCCCATGCTTGCTCGAATAAGCTTCCCCATAAATGAGCGCCTACAACATACTTGTCCTTATACTTCTTAACCATTTTTTCAGCTTCAACGTATCCTGAAGGATCATCGGGGTCTGGGAATTCATAACTATCTAAGTCCATTTCAGATAAAGGATGATAAACGTATCTCCAATGTAATCTATCTGATGTAGGTTCATATCTTATACCCCATTCATCTTCGAAGAGATTTTCACCTAACTGTTTAAGGTATCTATCAAAGGGTATGCCAATGTACTTTGCTTTTTTCTTAAAATCTTCTGAAACACCTCTTTTAACATGTCTAAAATCTATCCCTAAGTAGTCGAGAATAGCCTCCTTATCGTTGGTACCAAAATACTCCATTAATCTTCACCCGGACTTAAGCACCACACATAATATAGTGTAATACTAGTATGGCGAAGACAAGAAAAATGCCTCTCTTTGTTAAGGCCCACATTAAAATACGGCCATAGAGGTGTTAAAGGTTATTAATAGAAGCATTGCATGCGACTTCTCCATGTAAGACTGCTTAGTTTTTCACCTCATAGTAGGAAGCCTACTCTATACGCAACAATAAACACGTAGGAATGGTAGTAAATGTCCAATGGAAAAATTAGCCCTAATACCTTGGGAAGACAATAAATACCATATTCAGCATATTGGAGAGGGAAGGTCTAATGAAAATAGAGTAACAAGCTACATAAGCCGAGGAAAACTTTTTTTAGAATTGTGCAGACAATGTTCTTCACGCATCTTAATTAAAGTGTTACATAGTTTGAGTAAAACATAGTTTTTAGAGGTAAGAAATGTTATTTACCGCTTAAAATTCACGCATAGGTATTTACCGAAGACTATATTACTACTCTTTTACCTATATTACACTATACATAATTAAGATGTGATATATTCTTGTCTTCCATATTGAAAGCTATTGGGTACTTGGTCCTAATATTAGTAGTAATACTCTCTTTACCGGAGGCGTTATCATATTCCCAAGAAACTACAGGCACTCCTACAGTACTCATTGATCTTGACATCGAGATAAGCGGTGGAGCTGTAGAGTTAATAGCTAGGGCTTTGCGTATTGCAGAACAAACTGATGCTAAAGCATTGGTCTTGAAAATTAATAGCTATGGGGGTTATTTAGGAGCCACCGATATCATAGTTAAGAGAATCATTGAATCTAATGTCACATGCTATGCTTGGATTCCCCCTGGAGGTAAGGCTGTTTCAGCTGCTTCCCTCATAGCGTTAGCTTGTAACAAAATATACATGGGAGAGGGTGCTAGTATTGGAGCGGCTATGCCTTATCCTGCAGATGAGAAGGTAGTTAACTACGTGGCTTCTAGGTTTAGATCTCTAGCAGAAAGGCAGTTCCATAAGAATAAGACGCTTGTTGAGATAGCAGAGAAGTTTGTTACAGAGAACCTTGTATTAACTGCTGAGGAAGCCTATAAAGCGGGTTTTGCGCATCAAGCTAATACTCTTTCCAGGATTTTAGATGAAAATAACTTATACCTAGTTGAAGAGGTAACACCTAGTTATTGGGAGCAAATAGTATCATTAATATCGAGTCCTCTGATAGCACCTATAATGCTTGCTGTAGGGACAATGCTTATTTTCGCTGAAATAATGATAACCGGTTTTCAAGGATACGTAATAGCAGGAATACTATTAATCATGTTAAGCCTTTACGGTATGGCTGTGATAGCACCTGATCTCTTAATAACGATACTATTAATCGCAGGACTTATACTATTAGTTATTGAAATATATATACCTGGCTTTGGGGTTTTTGGAGTAAGTGGTGTAATTGTTACAGCAATAGGTATCTTCATGTTATTCTATAGTCAACCTTACAAGGTGGTGACCTCAATTCACATGGCCTTCTTAATAGGTTTAGTTGCTTTTGCCGGACTTATGGTAATAGTATTCTTTAAGGCAGCAACTGTAATGAGGAGGAAGTATCCTAAGTATGAAGAGAAACTTATAGGACAGGTGGGAATAGCTAAGACAGCCATTAGCCCTAAGCAGCCTGGAATAGTCTACGTTAATAAGGAGGATTGGACAGCCTTTTCAGTAGAGGGTAAGATAGCGCCTGGTGAGAAGATTATTGTTACTAAGGTAAAGGGCCTTAAGCTCTATGTGAGGAAGGCTGCAGACTAGTAATCAGATACCATGGTCTTTATATATGAGAATTAACATAGAGTCCCTAATATTGAAATGTGGGTGTATGAACTATTGGATATAGTAACTATGGTTTTTACATTATTAGTGTTCTTAGCTATTATTACAGTCGTCTCTAGAGCTATAAGGATAGTTCGAGAATACATGAGACTTGTAGTCTTTAGGCTTGGTAGACTTGTAGGAGCTAAAGGCCCCGGATTGGTGTTACTCATACCTTTCATAGATACTGCAAAAATGGTTGACCTCCGAGAGTTTATGTTAGATATTCCTCCACAAACATGCTTCACAAAGGATAATGCACCTGTAGATATAGACTTATTCGTATATCTCAAGGTATTTGATCCAATAAAGTCAGTTACTGCCGTTAAGGATTTTGTTAATGCATCAATAGGTATAACCATAACCACTCTTAGAGCCGTAATAGGCGGTATGTCGCTTGACGATGTTCTTGCTAAAAGAGATGAAATCAATAATACCCTAAGAACCAAATTAGATGATATTACGGATAGATGGGGAATTAAAATAACTGCAGTAGAAATTAAAGAAATAAGGCCACCAAGTGATGTTCAAGAAGCTATGGTTAAACAAATGGCTGCTGAGAGAACTAAAAGAGCTATGATATTGGAGGCGAGCGGTAAAAAGCAAGCCGTTATATTGCAGGCTGAAGGACGTAAAGAAGCACTAATTAGAGAAGCTGAAGGAGAGAGAATAGCTCGTTTACGTAGAGCAGAAGGATACGCTATGGCCATTGAGAAAATAGATGAAGTAGCCTCAAAGGTGAGCTCTAACACCCTGTATCTACAATATCTCGATACACTTGGAAAAGTGGGAGAATCAGCATCAACCAAAATAGTTCTACCCTTGGAATTAACAACGGACATGCTTAAAGTCGCTAAGAGATTTATAGGAGAAACAGAGTAAAAATATAAACTCCACCATATTTTTTCTTTAAACCCGAATTCATTAACATCGTTCTTCCAGCTTTGCACCATTTAATATGCCTCTATGTTTAATGGTTAAGTTGTACTATACATATTCATGTGGTTTCAGCATAGCTTATTTCGTTTAATTTCCATGGTAAAGGTATAATGGTTAACGGGAGCTGTGCAACCACTATTACTACATCTTGGCTCGGTAAGTATTTCCTTATTAGTGGGTTTAAGGTTTTAATAGAGCTTATAATTCCCCCAAGGACTTCGTTAAAGCTTTTCTCGGATGATTCAGCTAGTTCTTTAATACATGTTTTGTTAAGCCACATATCTATTCCGTAAAGTGCCTCACCCATGCTATCGAAGCACGGTATTTTATGGAGATCATCGTAAAGATCAGGCGCGTCAAAATATGATGGTAAACCGTAACCAAAAGTCTCAATAACAATTATGCTTTTATTTCCAGCAATACTTAGAAGTTCTTTAACAAGTTTATCAGCATTCAGTTCGCCATGCGACTCAATACTTACTTTTACCATGTCTTGCCCTAAGAACGATACACATGCTTTATGAACGCCTAACTCTCTAAGTACCTATAGGATTCCGCTTATAAGCTCATTCTCAAGTAATGAAACATTTGAAATGCCGAAGCCCCCTACAACCTCATATTCACCATTAACCATAGCAATACACAGTCTTGACCTTAGCGGCTTAGGATAATAAAATTACTAACTTCTTCAACAGCCTTCGATATGAACTTTGCAGGATCTCTATTCTATCTTGTAGTATCAATAACCAATATCCATCACCTAAGTATTTGAAAACACTTCTATTGATTAAAGCGATAATAACATTACCATAATCATAGAATATATAGGGTTCAACATACCTTATTTTTAGGAATTGGCAGATGAGTTTGCAGTTCAACTAAGCATACTGGTAAATCTATTGTCTCTATATTTACTACCCTTATTTCACCGCTTTCTTCTATATTGTAATATATCTTTATCACCAATTGTTCTAAGCACTTGACATCGGTGTTATTACCGTTCTTGACAATTGACAAGTACTGATGGCCAGTAACCCACTTCTCCTCTTCACCTATCCCTAGTTTAACTAGCTGTATTGATAAGACATAGCTCTTGAACCAATGTGTTTTAGGGTTACGGGCTATTTCTACCATTCCTAAGCTTAAGGAGTACTTAACATCCTCTATAAGGAGTTCGGGATTTATTCCCTTACTTCTAAGTAGCGTAGTTACTTTGGGATCACTAATGAGTTTCCTAATATTGCTTATATTGCTTAAAAACTTCAAGACTTGCTCTGGAAACATAGCTTTAGGCGGCGGAATCACCGTAAATCCTTTACTGGTTACTTTCACATATATGGTGTTCTCAATAGGTTTACAACTGAATTCTTGTGGCTGAGTACATATGTTGGCTACCGCCTTTATTACCCCTTCAAATGGAACTGTAACAATATAGTAGAACTCGTTTACTACCTCGGCTCGAGGAGGTATAGGTTTAAACCTTAAATCATCTGTGCAAAATACCGGTAAAGGCAGTATATAACCAGACATGTTCTCTATATGTATCAGAGTTACTGGTTCTTTCACACTCCATGTAAGTGGTTTGAGTAGTTTATATATTGCTTCATTAACATGTAAGGAAACACCGCATGCGTAATTTGTCTTATAATACATTACCTTATAGCCTTGATTAATAAGCTTAATAGTAATCTTTAGAATAGCTATATTACTCTTGTTAAAGTTAGCTACGTACTCTTCACCCATACTAGACATGGGATTCCATAAAGAGAAATGTTCTACTATTAACCTAGCTCTAGATAGAATTTCTAGATCGTTAATAGTGGAGTAGCTTATTCTTAGCACAACATTACCATAACTAACGTTACTAACATACATGAAATACATGTAGCTAAATAAAATGCTAACAATAATAGCTAATACTATTAGAAACACAATAGACTTAGTTATCCTCATAGTTCTCTCCAATTAGTATCTAATCCAATTAACTATATAAGATACTATAGCTTAGTACGCAATAGGACACATATATTGTTGGAAACAATAAAATAAGCATGTATACCATATTTTCCATTGGATTACACTCCAGGAACGGTTTGTTAACATTATGTTAGTAATCTCAGATGGTTCTAGTGTAGAAGCCTCATATTGGAACATATAAGAGTTAAAGCTAAAGTGTTGAATGTGGAAAACCCATTTATTAGTGATGAAGTAGAGCTTTTAACGGATACCGGAATTATACATAGTATTACCTAGCAGTCTTCTCGAAGAGCTGAAAAGTAAAGAAATTAGACTTAATAATTAAGGATAAGAGAATACTAATACTAAGTCCTAAGGAACTTGCGGTCTACATAAATCTATTAATAGCATTAAGCATATTATCCGTAAAAACAGCAACAATAATCCTAAGACCACTTCCTGAGCTAATTAGGATTGAGTAAATAGTAGCTAGGGAAGTGGATCTAATGAAATGGAATGAAATTCCTGCTGGAGCCCGTCATTACATACTATATCATACCATCATATACCGCTGTTAATTACATGATATATGCTTCCTATGTACATGTTTATAATAGGCTATACAGTCTTAGAAGTTGGTATTACCTTTACACTAGTTCATGTATTGTCTATTCCTGCAACATATGCTGTAGGGAAGTTGTTTGATAAGATTGCTATTAGACATGGACTTGTACTTATAGATGCTCTTGATGGAGTATCAGCGGTACTGTATGGCTTAGCTTATGGACCTATAGCACCACTAATGCTTTTTCTAGGTCTATTAGTAGATGATATAACTAGAATATTTTACCCGCTCTATCAAACAGCAGAAAGAATTCTCTATCCTGAAGATAAAATGGAGGAAGTATTTGCTTGGCATATGAGGCTTCCAGAAATGAGCCAGTTAATAGGGTTCGGAACTGTTTCTTGTTTGTGGGTCTTTTAAGGTCTTTGCAGGTTTCTTCTTGCTTTGAGAGCTATTAATTTAAGCTTATAAGTAGTGATGGGTTATAGGTTTAATGGTGACCTCTAGTTTCCGATACCCGCTCCATTGGTTGGGCGGGGAGGGGGCTAGGGGAAACCGTAATGAACCGACCTACGAAAACCCAAAAAGACCGTAGGCGAAGAACGGTTTCTTATCTTAGGATACATATTTGGCTACGTATTCAATACATCATATCACTATAGGCTTGGATTCATAGCTTTTGGCTTAACATCTATATTCACGATTACGTACTTGCTGAAGTTTCTACCTAGACTAGACGTTGAAGAGAGAATTAGTGCTGAGAAGTTTATGTTTAGGATAGATAGAGAATTTAGGTTGATTCTACTGGTAGAAGCACTGATTACTCTTGCATGGTTTATAGCTCCAGAAATAGTGTTGTTAAACTACATAGTGCATGCCTTAGGGTTGACTTTATTTGAGGCTATGGTTGTTGAAGCGTCGATATCTATAGGAGCTATTCTAGCTACATATATCTCAGAAAGGATCAGCCGGAAATATAGATTTGAAGCTATTGCCGCAGGATATTCACTTGTTTCTTTATGGGCTTTAATAATGTCGTTGAATCCTTCATTCATATTAGTTGTAGTTGCATACTTTATAGCTAGGTTTGGTGAGGTCTTAGCATTTCCATTCCATAGGTCGTGGATTTTCAGTAAAATACCTAAAGAAAAAGCTAGCAGTATACTATCAGCCTTATCAAGTTACAGAAAACTAGTAGCTTTAATATCACCAGCTTTAGCCGAATTTTTAGCATCTCTAAAACCAACACTTCCGTATTTTGCTAGCCTGATATTATTCATAACATCATCAATAATACTTCTTCTTTACGCATATAGGTCAAAAACAAGCTCATAGAACTATTTGTTATCGCAATTAGGTTTTCACACCTAGAATCTATTCTCCCCATTAGGAATCTAACGAGTCTCTTAATGTTGGCGGCTATTCTAGGTCTGTTGTTAGGATTTATTTCTTCGACTAGAAATCTAATATATCGAAGCCTGATCATGCGGTTGTATCTTTATCTTATTTTGTTGTTCCAACCATTTGAATAATTTTGATAATCTACTGATCTTAGCATTCACGTCATCGGGACTACTACCTTCAGCAATAATGTCGTAGACGAAGAGCTCTAGTAATCTAGCATGATGGCTATTAAGCTGTATCTTAGCTTTTCCAAGCCTCTTAAGTGCCTTCTTATCCTCCATACATCAACATCATAGTAATCTTGTGCCATCAACTGCTGAAACATTACTACTCTTTGAATACTGCTTAACTATTAATATTTTAGAGTGATTAAAGAGGTTATGTGAAGTCTCAATTGTTAAATAATGTGTCAGCATTTAAAACATGGTATAGTATAAGTTTGTGATAATAGGCTTATATTTTGCTAATCTTAATCGGATATCATTGCGGCTAGATTTCGAAATATTTACATTTGTTCTTCAGCACATCTTTTATTACAGGATCTGTAGTTAAAGCTATACCTCTTACTCGATATGTTAAAGCTACAAGAAATGCATCGGCTAACGATACTTTATCTCTGAGCTTTAATTTTACTTTAGCAGCTTCTCTTGTAAGCTCGCCTTCGACGGGTATTTGATTTATTGGTGAAGCTCTTATAGCTTCATACCTTATATCGGCTGCGTCAATACCAAGTTTTTCAGCTGTTTTATAATAGAATTCCGCAAGATTTATCTCACATAAGTATCCTTCTGAAATACCTCGTAGTATTTCATCAAAATATTTTTTCACTCTCCGATCTCCAGCAAAGTATAATGCTAATGCTCCTGCATCAATGACGTATTTGCTTTTCACGTTTAATCTCCTCTAATCTCTCCTTCACAATTTCTTTAGCAACGTCCTTCATAATGTCCCCGTCAACACCGAATAAGTCTTCTAAGGGTATCAATGGTATGATCTTTATTCCCCCTTCATCAACTTTAATTACTACTTTATCCTTAATGTTAAATTTCCTTCTGATTTCAATAGGGATAACCATTTGACCTTTCCTACTTACCTTCACAATAAATCTCACACTATCACCTATAGTACTACATTCATATTCATACAGTAAAACATATTGTATTTAAAGTTTTACTATCAAATATCATTGTAAAACATTGATAGAGAAGTACTGAAGTTTCTCTATACTGAAAACTTGATAACACTATTAAAAATGAATAAGAACTATACTTCAGCACGCCACATAATTCATGTTAGCTATAAATATTGTTCCCTTAGCTTTTCGACAGTCTCTTTAGCTTTACCAACAAATTTATGATGAAAATTTTTAACATATTCATGTAGAAGTGATGGTTAATGAAAATACCTACGTCAGAGACTTAGAACCCCGTGAAATACAAAGAACCACTTAAATGCGAAAGCATGGAAGAGCTTGAAGAAAGCAGGGAGAATACATTAAGAAGGAAGGAGGAACATGAAAATTTCCGACTTGAAAACCACTTTAAACTACAATAATTCTACATTAAATTCCTCTTACAATAACCAATACAAGCACTGTTCATAAATCTTGTTAAATAAGTTTTAAGTAGAAGTCTCACCGCATGAGAACATAATCAAGCCCTAGTAAACTCTCAGGATTTAAATCTAAATATTAATGTTGCAACATAAAAGCACAAAGTTTAAAGTATCATTCTAGAGTGGAAGTAGTATTTTACACATATACGGTGAAGGGGATAAAATTAAAACTGTCCATAACATAATTTAATAATCGATTAGACCATATAGATGCTTTGGGAATGAAGTATCATGGTTAAAATCGATAAGGAATATGTAGAGAGCGTAATCAATGAGATTAAAGAGGGACTAGAGGAAATTAAAAATATCATATCAATGGATTTAGAGGATTTCATGCGTACTAGGAGTAAGAGGTTCGCAATGAGGTATTCAGTGGTACTTATAGTTGAGGCTGCTACAGACATTGGTATAGTATTACTTAAACAGTGTTTTAATGAAGAAGCAAAAAGCTATAGAGAAGTATTTTCTAAGTTAGCAGAGAGAGGTGTGATAAGCTTTAATGTTTCTGAGGGTATGTCTTCACTAGCTTCACTACGTAACATGATAGTTCATAGGTATTGGAGTATTGATGATGCTAGAATATATCGTGAAGCTAAGAATAGTGGGAAAAGCGTTATTGAAAAGTTCATTAAGGAGGTAAGAGACTATGCCTCTAAGGATCCTTGAAGATAAAAGAAAATTTGAATTTCATAAATTAACATGTGAGGAAAAGAATAAGGTGATTAAATTATTATCTAGAATCCTCAGCAATAGAAGAGAAATACTGTTAGCTGTAATCTTTGGTGGATTCGTAAAGCACAAAATCTTCCGAGATGTAGACATAGCAGTATTTACAGGCTACACCATACCATACGATAAAGTAGAACTTTATGAAGAGGAATTATCTGAGAATCTAGAGTCCATAATAAAATTACCAGTAGATGTAAGAGTTATAGACTATGCACCCTCATGGTTCCGCATAAAAGCACTAGATGGTATAGTTCTAGTAGAAAGAGAGCCTGCTCTAATAGTAAGACTTAAGTTCAAAGCTCACCAAGAAATTGAGGATATTAAAGCTAAAATACATAGGATTCCCCTGAAGGATCACACATAGTTACTTTTTCTTTTCTATAGTTATTAACCAGTTCATATCGGGTACTCTAACATTGAAACAACTAAAAGAAACCACAAGATGAGTGATTTTCCATAGTTGTGATAGTAGCTGTTATAAGCGAAATTTCTAATCGACTGGAAGGTGTTGTAACCATAGAGAATTTAGATGAGAAGCTAAAGATTAACTCACATTAAAGGATATACCAATAATTCAAGAACGCCCACTGGTAGTTCTATACTAGATCTTAATCATTCAGGGATTTATAGAAGGAAGGCTCAGCACTCAAGATCAAGGCACAACTTAGAGGTGCCAGAGACTAATAAGATGTTCTTTGAATATGAGAATGACGGGATACTTGAAGAGCATTAGTTACTGCTAAGTATATCATCAAAATCTATTTACTTTAGCCAAGCCTTTTAATATGAAATCCTTTACTCTTAGTAAAGGTCAAAATCTATGGATTTAAAAAGACTAAGGAAGTTTCAAAAAGAGCTTGGTAAACGTTATGGTCAGGATTGAAGTGGAGCAAATGAAAAGAGCATCTAGAGCTCTTAAAGTACCTAGCTATAGCATTGGCTAGTGAAGTAGGGGAGTTTTATAATTTAGTAGGTAAGGTTACAAGAAAGTTTAAGAGTAAAGGAGAATTTCTCTCTGAGAAAGAATGGAAGGAAATGAAGGAAGAACTGGTAGACATTTTTATATACATTATCAAAGGTGCAGCTGAGCTTTTCAACATGAACTTAGAAGAGGAATACCTCAAGAAAATGAAGCTTAATGAGGATAGGTTTAGAGAGTTCATAAAATAAGTAGTTATCCTACCCTTACTTATCCCACTTAGCTTTACAGCAAGCATAACAAGAATGAGATACGACGCATTTTAATGAGCTTACTATGTAGATGCTATTCGTAGATCTTAATCATCTTTGAGAAGAAAATGTAAGGGTTTTAGCCTCTACATACATAGAGCCCTTCCATTATGGTTAGGGTAATATACTACTTAGAATTCAAATTGATGAGCATGATTACTCATGGAGTCGCGTTGAAGGATTAGACCAGGGTCTTCTACAATTACTGCCAATATCCTGCTCACCAAATATAAGTTGAAGATCATGATAAAGGCTTAGAGATGCTAAGTTACTGTTAAAGTGAAGTTTATGAGAATGGACTAGCTCCGCCCCAATCTCATCCCCAGGGGGTTAACCCCTGGTAGTCGAGGGCTTCATCCAATAGGATATTAATCTAGAGGACGTGGTATATAACTCTTATAGCTTAAGAACCATACCATATATAAGTTGTGAACGGTATAGTTATGGCAGGTGTTAATTCATGTCTCTTGAGCTTAGGGAGGTTATTAAGCGTGAACGTGTACCTTACCCTGATAAAGAGAAGTTGTTCATGGTTTTAGGACTTCTTCTTAGCGGCAGGAT
>Ga0180301_10001747_pt1 | contig 17039 bp, 17 predicted proteins | sample GuaBasSediGuay16_FD_121797 | JGI IMG/M metagenome (GOLD analysis project Ga0180301, IMG submission 121797) | Subseafloor sediment microbial communities from Guaymas Basin, Gulf of California, Mexico - Guay16, Core 4569-2, 12-15 cm | ecosystem: Environmental > Aquatic > Marine > Hydrothermal... | reverse complement strand
CAGCAGCTATACATGTTATATGCCCGTAGATGTTGTGATGGTATTTATCGCTGGTTAAAGCATTCTCATTTTGCGCAAAATAAATTCCGGTCTTCCATCACCATTCACATCGCCTATCCTTATTATTCTAGCAGCGTAGTTGCCTAAATCAATTATTTTATAAACTCGCGCTTTAGGGCAAGCTCGTCCTTAAAAGGAGATGGTTTTACATCCACCGCCACATTTTCTATAGCTTTGTTACATACTTTGAGACTTTTTATGTAAATAGTTCCTTTCCCTGACCAACGATGTACAAACTCATATAGTTGGAGCCTTTGAGTGTTTTGAAAAGCTAAAAACTCTTTTCCAGTCGCTACAACCGGCTAAAGCTATGTCACCACACCTAACTTTGCCAAGATTTATACATGGTTTATAGCTGCGACACCAATCTGCTCTATAAAATGCTTCGCCATTATCTCCCCATAACCATTTATTGAATGAAAGTTCTATTGGATTAAAATCCTTGTCCAGCAGTTCAACTCTCACTAGGAGTCCATCAATTCCTCCTTCTTGGGATTAAATCTATTTGTAGTAAAGCAGTACTTAACAAGAACCTCAACTAAATAGTAATCATTTTCTTCCACCCTTATCAAAGGCTTGTACAGTAAAGTCCAACGGCTTTTCCTATTACTCTTCATGGCAATTCCCATTCCTTCTACGTAGTCAACCTTGGGTGTTACTTCTGAATGCTTAATGAAGATCCAGTAAGTTAAACCGTCCGAAAATCGAGATTATAAGTGTTGTTTATCTCGAATATGGGTAGGTCAACTTTATGTAAATATAGAATATCATTGAAGCTCAAGGGGTCACCCTAACGAAATTCTTGGAATTCGTACATGGTTAACTATCCCTCTACGAAAGCTTCGCAATCTTCCATAATTAGGTTTCTAACATTTTCAATCGCTATAGGTGTTCCATCTCTTGAAACTATGCTAATTCTTGACAACTTGATATTCAATACATTCGAAATCGTAGCTCCCTTATCAGCCTGTATCTTCACGTTCTCCATGATAATGTCGTTAATGGGCATCTCAGGTAGACCTGCTAATCTAATTGCTTGGCCAGCGCCGCGACATACAATATTTTGTATACGTATTCCTCTTATGACTGGTGTTCTTTCTGATACTGGTTCCGGAGGTACTCGTTCATAAAACATATCTATGACTATGGCTTCGTGAACTATGTCTTTCATAACAATGTTTCTCACATAAACATTCTCGACAACTCCTCCCCTTCCTCTAGCCGTCTTTATCCTTATACCCTTCTCTGTCCCTTCGAAGAGACAATTCTCCACAGCTACATTCTTAACACCTCCAGACATCTCACTGCCAATAACAACCCCACCGTGTCCCTTCTTCATGACGCAGTTGAATACGTGCACATTCGTTGTCGGTATCCCTATCTTCCTACCCTCTTCATTTTTACCTGATTTCAGCACTACGCAGTCATCGCCTACATCTATTGTACAGCCACGGATAGTTACATCGCTTGAAGAGTCTACTACAATTCCGTCGGTGTTCGGCGAGTACTCTGGTGCGTCGATTTTAACATTTTCAATCATTACATGTTTTGAGTACAGTATGTGTATGTTCCACATAGGAGAGTTCCTGAAGGTTATACCATGTATGTATACGTTCTCTGCGTTGAAGAGCTGTAGAAGCTGAGGTCTAAAGAACTCCCTGTACTGTTCACACATTTCTTTTGAAGGCTTCAAACCCTTCGACTTGAACTCTTTGTAGAGTTTATAGCCTTCGAAGGCTTTTCTGCTTGGCCACCACGTGCCGGTTTCCTCATCGACATAACCCTCGCCTGACTCTACAAGTTTTCTCCACATATCCTTGGTTACCCTTGACTTTTTTATATACCACCACTTCCAACCATCACCGTCTATAACCCCCTCGCCAATTATAGCAACATTCTTGATATCCTTCCCAAATACGAATGGCGACACCTGACACATATGGAGTCCTTCTCTCCTTGTTTCGACTATGGGATAGCTGCTGTACATAGGAAGAAATTCTAACACAGCTCCGCTCTCAATGAGGAGCACAACACCACTTTTTAGATTCAATGGAGACGTGAGCAGATACTTGCCAGAAGGTATGTAGGCAATAGCTCTTTTTCTCGATGCTTCAGTAATAGCCAAATTGATAGCTTCTGAACTGTCTTCAGCTCCTCTAGGATCTGCTCCAAAATCTAACACACTCAGTTTCTGTGTAGCAATAAGTGATAACATGTCAAAATCCCTCATACTTACTCAAGGTACAGAAGTATTTAAGGGCCGTCTATTGGAAATGGTCAGCATCGTAGACATAAAACATTACTAACATGGTCAAAATCTGAATAAGTATATTTCTATTTCAAGCACGTACCTTAATGGCGCTTGCGCTAGGTGTAGAATTTTGAATGCGATCGGAGCAGCTGTTGTTGGTCTCGGTAGTATAGGTCGTAAACATGTGGAAAGTTTAAAAGAACTTGAACTAGAGGGATTTGGAGTTAAATTAGTAGGAGTTATGGATGTAATGAAGGCAAAGGTAGATGAATACTCTTCTAAGTATCACTGTAAAGGATACTACTCGTATGACGAGATTGTGAAAGATCCTGAGGTCGATGTAATCTTCATTGCGACTCCTCATTATCTACATGCGCAGCAGGCGATATACGCTATGGAGAATAAGAAGCATGTTATAGTCGAGAAGCCAATGGCTATAACTCTGGCTTCAGCAAAAGAGATGTTGTCTAAAGCTAGGAGGAATGGAGTGAAGCTGGGTGTGATCTACCAGAGAAGGTATGCTGACGCGGTTCAAAAATTAAAAGAGTTGATATCATCTAATATGCTTGGCAAGATATTCATAGCTGAAGCATCCCTTATGTGGTGGAGAGATGAGGCGAAGTACTATCTAAAGGATGAGGTTGCTAGAAGTTGGAGAGGTATGTGGAGTACAGAGGGGGGAGGCTTATTGATGACGCAGGCGATTCACATTGTAGACCTGTTGATATACTTAATAGGTGATATAGATGAAGTTTATGGATATATAAACAATGTCAGTCATCCGAACGTAACAGTTGAAGACACGGTAGCAGCAGTAATGAGATTTAGAAATGGTGTTGCAGCTACATTGACCTCTTCCATATCGTTTCAACCTCCCGAGAAACAATACTGGAGAGTTACAGTTTTCGGAACAAACGGGTTTGCTGAAGTAGAAAACGAAGCATTTAAGCAATTAGCTATACAAAACTACACTGTTGATAAATCTTTATTCGAAAAGAAGAGAGAAAATCTTCATAAGAAACTCTTTAAAGATTTCTTGACAGCTCTGAGAGAGGATAGAGATTTCTCCATAAACGGCGAAGAAGGGTACAAGAGCTTAGAATTAGTAAAAGCGATATACCTCTCTACACTATTGGGTAAACCTGTTAAGTTGCCCCTAGATATAAACGTTGTAATCTAATTACATGGTGTGTTGTTTAAACAAATGACGCCACCAACTCTTTTTCTTCAATACAAACCGTAACCGCAGTTGCCTAGTAGAAGTTATTCTCAAGGACCTAGGGTGTCGTGGTATATTGTTTAGTTAATACGTGGATACCGTACTTGTTCAGTATGGCAGTGCTCTAATTTGGAGAAAGGCCTTGATGTTAGAGAGGTAGAGTTTTCGGAGGTTAGGGCAGACAAAAGGGTTGTTGTAGTCCGTAGGAGGTAGAAATGCCCTGGCATTGCACAAACAAGACTATTCGTCCCCTCCACCCAAGATTGGTTAGACGGGCTCTCTACGCGGTGTGATGAGTTCACGACGAGCTGAGGAGTGATGAACGTCCCCTTGCTGAAGCACTAGCTTTTCTTGTAGAACCTGATTCCCATTTCTATAATCTCTCTCCTGAAGCCCTTGACCCCCAGTCTGTCGACGAGCTCTTCAACCTTCTTCAGGAGCTCCTCCTTGGATGCCTTTTCTCCCAGTTCTCGATGAGCTAATGCGTAGAGGGTTTCGACGAGTGACCATGGGTAGAATATCCATGTCCACCTGCTAAGCTTTTCGACGTAGTAGTCTGGGATGCGGATCGACGAGGGTTTTAGGTGTAGAACAGCGGATCTTACCTCCAAAGCCCCCAGCTTCCTCAGCTCTTCAATGACGCAGTTGAGGGTCTTCCCTGTATCTGCGACCTCGTCGACCACCAGCACTTTCTTACCCTCTAACCTGCCTTGTGGGAGCTGTTCGACCAGCGGTGCTTTGTAGACTTCCTCAGCTATGCCCCAGTGTTTGGCTCGGACGGCGTAGAACGTATCGACGCCAAGAACATCGCTTACAATGAGTGCAGGCACGACACCTCCTCTGAGAACAGCTACTATGGCATCGGGTTTGTAGCCCGAGGATGCTATGTCGAGCGCGAGTCTGTAGCACATCTCTATAGCCTTGTCCCAAGAGATGTACAGCACCTCCACCATTCGATTGCCACCTCAACAGGGTTCTATCGTGGCAGGGGGCTTTGTTGTTATCGCGTAGGTCACCATCGTCACCTGGGGGATCTCAGTGGTTATCCTCCTAGCGATTTCGTCCATAACTGCGTGGGGAAGCCTAGCCCAGTCTGCGGTCATGGCATCCTCGCTCTCCACGATCCTCACGGTAACTATATACCCAACACTCCTCTTATCACCCTTGACACCGACCCACTTATCATCACCGACAACCGCGAACGCCTGCCACACCTTCCTGTAGAGGCCGTGTTTCTTCAGAACCTCCTCTACGATCCTCGAAGCCTTCCTGACAATCTCCAGTTTCTCACGCGTAAACCTCCCAATGACCCTCACAGCCAGCCCAGGGCCAGGGAATGGGTGTCTGTAGATGACGTCCTCGGGGATCCCGAGAGCTAGACCGAGCTTCCTCACCTCATCCTTGTAGAGGCTCCTGAGAGGCTCCAGCACCTTCAGTCCCAGCCAGCGAGGAAGCGCAGCAACATTGTGGTGGCTCTTAATTCTGTCAGCTCCAACGACTGCGCCGCTCTCTACTACATCGGGGTAGGTGGTGCCCTGGGCAAGCCACTTGATCGACGGGTCCTTCTCCACAACCTCTTTGAATACCCTCGCAAACTCCTCACCTATGATCCTCCGCCTCTCTTCGCAATCCGCAACACCCTCGATCTTTTTCAGGAACCTCTCAGACGCATCTATGTAGATGGGCTCTATACCCGCCTTCTTTAGATTCTCAAGAACTTCTTCGACCTCACCCTCCCTCAACAACCCATGGTTTACAAACACCGCTACGAGCCTATCACCTACAGCTCTCTTGACAAGTGCGGCTGTAACCGTAGAGTCTACACCTCCGCTAACAGCGACCAGCACCTTCTCGCCTGGCCCCACCTTCCTTCTGATATCCTCGACCAGCAGATCGACTAGATTCTCAACTCTCCACGTGGGTCTGAGCCCCGCGATCCTGAAGAGGAAGTTTTTCAATAGAAGCATTCCTCGGGGCGTGTGCTTGACCTCCGGATGGAACTGAACACCGTAAATGGGTCTATCCATAACTCTGTAGGCTGCTACATACCCATTCTCGGAGATCGCCAAGATCTTGGCGTTGGGAACCTCAGCAACGTAGTCAGCGTGACTCATCCACACAAACTCTCTCTTATTCCACCCCTCGAAAAGAGGGTCCTCCTCCACGATCTCGATCAGAGTCCTTCCGTACTCGCCCTTCCCACGCTCTACACGACCTCCCAGAAGCTTCGCAACAAGCTGGTGACCGTAGCATATCCCGAGGATCGGTACATCCATATCGAGGATCCTAGGATCTACTGAAGGAGCACCGGGTTCGTACACGCTTGCAGGACCTCCTGAAAGCACTAGAGCCCGAGGCTCTAGAGTCCTTAGCTTCTCGGGACTTGCTTCGGTATAGGGCACGATCTCGCTATAAACCCTCGCTTCCCTAATCCTCCTAGCTATCAGGTGCGCGTACTGACCACCGAAATTCACAACAACTACCTTATCCATACCCTCCAGCCGTGCAACAGCTCAGTGAAGAAGACTATTTAACTCTGCCAGCTGCCCTCTGAAGCCGCGTCTACATACCTGTTCTAACATAGGGAGTTCGCCGCAGGGACGCAACGGTAATTTCTGAGCATAATGCGTTTTATCTTACGAGGTGGCGCGAATGTCCCTAGTCAGGAGAACAGGTCCAGGTACGAGGCTCAAGGGTAAGAGAGTTGCTATAATCGTAGCTAACGAGTTTGAGGACGTGGAGCTCCTCTATCCATTTGTAAGGTTAAGCGAGGAGGGTGCCGAGATCATAATAATACCTGTGAAGGCTGGACTCCACCCCAGACCTGCCTTCCCAGAGAAGCCTGTAACAGGGAGGTACGGAACACCTATACCCTTGCAGGTGTTCAGGGAGGGTGAGCGGTACGTGGTCAGGGAGCTGAAGGATGTGAGCCCTGACGAGTTAGACGCTCTCGTGATACCCGGAGGCTTCTCGCCGGACGCTCTCAGAACAATACCTGAGGTTGTGGAATTCGTCAAGAAAGTATACGAGAAGGGTAAGGTTGTTGCAGCGATATGCCACGGACCCCAGTTACTGATATCAGCAGGGCTCGTCAGGGGGAAGAAGGTGACATCTTACAAGGCTGTGCGCGACGACTTGATAAACGCAGGGGCGCAGTTCGTTGACGAGCCCGTGGTTGTCGACGGGAACTTAGTGACGGCTCGGGTACCAGACGACCTGCCAGAGTTCTGCAGAGCGATCATAGAGCTTCTCGAGAAGAAGAGCTGAGCAGACCTCGCCTCACCGGACATAAGGGGTCACCAGCATTAAGCTCTCCGTATACGAGCAGAGCCCTGGCAAAACACCCTCCGCGGCACGAGCTCCTCAAAACACATTTTTCGCATGGTTCTGGCAGCTTCTTCGGAGAGATAACCTCCTGAACCGTAGGATGTCGGGAATACCTTCTCCACGCTTCGGCAAAGCTCCCCGAACTCCTGATGCTTGCTGGGGATACATCGATCACATCGCATAGTAGCAGCCTGCCGCTAGGGTCTACATCGGCGACGTCGAGAGAACGACAGAAGCTGTACCTCACGTAGCGGGATCTGACCACGTGAGGAGCGAAGGGTGTACACCAGAGTGCCGTGGGGAACCCTAGCTCCTCTGCCTTATTCTCAGCAAGCTTCAGAGCCTCTAGGTATTGCACCACACCGGCATACACTCCAGTCTCGCGTGCACGCCCCGAAGGCATTATAGGTATGAGAGCAACCTCCTTGGCTCCCAGCCTCACGGCCAGCTCCACAACCTTATCAGCGTACCTATAGTTGTGCCTCCCAACAGCCATCACCAGGGTGAAGCCCAGACCTGCCCTCTTCAGATTCTCGATACCTTTTAGCACCCTCTTGAAGGCCCCAGCCCCCCTCACTTTGTTGTGCACTTCCCTAGGACCATCAAGACTCACGTAGGCATACACCTCTAGTCTGCTTAGAAGTGAAGCCAGCTCTTCATCCACGATCGTGGCGTTCGTAGATATGCTGAGACCTACGCCAAGTTCCTTAAGCTTTGAGGTAACGGATTCGAAGTGTGGATGTAGCAAAGGCTCTCCACCCGTAATATTGACGTAACCTACGCCGAGCTCTGCAAGCTCTTCAGCCAGCCTGAGTTTCTCGCCGAGCTCGAGCTCGGCGAGGTTTCTCAACCTCCATACGTAGCAGTGTAGACAACTCAAGTTACACGAGGTTGTGAATATCCAGACCACGTACCTCGGGCTCTCCACGAATCTAACCCCAGCTGCCTAGCGAGGCGTCGTGGCTAGAGCTATAAAGATTTCGCAGCCAACCTTCCGGGAAACACATTTGAGGCGCGCACTGCTTTACTTAGAGTAAGAATTAGTTATTGAATTAGGTACAGACTGTGGCAGGGCCCAGTCCAGGCAAGATTCCTCTGGAGGCCATTGTGGAGCTGATCTCTGGTTCTCGGAAAGAGCAGATCGATGCCGAAGTGTACCTCCACATAAAGGGTTGGTCCCGCGCTCTAGTTACGCACATCGATGTAGAGTCGCCGAAGTTGAACAGCATCATTACTGAGCCTCGTCAGGGGTTCTATGCTAGGTGTATATACAAACCCTCAACGCTCTTCATCATAGCACTCCAAGCGATCAGGCCCTGTGTCATAAGGATCCAAGAGAATATGGTTTTCCCACGGGTATTCAGGAGCTCAGGCATGACTTGGTGCTACATTGGAGGGAAGGACGGCGGCATCTACGTAGGGCTAAGGAAGGAATTCATCGAGAGATTCGAGGATGTAGCTAGGAGGGTGTGGGGAGTAGAACCGCGCTAGGTAAGGTTAGACTCTCTACACAACGTAGGGGTAGTACTCGTAGTGGGAGGCCACCGCTACATCAATAAGTGCGGGTGCCTCATCGCTCAGAACATCTTCTAGAGCTGGTTTTAGTTCGCGGGGATCTGAAACCTTTACACTGCAGATCCCATATAAGCGGGCACACTTGGCGAAATTAGGTGGGTGAGTGTCTACAGCTATGAACCTCCCGGAGAACCTATCTCTCTGAGCTTTCCACAACATACCGTACCTGCCATCGTTGAGCACCACAACCTTTACACCTAGCTTTTGCTCGGCCAGTGTAGCAAGCTCACCAAGAACCATTAGCATGCCTCCGTCTCCTGTGATCGCCAGCACCTGTCGCTCGCCCAGAATCTTCTTAGCCGCTATAGCGGCGGGGAGCGAGAAGCCCATGGCTCCGAAGCGCCCTGGACTTAGAAGGCTGTTGGGTCTACGGACTCTGAAGAATGTCTCCGCCCACACCATGTTGTCCCCCACATCCAGAGTCACGATGGCATTCTCCTCAGCTACGTCTCTCAGCACCTTGAGCACGTAGCTCGGGTGCAGCGGCTTAGCTCCCGAGTACTGCTCAGCGAAATTCCTCAGCTCACGCTCTATAACCTCCCTCACTTTAGCGACTCTGTTCTTCACATCTCCCCACCTTGTCGCGGTAAAACACCTTTCTAGTCCTCTGTGCAGAAGCTCGAGAATTCTTCTAAGGGAGGGTGAGCGGATTTCGATAGACCTAGGCCCCACGACAAGCTCTGGACAACCATCCCACTGATATACGTGGAGCATAGGCACATCCTTTACACTCTCCTCGAGAAGTCTGCGAGAACCCGCTTCGAGCCCTATGCTTATGACCAAGTCACTCTCCTCAATGATTTCCCGTATCAGAGGATGCACGTCCCTGAAAGGAGTTAGCGATACATAGTCGAGAGACAGAGGACTTGCCGGATCTACCGCACTGCGCCCCCACCTAGTAACGAGTACCGGAGCGTTGATCCTTCGGGTTAGGTCTTCCACAGCACCCCACGTAAATGTCCTTAGAACACCGAGACCCGCGATCACGATAGGCTTCGTTGAGCGGGGAAGGATCTTTATCGCGTAGTTGACAACCCTCTCAAGATCGTTATGTGCACACCCTAATTCCTCTCCTTCTCCAGAGCTCTTTTTCACAGCCTCCAGCTCCTCTTCCAGAAGATCTGTGGGCAAGGAGACGTGCACTGGGCCTGGTCTGCCTCTCACACTAGTTCTGTAAGCCTTCTCGAGCACCTCGGGAACTTCGGAAGCACGTATAAGGGTCTTACTAAACTTTGTGATAGGTCTAAACATCTTCTCTAGGAAGAACCAGTCATCGACACCGTGAAAAGGTTGAAGAGCTTCACTGCGTGAGCAGTGCCCAGCCATGTGGATCATGGGCGACGACGCCGAGTACGCCCCGGCAACACCCGTTACACTATTTGTAGCTCCGGGACCCGCCGTCACTATGCAGACCCCGGGTCTGCCCGTAAGCCTCCCGTAGACATCAGCCGCCACTGCTGCGGAGTTCTCGTGTCTGAAGAGCATGTGCTCGGTCCCCGAACTCCTCAGAGCGTCATAGAGAGCTAGGATGTTCCACCCAGGAAGACCGAACACGAGCTCGTAGCCTTTATCATGGAGGAACTCCACTACGTAGTCAGCAACCTTCACACTCAGGCCCTCCAACGGTTTCTACTAGCATAGTAAAAACGTGTTCTGAGCTATGCAGGGCTTAGGCGGAGACCTTGAAGCGGACGACCCTGAATCCCTCCGGTGCTACCTCAACAGCTATGCCGCAACCATTGCAGAGCTTCTCGCTGTACCTACGACCGTAGCACTTGAAGAGTGTGGAGGAGCCTGCGAGGATGAGGTTATTCTCTAGGAGAGCGTACATCTCGTAGTATTCGCTGCGCGGAGGTGCAACAGCTACGTAGTAGCTTAGAATAAGGAGCAACGCCCTCTCTTCTTCTACGGCTAGAAGCCCTACATTCAGGGCAGTTTTCACAAACCCTTCCTCAATAACCCTGCTTAATAGGTGCATAAGTTCTTCGGGGTCTACACATGTGAGCTGCCTAGCTATGAACTCTGTGAGGAAGAAGGTGTCTGTCCTCGAACTGAGCATGTGCTCAAGTCCTAGCTTCTCAGCAAGGATCTTCTTATCAACGCTGCCGTTATGCGCGAGCCAAAGCTCGAACCCCCTTCCTGTCGCGTGAAAGGGATGGGTGTTTCCTAGCCCCAGCGGCTGACCTTTCGAAGCTAGCCTTGCATGCACCACGCAGGCAGCCACATCAGCGCCGGAGAGCTGGTGTTTGAGAGCCTCAACACTCTGTACCTCGCGGTATATAGGCGAAGCACTTCTGTAGAATGCTGTGGCGGGTCCGCTCCACGTACTGTGGATATAGGCGGCGTAACCCCACCCATCGCCATGGCTCTCTCTACCGAGCCCCAGCTTTGCAAGCAGAGGATCTCTCTCTGCAGAGGCTACAAGCGCATCTAAGTACCTAAGAACATCGTCAAGCCTTGCAAGAGTTGAGGCGGAGACCAGCATTCTGCACATAGAGGATTCCTCTAACACCTTCTATCCTAGAAGTAATTAGGTGATTCGCAGATTCAATAAAGCATAATATTCTGCTCTTCTGTAACCTTAATGTTGTACTATGAGCTGATGATATTTGTCCAGAGGAGGGAACATAGCTTCGTTCTTCTGAAGAGGTGTAGTTCCCGCAATGATCCTTCAGTCTGTGTGTAGGTGGTTTCAGTACAGATAGAGAGATAGTTAAATTCATTGCTAAGTATGGAGTTAACGGGATCGCTGCAATAATCGTAATGACGAACATGCTCTTCACAGCGCTGTTGCCATCATTCGAGATCGCAGGAGGTATAGAACCTTCGACTACTACTCTTGATCCAAGGTCTTCCTGGGTGAGGCCCAGGTATTGCTGGAAGTATCGTTCATAGTGTTAACATGGATAGTTATCGCTTTGACAAGCGCAGTCACGACCACAATACTCGAGAACATGGTGAATATGCACTTCATCGTTAGAACCGCGTCGATAATAGTCATAGTGGGCCTGTTATGTTTCTTCGGCAGAAAGGCCATGGAGTCGTTCTGGGTCGTAGGTACGGTAGGGTTCTACGTTATGTTTGCAGTTATTTGGGTGCTGACGCTATCGCTGTATGGTGGAAAGTCTCTAGAGGATATCTCAGCGGGTGTTGTCCAAGGCCCGCTAACCGATGTTATCATTGACGGGTTTAGGTACGTGCTCTACGATATCTGTGATTTTACCCGTTCTATCGTACCTCGATAGGCTCAAAAGACCCCAAGGATAGCACTGCATGAACGTTCATAGACATTACGCTAGTTTGTGGAGCAACGTTTATAATATGGCTTTGCTCCACGGCTTTCTACCCCGATATAATTGAGTGGTCAGTGCCTTGGTACGAGGCGCTGAAGAGATTTAGCTCGTGGGTTCTGGGGTTCTACGTGTTCTGGATATTCTAGCTTGTCGAGAGGGGACTGAATGTGATTCACGGGATCGTTAAACATATCGACGCGCATCTCAGAACATTTGGCATACAGATGACTAGGCTTCATGAGGCGGTCGTGGCTATAGTCATACTTGCGGTCCCCACAGTCACGGCTCAGGCGGATATAGCCGCTCTCATGGCTCAGGGCTACGGTGCCACGGCTTGGATATTCTTCGCTGTGTACTTTGCATCGATCGTGACTATTGGTGTATACAGAATACGCTGGGCGTCAAAAGCCGTTAGTGCTTCAAGCGGCTGAGAAATAAGCTCATAAGGTTTTAATCTGCCCTTCAATGCGGCTAAACTGTTTATTCGCCGCACCGCACATACTCTAGCTCTGTGGGTGAAGTACGTGGGTCTCATGAAGCTTAGGCTTGCTATGGTGGGCACTCTAGCAGGTGTGATAGGGGGTGCCACACTTATCCTAGCGATCGTTCTCAGCCTGCTGGGAGGATGGAGCACGTGGTTCTTCGTAGTAGCACTAGGCTTCGTAGTGCTATTCCACCTCGCGCAATGGCTCTTCGCTCCCTACATAATCGATGCGCTCTACCGTGTCAAACACGTAGATGCGGGAGACTCCAAGTATGGCTGGCTCGTGCGGATGGTCGGGGATCTTAGTAGGAGAAGCGGTCTAAAGAAAGTTCCTAAAGTGGGGATAGCCGAGGTCGATATACCGAACGCATTTGCCTACGAAAGCCCCCTAACAGGCCCCCGGATTGCGGTCACGAGGAAATTGCTCGAGGTCGCGCCACGGGATGAGATCGAGGCTGTTCTAGGACACGAGATCGGTCATCTCAAGCACGGCGATGTGAAGATCATGATGATGGTGAGCCTCATTCCCGCCCTCCTCTACTGGGTCGGGCAGATGATGGTGAGAATAGGGTTCTACAGCGTCATACTTGGAGGTGGAAGACGTAGAGAAGGTGGAGGTGTTGCAATCATAGGACTTCTGGGAGTCGGGCTGATAGCTGCGAGCTTCCTCTTCAACATCTTCATACTCTTTCTAAGTAGACTTAGAGAGTACTACGCTGATAGCCATAGCGCTACTGTCGTGAAGAATGGCGCTTATAAACTGCAGAGAGCACTCGCGAGGATCATAGCCTTCACGGGGACCCTCAAAGAAGCAGGCGTGGACACCTCTAGACACAGCCACCTTAAAGCACTCTTCATAGAGGATCCCGAACACAGCTACCATGTAGAAACATATCTGTACACCAGAGGTGAAGAGTGGATCGACAGACTTGTCGAGAGGATCAAGAGAATGAGGGTGGGCACGCTTAGCGACTTCTTCTCAACGCACCCGCACCCCGCGAAGAGGTTCAGATTCCTAGACGCTCTAGTTACACAATCCAGCTGATAATGAACCATCCACACCACTTTCTTCTCTAAACCTCGATAGTGCTTGCTAATACCTCGTATCTATACTGGCACTACAAAACATCTGCAATAGGAGGAATTTCGCAGTGCTTACGCGAGGTTAAAAACGTGGCTCTCTTCACCAAGCTCAGAACTCTATGAAGAAGCAGGTAGGGCTTCTTCACCGTGGTTCACAATCCTTAAGATAAAGTAGAATATTTGCTTCCTAGGCTGTGCAAGAAGAATTATTGTTAGTGCTACAGTAGTCATACTCTTGATTTAGACACAGTCTCTAGAGAGTTTTGGCCCAGAGCTTATCCAGTTTCTATTGAAGAAGAGATTAGTGATGGTGTTGCACTGCTATGGCTGTTAATGTGTTTCCCGAAAAACTCCTGCTCCATACAGCCTTCTTGAATACTGTGGAAGAGCTTTGTTCAGCTTTGGATCCTTGCAGATCTAAACTTCTCAAGAAATACTTGGCTATAGCCCGTGAGAGACCTAGTGACGTTGCTGTGCTCTTGATAGCTGAGCTCTGCAAGGAGATGGGAGTGAGGCTTCCCTGGAACCCTACGGTTGTCTACAGAGATTTTGACGAGGATACGGTGCGCGAGATCAGGAGAACTGTCAAGAGGATCGCGAGTCTCTGCGAAAATGATTAGTTTCTCGGGGTGGATCCGTGGGCACATGGTTATTAGCTTTCTCGCAATCCTATTATATGGGAGGGAATGCGGTATTGATACTGTTGTTGGCGGGAGTCTATACCTCGATGTTTCTAGGGATGTTCATACTTATCATGGGTAGGAAAAGAAGGCAGTTATCAAGTCTAGGTATGGTGTTCTTAGGCACTTCACTGTCACTGATCTTCATGCTCCACTATCTAAGCGGGACAACTGATGTGTACAGCTACGTGATATTAGCGCTGGGTCTGGGCGCCATAGTTACCGGCCTCTACGATATCCTTAGATTCTTCTTCAGGAGAAGAGTGCGCGGTATGTGAGGAGTTTGTAGAAAGAGTAGAGTATAAGTGTAGCGCTACCAAGGGGCACTACGAGGATCACAGCGACTATAATCAGTGCTATTATGAGGTTCACATCCAATACACGTGCAATATTCTTGATCTCCTCGGGGGTTGTGAGCACCTAGAGAACATACTTAGCACGCATCCCGTCGAAAAGCAGAATTGTGGGTCCCACGGCGAGCATCGTTATGAGCCCTAGCCTACGGAGCCTAACAACTTGGAAGTACGTAACTATGGGTGTAAAGAACATTATGGCAAGCGATAGAGTACCAACAGCGTAGAGAGCTACCCTACCTGGAATCTCACGGAGTTGCCGAGCTCCATAGCGTTGTTCAGAGCTGTCTTTCGCCAGCTATCTGCTCTTCCATGTAGATCCTCCGAATCTTGCTAAAGGCTTATACCTGTTATCAAGCCAAACTTTATAGAATTGGAGAAGGGGCAATAACATATTTATTCATAGAAGGAGGCTGGGCTCTCTTTAACATACCACGCGGGCTAAGGTATAAGATGGTGTTTTCTATCGACGTACGTTGGGGGTAATTTGTTCCCTGGTGAAGCAGGTTAGTTGCGGGTGCTGGATTTGGAGTCTCCTGTATGTGTCTTTGAGTGGAGGTATGGCTCTGAGGAGATGAGGAGGATCTTCTCCTTGAAGTCAGTGGTGCGCAGATACATAGAAGTGGAGAAGGCAATTATGAGGGGCCTCGAAAAAGCTGGAATAGCACCTCGTGGATGCTCCGAGATGCTCGAGAAGTGCGCTGAGGACATCGCGCCACGAGACATCTATGAGATGGAGAAGGTGACAGGGCATGACATAGCGTCGTTGACTTACATCCTCGGAGAGAAATGCGGTGAGTGTGGGAGGTATGTTCATCTCGGAGCCACGAGCTACGACGTAGTAGACACGGCATGGGCACTGGCTTTTAGAGAAGCTCTTAGAGTAGTTAAGAAAAAGCTCCGCAGGCTTATCGAGATACTTACGGAGCTCACTAAGGAGCATGCCGACACTTTGATGGTGGGAAGAACACACGGTCAGCACGCTCTCCCGATAACCCTAGGCTTCAAGCTCGCGAACTACATCTATGAATTTTCGAGGAGCTACGAGAGGCTCTGCGGGGTAGAGAAGAGGGTTGTCAAGGGCAAGATCTCTGGAGCTGTCGGCACTATGGCTGCGTGGAGGGATAAAGGACTGATCGTTGAGGAGGAGGCGCTTCGGTACCTAGGACTCGAGCCTCACACCATAACTACGCAGATCGCGCCGCGCGATGGCTTCGCGGAGCTCGCGGCGGTCCTCGCGATCTTGGGTAGTCAGCTCGATAGACTTGCAGTGGAGATACGTGAGCTCAGTAGACCGGAGATTGGGGAGCTGGTTGAGGGTGGTGGTAAGAGGGTTGGAAGCAGTACCATGCCGCACAAAAGAAACCCTGTTAGATGCGAGAGGTTGTCTGGTCTTGCCAAGCTCTTAAGATCCATGGTAAGCGGAGCGTTTGAGAATATCGTGTTGTGGCATGAGAGAGACCTCAGCAACAGTAGCTTCGAGAGGGTTCTGATCCCCCATATGTTCCTCGCACTGGATCAGATGCTCGAGGATATGACGTGGGTAGTATCAAATCTTCAAGTGTTTCCCCAGAACATGTTCAGGAACCTAGAGCTGAGCCGAGGCGTGATATTGAGCGAGGCCGTTATGGTGAAGCTCGTTGAGAAAGGTATGGCTAGACACCAAGCTCATAAATTGTTGATGGAGCTTAGCAGAAGAGCTCTTGACGAGGGGAAGAGCTTCTTCGAGGTCCTAAGAAGTAGTCCTGAGATCACGAGGCTGTTAAGCGAGGATGAGCTGAAGGGGGTTCTGAGGTATGAGAAGTACCTGGGTTCAACCAAGGCACTTATTAACAGGGCACTGGAGTATGCAGCTGCTACATTATCTAGATGCTGAGAGACTGCGGGCGCTAGATATAAAAATGCTAATTTCCCAACTCTTTAGAGTGGGATGTGACGCTCAGCATCATAGTAGGCGGCTTCTTTGGTGATGAAGGTAAGGGTAAGGTGAACGCCTACCTAGCGCTTGCCGACAAACCTACGATAGCCGTGAGGTGCGGAGCCGTAAATGCTGGGCATACCGTGGTGTACAGAGGACGTAGCTGGAAGCTTAGGATAGTCCCATCGGCATTCGTGAACCCCAGAACCAAGCTCCTTGTAGCACCGGGGGCTCTCGTGAGGCTTGATGTTCTGAGAAAGGAGGTCGAGGAGACGGGTGTCAAGAACAGACTGTTCCTCGATAAACACACCGGCATCATAGAGGAGCGGCACGTAGAGTACGAGAGGAGAGATGCGCACCTCTCAGGGAAGATAGGGTCTACACTACAAGGTGTAGGTGCAGCGATGATGGATCGTGTCATGAGGAGGTTGCGGCTAGTCAAGGACTTTGCAGAGCTTCGAGAGATGACAACCGATGTGGCTGAGGAGGTGCATAGAGCGATGATGTGGGGCGGGGATATCGTTGTTGAGGGTACTCAGGGAACGTTCCTTAGCCTATACCACGGTACATACCCCTATGTTACGAGCAGGGATACCACGGCAAGCGCATTTGCATCAGAGGTGGGTATAGGGCCCAAGGATGTTGACGAGGTGATCGTGGTATTCAAATCGTTTGTAACTCGTGTGGGCGGAGGGCCTCTGCCAGGGGAGCTCGGCGAGGAAGAGGCGAGAAGGCGTGGCCTCGTCGAGTACGCCACGGTTACGGGTAGGCCTAGGAGGGTGGCTCCCTTCAACAT
>Ga0180301_10001746_pt1 | contig 17041 bp, 15 predicted proteins | sample GuaBasSediGuay16_FD_121797 | JGI IMG/M metagenome (GOLD analysis project Ga0180301, IMG submission 121797) | Subseafloor sediment microbial communities from Guaymas Basin, Gulf of California, Mexico - Guay16, Core 4569-2, 12-15 cm | ecosystem: Environmental > Aquatic > Marine > Hydrothermal... | reverse complement strand
AAGTGATGTGCTCGCCGCTGATGGTTCCGTCCGAACCAGCCGTGGCCGAGTAGTCCGTACCGCCGATGGTGTAATGGACGGTGAACGAGGTCGGATCGGTCACCGGCGGTTGGCCACGGTTCCACTAAACGAAGTCGTGGCTCCGTCGCCCGTAGCCAGCACCTCACCGGTCACCGAACCGCTCCAATCCACCGCCGTCAACGTGCACTCCGGAGCGACGTTCACCAAGTGAGCCGCACGGATGATCTGCACCGTTCAAACCTCCTTTCGCATCACTGCCAATTCTCTGCCGGCCACTTCGGTATGGCCGACGAAGTGAAAGCCGTGCCGTTCGTAAACTCGTTGGTGCCGTGGGTCGGCAAAGGCCTCCAGTTCCCTCGCCCCTGCCTTTGCAGCCAGTCCTTCAAGGTAGCCCAAGAGTTCCGTAACCTCCCTCGGCCGCAGCAGCCGTTTGGACATCAGGCCTTCCACCCTCGCTGTGCCCTCACGCACGATCAGCTCCGTTCGGAGCACGTACGGCACGTCGTCCTCCGCCTCATAGCCAAAGACCACGATCCGCTCCTCCACCACCTCACTGCGAAGGATCACCAAACCTCCTCCAGCTCAATTTCGAACTCCCACGTGTTCGGACTGGAACGCCGCAGTCCGAACGGCTTGGTGATCACTACGGTGAACGTCCCTTCGCCGTTCAGTGGATCGTCGAACGTGAACCGCTGACCGCGGTACGACTGGTAAGCGTTCACCAAGGTGTCCTTCTCCGCCTCCGTCAGCACCGAGTAATGCAGTCGCCATCGCCGTCGCGGTCTCGGCCAAGCCGGACGCACGTGCTGGTAGCCATCGTCGAACTCGACCGTGATGTACCGGTCGAGGTACTCGACCTGGCTTTGGAAGTCCGGTGCTGGGCTAGAGGGCCAGTCAGCCATAGACGATTACCTCCCAACGGTCCGGCTCAGACTGGATGGCACGCCAAATTCCTTCCGGAGAAACCGAAGCTGGAGCCAAACCACCGAATCGGTAACCCACTACCTCAAAGGCACGTGCTACCAGTTCGGAGCAAACGAGTCGTTCAGGGCAGTTAAGGGTCCGGGTGAACCAAGTCGTCCGGAAGAGGGCGTCGAGGGCGTATGCGGCCAAGTCGAAGTATCCGTAACGCCGACCAAGGTAGGAGGAGGCGTGGTGCCAAACCTTCGAAGCCTGATCCTCAGTGAGGAACTTGGGGACACAAATCACCGAGTGGTGGCCACGACTACGGTACTTGGAGGGATTGGACTGAACTACGCCACTAGGTATGGCTTCGATAAGTATGTGGCCGTTCCCTAGTGCAGCGTGGGAGTACTTGGCCTTTCGCCAGCGGAGCGCTTCGAAGAACCGAATGATCCGGGACACGATGCTCTTGCGGTGTGTGGTCAGCAGCACGTAAACCATCCCGCTACAGGTAGTGTCGAAAGACCTTTCGCAGCTTGCCATCTCGGACCACGTCGTCGGCCACCACGGCCACGATTTCGTCCGGACTTGGCCGCCATCCTTCGGGCGGCTGTCCCAGCACTACGGTGAGATTGATTGCCCGCCCCATCTTGCTCAGCGGCACCACTAACTCCGGTTCACGTTCACCAAGGAGCGTAAGCGTAGGGCGAGTAACCCAACCGCCCTCGGCCCTATGTGCTGCCATACCCAAGAGCCAAGACGGAACCGTGTGCGGGGCGAACTGCGTCTGACCAATCTGCACCATCACCGGCTGCTGGGCACCGCCGCCTAAGGCACCCAAACCAGCAGCTGCACCTGCAATGGAGAGCACGGACTGCACGATGCCCAAGGCGCCGCCCACTCCGCCACCGCCACCACCGCCGAAGCGCGCTCCAGCCCACTGCATTACGCGGGCTTTGATCCAGCCCATCACCAGCTGTGCCAAGAAACGGCTCCACGCTCGCAGGAGGTCTTGGAGGAACTGGGCCCAAACGTCGCGAATCGAGCGCAGCCGACCGGTGAAGACGTTGTAGAACAGCCGTTCGAACGCACCGGACCAAGCCTCGGTGAGGTCACGGAGGAGGGACTTGTAGCGTTCGTGTTCCCAAATCATCACCTCAAGCCGACGGCGAGCTTCCCATTCGGCGATCCGGGTAAGGGTTCGCTCGTACTCCTGATAGGACTGCTCGCCAGCAAGGTAGAGCGTCGTAGCCGCTTCTCGAGCGGCATCGGCTTGGTCCTTAACTCGTCGTAAAGCGCGCTCTTGCTCGGTAGCGAGGAGGTCGAAAAGCGTCCGATAAGCCCTGCCTAGCCCTTCGGTCTCCTGCATGTACCGACGGACTTCATCTGCCAAGTCTGAAAGCTTGCTCGCTTGCTTTTCAGCTTCTTCGGCAGGTGGTGGAACCAGCTCTACAGAAGTAACTTTGAGCAGTTTTTCCCATGCCTTTCGAATGTCCTCGGTCGCACCCCTCCATTCGGCCCTCGCCTTTCGAGCTCCAGCTAAGAACACAATGTCAAGGTTCTTCCAAAAGTCAGACGACCAAATACTTATTCCTTGACGTGAAAGTTGGGAAACGTAGGAAAGTAGTTCCTTGACTCCACCTATGAAAACATATAGCTCCTCAAGTGCCCACCCAAGGAATGGACCGACTAGATGAATTATCTTTTTCCATCCTTCCCAAACTACGGAGAAGAAGTTTCGAGCGCCGGAAATGATGATTTTTACCCAAAGCCAAAATCTTCGCACCCACACCGTGATTTGCAACCAGTTCTCTTCCAAGAACCGATTGAACCTGCGGAGAGCGTTTACCATGTCCCGATAGACCGGTTGGAAAGCTATGCGAGCAATTCGCTTGAGTATGGTCTCCGTAGTAGTTCGGAGACCAGTCCAAGTATCTTGGATCTCATGAGAAAGCTGAGCGAATCCCTTTAGCTCTTCAGACAGCCACTCAAAAATCCGGCCCTGAGTGCGAGCTTGTTCGACCGCAGATTTCAAATCACCGACTTGGGCCTTGACTAACTTGCCCAAGCGGTCGCTCATACGAGCCTGACCACTTAGCAGCGCGTAAACCTCTTGATAAAGCTGACCGGAACGCTGGATATCCATGTTTAACTGTTTGGCTGCGTTAGCCACCGCCAGCAGGCCTTGGAGGTGGCGACGATTCTGGAGGTTGATCGCTATGCCGTGGGCGAGGAACGCCCGCATGACCTCGCGCAGTTCGTCAGCAGTTCCGATGAACTGCGCATCCAAACGCTCGGCCGTCTCGTACAATCCCTCCGCGTAGTACTTGGCCCTTCGGAACGCCTGCGCCAAGTCCTCTTCGGGCCGCACTCGCATGAAGCTAGCTACGGTACCAGCCAAAGAAGCGACGGTGTCTTGGAACTCCCGCATGGCACGGAAGCCCTCGGTGATCGCCCGGCCCATGAGCCGCAGCGCACCCACGACACCCATCACGCTGACGTAACCGAGTCCGAACACGACGACGGCGTTCTTCCAGTTGTCAATCAAACGGCGCAGGAACGAAGTATGGCGTTGGGTTTCCCGGTTCGAACGTCGAATCCAGCCAACTAGCCTGCCGAAGGGAGCCGTAAACCGGGCAAGGGCGCCCCTCGCTGCATCAACCGCCTTGACAAGCTGGTAATACGCTGCAACCGAGCGCCTTATCGCAGCGTTTTTCCTCAGCAGGCCCTGTCTTACGAAAGCGAATCGTCTGGACAGCCTAAGTACGGCGAACTGAGCTCGATTCCAAGCACGGATTGAGTCCTCTACGGCTTTAGTCTGCTCCTGAACCTCCCGCCTCACTTGGGAGGCCGCTTGAGTTCGGAACCGAACGACTACGTCTACGCTGACCTCGTAGCCTCGAGGCATCCTATCTCTGGCGCTTCAGCTCCTCTTCCTGCTTGTGGTCCATCTCTTGGCGCAGGACCATCAAGCCTCGCCATTCCTCAGGCGTCAGATCGTCCATTCGGAACACACAACCGAGCTCGTGCAGGTTCCAGAGCCACATTAGGTGATTCGCCCACTCCACCAGCAGTGGATCCTCCTCCAGCAGCGGCGAGTTTTCGGGATTCGCTGGACATCCCTCACACGCTCGTTTGCCGGAGAGCCGATAAGCATCACACCGCGAAGGATTACAGACCTCCGTCGAAAGCATCAGACGAATCACCCTTCGGAGCTCGTCACTTCCCCCTCGGCTTCCTCCTCGCCGAACTCAAGCCCAGGAGCCCAAATTCCGAGCAGTCGCTCTACGGCCTCGCGCCGGTCCTGCAATGGCACGAGGTCTCGCCATGACTGCACCGGTACGCCGAACTCGGCAGTGAAGCGCTTCAGGTCCTCCTCCGTGGCCTCCATCAGCGGCTTGCCGAAGAGCGTATAGCCCTCCACCCTTCGGACTAGCTGTGACCACAACCATGCTCTGCCTCTAAAGTTCGGTCCTCGAACCGAACTTGGCGGCCCTTACGAACGTGGCCGACCCTCCGGCGGTCCCATTCCTTCTCCTCAGACGTGCTCGGCCGCCTCAGGACGTGTACCAGTTCGAACGTCTGGCCGTTCTGCTCGCGATAAAGGACGATTCGCTCTTCCTGTACTGCGAGCTCGAAACCCATCTGGCCTCCTCCTTTACTCAAACTTGATGCTGATTTCGTCGTCCGCTGACGTAGTGGCGAAGTTCAGGGGGATCTCCAGCGTCAGCACCCCTTCACGATCGCCATACGTCAGGGATTTCTCCTGCACCTTAGGGGCCGTAATCGTGATCTTGTTGCCAAGCTCGGAACCCAACACGGCCGTGAGGGACTTGGAGGTGGCGTTCTTCCAAATTCCGAAGAAGTCGTACGTGGCCACTGTTTCCATCTCCGGGTTGATCGTCCCAGAGGACTCACGGCCGGTGATCATGATGCCCCGAATCGCTTCGGGGGCATTCACGTCCATCCGGTTGGCCAAGGTGTTGTTGAGTTCAAAGGTGAAGGACTCCAGTGCCGGTTGGAACTCGTCGAGCTTAAGTTGCAGGTTCGAAACCACCGGCGGCTTGGTCGCGTCGTAGGTCGGACTGACCATGGCCGCATCCACGACGTCGTTCCAGAGACCACGGAAAGTCCATGCGAAGCGTCCGAACTGGTTGGCTGCCAGCGTCAACGTGAAGGTCCCGTAGCAGCCAGTGACCTTGTGGAGCACGCCATCGAAGTAGACGTAGAGGGTGACGCTTTCGAAGTCGCTCGACTTCGGAGTGTAGGTCACGTAGTAGTTGCCAGCACCGTCGTCTCCGGTGGTGGCCGCAAAGCCACAGGCCCGCAGCAGGGGATCAACCTCAGGCAGAATGGCCGTGGCCGAGGAATTATCCCCAGAACCACGGACCTCGGTTTCGAAGCTCACCTCCACGTACTTGGCTCCAATCACGTGCTCCAAAGGCGAAAGCGTCTCCCGCACGAAGTCGCGTACCAACGTGTCAGCCATAGGCCGCACTTCCGGATTGCTGCACAGGATTCCATTGCTGGCATCCGGTGCAGCATCTTGGCCATAGGTGGTTTCCACCTTGGCCAGCACTACGCTCCTACGCCTCAGCAGTGGCATGACTTCACCTCCTTACCAAGGACGACGTTCGAGCACGGGCAGGGTCAGCTCCGCCCAGTGCACGAGTACACTGCCAAACATTCGGTTCTCCACCGTATCGACGGAGATCGGCCCGCTGTTCAGGGCCGTGCCATTCAACGAGTAGTTCGACCGGAAGGCATCGCAGATCAACTCCACTTGGTCTTGGAAGGCAAGCTCGGATTGCTGCGCATCGTTTAGCCGCAGGAAACCGAACATCCGGAACTCGTGACGTCGGAAGACGTAAGCAGTCTCCGCTCTCTCTTCGCCGGTTGAGGAGCGCGTAACCATCCAACCACCAGCACTCCCATCCGAACGCCGGAACAGGTCGAAAAACGCCTTCCAATCCGTAGACCACCGCAGGTAGGGATAGACGTTCTCCACACCCGAGACGGAGGATAGGATTTCACAAATCGCACTGCGAATTTCGGACAGACTCATTCGCGGAAAGCCCTCCGTACGGCCCTAATCGCGATCTGCGGAATCCGTCCCAACAAGTCTTGGTAAGCTTTCCAAGCGAAACGCTTGGGCACCACTTGCTTGCCGCTGGGGTCCTTTGGTGTACCACGCTCCCAAATTCCCTCGGAAACCGCCTTCGCCACCCGTGTAATCCGAGCTGGCACTCGAATTCGGAACTTCCGCCGCACCCAACGCCAGAGCCCGGATCCCGGCCGATAAGGTGGCCGAAGCACGTGAGGACCAACGCCCCACTCAAGCACCGGCGCGTACTTGACCCTCGGAAAAACCGAAGCGTGACTGACTGGCTTGCCGAAGGAAAACTGCTCACCGATGGATCGCCGCAACGTCCCGAAAACCACCGGTGCATGTGTGCGCATTCGCCTCAAAGTGAAGTCCGCACACTCCATAGCGGTGTAGTCCTTCGCAAGGTTTGCTCGACCTTCGATCTCTTGGAAAACTTCGCTCAGTGTTCGTTCCAAGTATTCGGGCGGCACCCGCAAACGCTTCATCGGAAGTAGGTCACCCTAAGCGTGGCATCGGCAGTGCCGGCCCGAATGGCACGGAAACGGCGGATGTTGTTGACGTTGCGCAGGATAATGGAATCGCCAGGATTCAGTAGGTGTCCAACTTCGGACGTGGGATTGGTGCCATCGATTCGGAACCGAATGCTGGCGTCTTCGACCGTGACCAAAGCCGCCCTAGCGTCGTTGGCAGACGAAAAACCAACGGCCGAGGCACCAACGGTTAGGGACTCGAAACCAAACGCATCCCGCTCCTCCAGAAAAACGGAGGCAATCATCGTTCCCTCCTCACTTTTCGGCTGATCAGTGGTGCGGCCAACGTCCCCTCCGCCATTACCGTTTGGCCCATCGGGCCGGCCGACAAGGGGTTCGCGCCGGGGCCGGGTTTGACGCCCGGCCCCGGCGGTCCAGCTCACCTTACGAGACGACGCCCTTGTAGAAGCCGCGGTAGTCCGCGACCATCACGCCCCAGACATGGCGGATCTTGTAGGTGATCTTGTCGGCGGTGAACATGCTACCGACGTTGGGCTGGTCTTGGATGAACAGCTCCGGTTCCTCACGCCCATCCAAGAAGCCCACGATGATCGTCGGGCAGTCCTTCGGGTCGCACACCGCCACCCAGTCGTTGGCATCGGTCCAGTATGGAACCACGATGTAGTCGGTCTGGAACTTGGTCGGGACGATGTTGGGCGTGGTCGCGTTCTCGTTGGCCACCACCGTCACTCGGGAGTTGCACAGCTTGAAGGCAATCTCCTCAAGGTCCGGTGGCACCACGAGCCACCGCGGATACAGGTTCAGCGTCTCCTCACTGGCACCATAGGCGGTCTGCTTAGCCATAGCAACCCGAGCCTGCATGAATGAGGACTGGCTCAGCGCCTGATCGCCAAGGTTATTGTGGGCAGCACAGAACAGCGGATTCGTATCGTAAATGGTCGGGTTGCTAGCCAAGATATCATTGAAGATCGCCCGGTGCAGCGTACGCGCAGCGGCTCGAGCCAGCTTGCGAGGAATCTGCTTGATAGCCAGCAGATCATCGTTCTTGATCATCTCAAGCGTCACCGACTCGAAGCCGCCGTACTTCTTGATGGCCATGGTCACTTCCTCGTCACCAGGGCTGGTCAGGCTGCTGTAGTCGGCACCTTGGGCTACCTCGGGCAGTGACCCATAGCCACCAATCCTCAGCCAGCGCTGCGTACGGAAGTCCGGCACCGGCACCACGTCGCTCACGATCAGCCGCCAATCCTGCAGGCTTGGAAGGTTGTACTCCTGCAGCATCTTGCGGCGGATCGAGTCACCGAGCACTTCGGCCCAGTCACTGGAGGTCAGTGCCTCGGTGATCCGCTTGCGGCCCTGCTCGTAGCAGTTCCGTACCAGTCCGGTCACACGGGTATCGCCGGTCCAACGGATGTAGGCCTCGCGGATGGAAGCCTTACCTTCCACCGCGTCGTCGATCATCTTCAGGAGCTTATCAGTCTCGTCCTGCTCCACCTCAACGCTCGGAGTGGAAACACCGGACTCACGCACATAAGCAGCCTCAAGGTCCTTCATCTCTGCGATAGCCCGGTCGACTTCTTCCTTGGAGCTGTAAGACCGGCGACGGAGGTGTTCCTGCGCGGCCTGAGACAGTCCGCTGCCGGACAGCGCTTCGGTCAGGTAACGCTCAAGCTCCATACGATGGAGCCGCTCCTCCAAGGCCTTAGCACGCTCCAGAGCCTCCTGAGCCTCCTTCGGAATCACCGGCTCGCTGGCCTTCGCAGGAGCTGGGTAGTACTCCGGGCTCGGATACGGGTACTCCTTCTTCTGCTTCCTGCGCTTGCGCTTAGCCTCCACGAAGGCCTCGAGGTAGGCACGAGCGATGTCCTCACGGCCCTCCTGCAGGTCGCGCAGGCAACGAGCAGCCACCTCCTTCAGCTCTTCGAGGAGCTCGGTGAGTTCGCTCTCCTCAAAGGCTTCGGAGAAGACCGCCTTCACTAGGGACTCCTCCAGTTCCTCGGCGCCTTCCTTGAGAGCGCCCTTCAGCATCAGCAGCATCCGGTCATACATGTCCATTACCCCCCTTTCCCTGAGGCCCAACGACTCTGCCACCCTGCTGGCGGCCAAACGATACACGCCCTCAAGGAACCGACCGCCCGCTGCAGGGTGCGTCACCAAATCCACCGAGTCCAACGCATCTATGGACTCAACTTTGAGCTGGTTGCCTTCCCGGGTAACCGAACCCCGGGCATCTATGGAGAAGCCAAGGAGTTTGGACAACCGTCCCTCCTTGGCGAGGTTTGAAAGCAAGTCCTTAGCCCAAGAAGCCACGACGTGGAACTTCGCTTTGACGCCGTGCACTCCGGGCCGAACTTCGGTAAGCACCGGATTCGTGAAGTACCCCACGAGGTTGCGGGCGAAGCCTTGCGGTACGGCGCGCTTGATGTTTTCGGGAAGGTGGTCGTAAACGTTGCCCAAAAACTCGAAGGCAAAGCACTTTGCGTTTTCGAACAGCGGCAACGCCCGCTGCAGAACTTCACGAGGATAGTAGTTGCCGTTCTTGGACAGGCCTTCCTCGATGAGCACGACGTCGTACACATCGCGCTCTGCAGCACCTACGATCCGGCCTTCGAAAGTCTCAAGGAAGTCGCTGACCAACATTCGCGCCTCCAAACGAACAAAGCCCAGCAACCTTGTCTAAGGCTGCTGGGCTTTCGAAACGTATGCCCTTCGGTGCCTTGTCAGATACTGCTATAAAGGACCCGCGTCAGAAAGTCAACCTTTGCGCGGGACCTCTTCTATCGACTTTAACATACCGGACTCAAAGTGCAAGCGGTAAACGGTCTTGCACAACGGACACGGACAGGTCTGTACCACGCCTTCGTGAATCAGTTCCGCCAACAGGAAGCGACCATCACGTCGACACCGGAACTCACGAAGCCTTGCGTCCTTCATTGTCGCCAATGGACTCGGAACGTTCGAAAACCCAAATATCCGTGTCAGGATCCGATCGGTACATGATCCACTCGCCCTTCATCCGCTTGCCGCGGAACTGGAATTTCTTAAACAGCTCTCCATCCTCAAGGACCAAAACCTTGCCCCAATCAAGCGCCTTTATGTATCCCGGCTCGTTCTTTTCGAACGTACCCGGACCCTTGGTGAACTTCACTACGCCTTGTTTGCCGACCTCCATCCAGTCTATGCCACCCTCATTACCTTTACATGGCTTGATAAAGCCAGAGACCTGTTCTACCTCCAGAGGGTTCTGCTCCAAAACCAAGTGGAAGATTTGTCCTTCGCGTTTACGGGTTTCACCGTCAATGCGAAGGTCCCAATGGATATGAGCTGGTGATGCCCTTTTGATGTTCTCGGCGGGGTCTGAATAATGGGTTTGTAGCACAAAGTCTTTAAGTTCGGCTTCTTTTAGACGGATTTTTTTAGTCTTTAGGGCGGAGACGAGTTCATCCCTGAGGCGACGGCGTTCCTCCTCGTCACGCTTTTTCCAGTACTGAAACTCCGGTGGAATTTGACGGCGGAGGTAACGCGGTAAGCAGGAGTGTCCGTAGGGAGGAATCCAACCGAGGCGGACTGCCCGGTCGGAGAGCACATAGGGAAGCGGATCCACGGCCTTGATGCAAAGCCAACCGGCTTCCTCACCCCACCCTTCGTCGCTTACGGGAATGATCCGCTCGGCCTCAAAAACCTCGCCTTCCTCCAACGGCTCCTCAGCCTCCGCAAATGGACGGCGGAGGTAGCGGAAAACCAAGCGCCAACGGAAGGAAGGTTTATCGCCGTCCTTCGGGAACGTGAGGAAGTACTCGTGCATGTAGGGCTTTTGGGCGCCCTGCTCGACCTCACCGAGCTTGCGGATCAGGTGGAACACGCCGGGACCATAGCGAGTGGCACCGACGGACTTGGGCGGTTGAATACCTTCGTAGGTGAGCCACTCGTGAGGTTCTTGGGCCTTCTTCCGCGCCACCAAGTCCACCGGCGCTTTGGCACCGCCTTTCTTGATCCGATAAGGGAACTCACCGGTCCGATAGTCGATCTTCCAGTTCTCCGGATCCTCGTCGAACTCCTCGGCAGAGTACTTGCCTTCTCGCTTGAAAACGCACAATGGCGGCACTCGCGGATGGTCCGGCATCAGGTCCATGACCGTCCAGCCAACCAACACGTCTTGGTCCACTTCAAACCGCAGATCCAAGTGGCACGAAGGTGAGTGCTCGTAGTCCGGATGCTCATCGAAGTAGCGTTCCAGTTCCTTTCGCACCTTCGGCCACCACTCGGGCCAAAACTTGACCCACTCCTCCTCGCTCGGTTCCGGATTGGGCCAAAGTTCCTCAAGGCCGCACTCCTTCAGCACGTCACGTAGCGCATAGCGGTAGTGGTGCTGGAGACAAACTCGGTGCACGCGGTCCTCGTCCCAGTACTGCAGGTAAGGATCGGACTCTTGGAGTTTGGCTTCAGGGTAAGCACGTCGAACGAAGTCCAACGGACGCCCGCGAAAGACCTCCAAAGGCAAGTCCAGCGACTCCGACCTCGCCGCCACCACCTTGGACGGCATTCGGTCTTTGACCAATGCCAAACGGCCCTCATGGGAAACTCCGCGCAAGTCAATCGCATCGAAGTGCAGCGAAGCCGGATCAAAGAACACCGCGAACTTCGCTTGGTCGAACGGCAGGATGTCCGCAGTCAACGTTGGCTCAGAGGTCATGAACGCCAAAAGACCCTTGGATTCACGAAGACCATCCAGCACTCGTCCTCGGCGGAGTTCAATCTCTACTCCGGCGTCTTCCAGAGCTCGGCGGACCGTATCACCAACACTGCCGACCACGACTTTGGTGGGCCGCTTGGCGAGGATTCGCTCCACGACGTCCAAGCCTGAACGACTTCCGGACAGATCCATGGACTCCACCCGGGAGTCTGGGAACACGAACACCGCATAGCCGGCAGTGCCAAAGCGCTCTGCGATTTCGTCTTCCACCGAAGGCCCGTTGGCCAACACGCACACTGGACGGTCGTCCGATGCCTTCACCTTCCGGTTGGGTTCTTCATACCGAACCGAGCCATCTGGCATCACGCGCTTGATCTGGAGGACGTGGTTCTCCTTGGCTGCCCTCCGGAGGATTTCGTCCACGGTATCCGGCTTGGCACCGGGCACTTCACGCATGAACCGCGGGGCCCAAGCCGTGAGCTCAATGGGATGGCCCTCAAGGTCCTCGTGGACGATGTAGTTGATGGTTTCGCACTCCACTTCGATAGTGGCCCCACGGCGCACGTATGGCGCAGCAAAGGTGGAACCAATGGTCAGGACTCGCTCGTAAGGCCCAACTTCGGTCTCGTCCTTCTTGAGGATCGGATGATCACCGGCCAGACAGCCCCAAACGAGGTTGTAAACGCCTTCGGTCTTGGTCTCGACTGGTTCGATCACCACGCCACGCACGACGACGTTGTTATGGAACTTGGCAAACTCGTTGTCGCGAGGACGACCGTTAAGCGGATAGATCGCTTTATGGGAGATCGCCACGTTGCCTTCCGAGGAGTAAACGTTGCGGACGCGTTCGGTCTCCTTGAGCAATGCCTCGCGGTCCTTGCAAGGAATGTGTGGAATGATGTTTAGTTTCTTGGAAGGGTCGAGGTCAGTCTCTTTCGAGTAGTCAATGCCAATGGACTGCAAGGCCTTCCAACGCTCTTCAAACGGTTCGTTATGCAGGTCACGCCCATCGAGGTAGAGACAATCGAAAACGTTGGCGATCAGGTCCTGATCGTCCACCTCCTTGGAGTGCGCCACCGCAATGGCTGCTTCTCGAGGTAGGTGGACGCCGTTCTCCCACCGCTCCACTTCCGCATCCAACACCAGCGTCTTGGGCTTTAGCCTCCGGACGGCCTCCACGATGCTCGGAAGCTGGTCGGTCAGCACGTTGCCGTCCTCGGAGTAAATCACTACACGGTCACCGTCCTTGTGGATTTGGACGCGGAAGCCATCGCGCTTCACGGACGCGTACACCGGGAACGCGTCCTCGGGGAACAACTCCACAAACCGCTCAGGCGTATCGCGCTCTTCAGGCTCCCTTGGTGGTCGAACCGGCTTCAAGGGCATGAAGAACCGTCCGGGTTTGATTGCGTCTTCCTCTAAGGACTGCTGAGCCATACGTTCGATGTCCTTGCGCTTCGTGCGAAGTCGGGCCTCCTTGAAGTCCCGACCGACCACCTCCCGCGTAAACTCGCGTTCCTGCGGAACTACGACCTTCGGCCGCTTAAAGCGCAGTACCAAATCGGCCACTGGGATGTGCGGCCAGTTCGAACCCACCGGAGAAGGCGGAGGATAGGACGGTTCGATGGCCTTGCCCAAGGCTTCCTCGGTGGCCCACTGGACGGCACGGTTCAACTTCAGCATGAACGCCGAGTCCACAGGCACATACCAAAGTTTGCGCTGACGATCCTCATGTGCTCGGAGGATCAAATCCAAGTCCCTTGGCCGATGGTCGCCATACAGGAACGAGCCAGTAAGGACCACGAAGTCCGGAATCCAAACCATTTCGCCGAGCTCGGCGAGCTTGCTAGCCACCTCCATGGAACGCTGCTCGCCGCTGAATGGCCGCTCGGCCTCCTCCAAAGACAGGTCCCACCGCTCCGGATCGTCCGAGTACACCGCACCATCAAAGGCAATCCGGACCTTTCGGTCCTCCGGTATAAGCGCCAAGAGTCCATCGTCTCCCAGCTCTAGCGAGCGATTGCCCAAGTGCACCACAAGTACAGCTGCGTCTTCTGGAAGCTGGCCAAGGATAGACTTGATCGACGCATGGCCGAATGGCTCGGAGACGCCCGCACGCCGCCGGATTAAGTCACGATCCGGAGAGCTCCCATCGACTAAGAAGACCTTTGCACCTTTGATGAACTCCGCCCACTGGTCACGGTCCTTAGGACCAATGAAGTCCGGCATGAACACCACGTCGCCGATGCGGATCGCCACCGTGGGACATCGAACCGAGTGAAGCACCGGACACACTCGCACGTCCTCCGGAAGCTCGGTGGTCGCGGTCTCTGGAAGCCAACCACGCTCCTCCAAAATGTCCAGTGTTTCCTGCGTGCCCCAAACTGGACACTGGAAGCTCGCAAGCTCCGGACAGGTATGGTCGGGATGTGCGTGCGTCAGCAGCACGTAATCCGGATCGAGCGGAAGGTCGGGATGGATGGAACCGAAGTCCACGAGGTAAGTTCGGTCTCCTCGCTCGTAGAGGAACGCAGAATGGCAGTAGTGCAGCGGGCTATATCGTTCAACCATTCCACGGGTGCCCAAAACCCAAATTCGGCCAGACATCGGTTCGGCCTCCACTTTGACTAGCAGGCCCGGATCGCCGACGGAAATCGATGGCTCGGTGAAGTCGATGTTCTCCGGACGGATGATGGTTTGGATGCCACGCGGAATTTGAACGTACTTCGGAGGATCGAAGCGCTCGAACGACTTCACCTCGTAGGCGTAAAGTGGCACGTCCTTGCCATCGGCACCGGGCAGCAATCGCCACCACGCCCAAGCCTCTTGGTCGGTGATCCGATGCTTAGGACGAAGCCGAACGAATTCGGCTTTGGTGATCCGCCTGGGCTCCTTGAAGGTAACGATGCCATAGCAGCGGTTGCCGGAGATCAGGTAATGGGGTTCGCTGAGGTCAAAACGACGGGTCTTTACGATCATGGATTTTTCACCCGACCAAATCATCTCACCATGGTCGGGCACCAAGTAAAGGCCGGGAAGCTTGGGAAGCTCTTCGGACTCCTTTAGTCCCAAAACTTGCCGCCGTTTTCGCTCCCACTCCTCAACCTCCTCCGGCTTTGGTGGCTCGGTCTTGATGTAGCCACGGGCCTTAGCCAAGCGATAGCACTGCCAGTAGGAAGTGTTCCACTTAGGATCGTCCCGCTCTGGCGGCATGATAGGGAAGTAGCACTCGGTGCGGAGGGTGTCGACGATTTTCCCGAAGTAACGCAGGACATCGTCTATGGTCCACTCGCCCCACTTTTCGTGACGAGTAAGGCGAGGAAAGGCTGAATTTCCGAGATAGCGGGCGTCCGCAAGCAATTGCCTCCAGCGCTCGGTTGGATGTTCCAAATCGTAGTCCACGCCCTCGGACCGAAACTGCTCAAGGTGGAGTTCCCTCAGCTCCTCACTCATGGAAGTTTACCCCAATTTGAGCCAACACGCTGGAAATTACCTTCCGACACTCCTCATCCGCCAGCCACCCCTGCTGCTTGGCCTCAGAAAGGGCCCTGACAACGTTGGACAGTGCACGAGACGTCCGCTCGAGGTCACGGACCGAAATTTCAGGGAAGATCACCTCGAATCTACGGTCCACATCCCGAGGCAGGCGCCGAGCCAAGATCGCTTGGTCGATAACGAAATTGAACACGAACTCCAGCATCGACTTCACGAACTTCTGGCGCGCCACGAGCATTTTCTCGGTAGGAAAGCCCATCTCGTAGGCTACGGCGCGCACACCCTCGGGATCGGCAAACCAGTGCGGTGGGAAGCCAGCACCAGCCAAAATATGGCCCCTAAGCAAGCGGGATTCCTGCAGTGCGTCGGAGGACTCCAGTTTGGGAGCCACTACTTCCCATCGGACGCGCTCGTTATGGAATCGGACGGTACCAGGAGTAGGAGGCTTGGCGGTCTTTGCGTACTCCTCGATCTGCGTGGCGTCGGCTCCCTCAAGCGTGACGTCCCAGCAGACCGAGTTGATCAGCATTTCCCGATCGAGGCGCATGAACAGGAACTGATCATAGGCGTCAATCCAGTCGATAAGCGGCAGGAGATCCGAGGTACCTCGGGGCGTGTTGGAGACGCGGTTCACGGCGAAAAAGAACACTTCCCCGACCAAGTAGCCGTAGGAGGGCGAGCGAGGGTTTTCGTCCCGGTGAATGATTCGGTAGGCCTGTTTGCCGGCGATCTCCCGGGAGAGGATTACCTCCTCGGCAATCAGACAATTGGACTCGTTCACTCTGACGTCCACAACCTCGAAGGGATCGAAGTAACCGAGCCGGACGTGGCCATTGCGTTTATTCACGGACACCGGCCAGAACACTTCGCCGTACAGGCACAACTCCAAGACGCGCTCATGCTGCCGGATTGGCCAGTTGTTCACCTCGTCGTACCAAAAGTCGTCCAGCACCTCCTTCACTCGAGGATCGCTGGCACGGTAGTAGATCCCTTCGCCGACGACGAAGTTCTTGGTGTACTCCACGATCCGGCGAGCTAGAGGATTCGAGTCGTAGAGGTACTTGGTGGCCCGCAACATCCGCATTCGGAGATGGTGAGGAAGCTCGCGGATCGTGCGGGCCCCAGTGAGCGGCCTCCAACCACGCTCGTCCTCGTCTCTTACGGAAGCACGAAGTCCGACCTGAGCGCTTTCGTGGAACGTGGAGTCGACTTTGGGAGGCGCTTTGATCAAGTAGGCCATCGTTTACCTCCTGCGCCGTCCAGTACTGGTGCCCTCGCCCGCATACCAGAACGGCGCACTTACGTCATCGGGCACGTCCGGACCAAGGTCCGAGTAGAAGTAAATCCGGACGGAACCAGTGTTGGGTACGAGCTCAAACGCATAAATCCTTGCGTCTTCCGGAAGGCACTCACCCAAAAGGCTCTTGAAGCGTTCTTGGCCAATCTCCGTATAGCCCCGTTTCATGATTAAGCGAACCCCCTTTCACGGTCAAGCCAAAGCGAGCGCCGGAAGTAAAATTCCGGACGCTGCCACCGCCCAGAAAACGACCGTTGGCTAGCACCGAACGGCCGATGTTCACCTTCCTGCGCCTCGCGTTCCACCACCAACTCGAACGGCTTCCATTCCGAGGTGTCCGCATGGACGAAAGTAAGAAGCGTGGCGTCCAAGAAGTCCGGCGAGCGACCAAGGCGACTGCGAAGACTGCGTTTGTCTTCAAGCTTCTGCCGCTCGGTTCGAGGATCGATGGTGAGTTTAGGAGCCGCAATGTCCGCCACCCAGTTTTGCGCCTCCCGCTTTGCAGCAGGGCCCAACGCCAATCCGGAGTCCACTGCTTGACGGAGCTTCAGCGCAGCTTCGGTTTTCAGGTTTTGAACGTCCGGCCTAGAGGACGGCTGGCTGAGGTGCACCAGCCGCACACGAACTCCCATGCGCACGAGGTGATCGAACACGCCCTTGCCCCAACCACCGTCGACGTACACGATTGAAGCATGCCACTTGTCGACCAAGTCCTTGGTGCGCTTGGCCAGCGCCTCGTCCGTAGCCTTGGCCACCCACTGGATGTCGAGGATGGTGAGGCCTTGCCGGACGACCCAAACATTCTTGTCCGGGCCATAACCGGAAGGGTCCAAGCCGATCACCACTGGATAATCATCGCTCCGCAACGGTTTGCGATCTAAAACTGCCCTCGCCTTGGAAGGTGGGATCAACAGCGTGGAGTCGGTTTCCGGAAACTCACCCAAGACCCGAGCGTAGTAACGCGGGTCCTGCTCGCCCCACTCCTTGCGCATTTTCTCCGGCCAGTCCCAAGCCATGAGCTCGGGACGAATGTT
>Ga0180301_10001744_pt1 | contig 17056 bp, 18 predicted proteins | sample GuaBasSediGuay16_FD_121797 | JGI IMG/M metagenome (GOLD analysis project Ga0180301, IMG submission 121797) | Subseafloor sediment microbial communities from Guaymas Basin, Gulf of California, Mexico - Guay16, Core 4569-2, 12-15 cm | ecosystem: Environmental > Aquatic > Marine > Hydrothermal... | reverse complement strand
TCATTAAGCATTGTAGAATAAATTTTAATATACGCAATAGAAAGATATTTTGTCCCAGTAAAAGATTTTTAGAAGAAAAGTGATAGCCATGAACAGCAAAAAACTGTTATCAGACCTTGGTAAATTCTTTAAAGCTAAATCCATAGCTGTTATAGGGGCTTCTGCAACGCCAGGTAAAATTGGATACGAAGTACTCCGTAATCTTACATGCTTTGAATATAAAGGCAAAGTTTTTCCTGTTAATCCGGCAAGAAGCGAAATTTTAGGACTTAAATGTTACCCCTCAGTTCTCGATATACCTGAAGAAATAGATTTAGCTGTTTTAGTTATACCAGCAGAACACACACCTAAAGTTGTTGAAGAATGCGGTAAAAAGGGTATAAAAAACATAGTGATAATATCTGGAGGATTTAAAGAACTTGGAGAACATGGAAAAAAACTAGAAGAAAAAACAGCTGAAATAGCCAAAAAATATGGAATAAGAATTATAGGGCCTAATTGCATAGGAGTTTTCGATTCAAAAACGAGACTTGACACATTTTTCCAAAGCAGAGAACGCATGATAAGACCACCCCCTGGACCTATAGCTTTTCTCACCCAAAGCGGCACATACGGTTGTGCCTTCCTAGAATGGGCTGCAGAAGGCGGCATAGGCATTAGTAAATTCGTTAGTTACGGTAACAGAATCGATGTTGACGAAGCGGATCTGCTACGTTACCTAGCTGTAGATGAAGATACCAAAGTAATCGCCATTTACCTAGAAGGCTTAGGTGATGGAAGAAGGTTCATTGAAGCAGCAAAAGAAGTCACAAAGAAAAAACCTATAATTGTCCTTAAGGGGGGAAGAACTAAGGAGGGTGCTAAAGCTGCTCAAAGCCATACAGGCTGGCTTGGCGGCGAAGAACGAATATATAGAGGGGCATTCAAACAGGCAGGTGTAATTTGGGCAGATACTTTTGAAGAACTCTTCGACATGGCAAAGGCCCTAGCTATGCAGCCCCCAGCACAGGGCCCAGGAGTTGCGATGGTAAGCAACGGAGCCGGGCCAATGGTTCAAGCGGTTGATGCATGTATCGAAAAAGGCTTAAAAATAGCTAATTTGTCCCAAAAAACTTTAAGCAAGCTTAAAAAAAGGCTTCCTCCCTACTACATCGTTAATAATCCCGTTGATGTAACCGGCAGTGCGAATAGCAAAGATTACAAAATAGTTCTTGAAGAGTTCCTTGAAGACCCCAATGTACATATTTTAATGCCGTTCTTCGTTTTTCAAGATACACCGCTTGATGAGGGCATTATTGGCGTTATGAAGGAAATAAATGAGAAGTCAAGCAAGCCTATTGTGGTTGGAGCTGCAGGCGGACCATACACTAGAAAAATGTCAAAAATGTTGGAGGAAATAGGGGTTCCAGTTTATCCAATACCTGAAAGAGCTGTAGCTGCCGCATATGCCCTATACAGTTACGGAGCAATAAAAACTAAGAATTAAATAAAGTAGAAGCAAATGTCGGTAGTTTACAGCGAAGCTAAGTAGGTTGCTTTTCTATGTCGTCATTCGATGCCGAATCGTTTCCTCAATTCTTCGGACATCATGCTAGGATTCCATGGAGGATCGAAGGTTAGTTCTACTTCAACATTTTTAACTCCAAGTTCTCTTACTGCATTTTCAACCTGCCTTGGTATAACTAGGGCAAGAGGACATCCAACAGTCGTTAAGGTCATCTTAACGTAGACTTTTTCGTTTTCAACCTTAACATCGTATATTAAACCTAAATCTACAACGCTTACTCCTAATTCTGGGTCATAGACTTTCTTTAGAGCTTCCATTACTTGGTCCTTTGTGACCATTTTAAAACCACCTTTTAACATGGAAACTTATAGAAAATAGATAAACTTTTCTATTATCACTCTGAAAACAACACCTTACAATTAAACGTATTACTATTTCAAGTAAAAAACTTCTTAAAATATTTTCTTGTAACTGTTTAACAAAATTTCTAGCATATTTAGTATGCAATTTGAATAACCAATTTTTCATTTAAAGTATAGGTCAGCTATAAAAAGAGAGCATGATAATAATTATGAATTCGAAATGTGCGGGAGGTGAATTGAATGCTCATTGGTATAATCTCCGATACCCATGATCATCTAGAAGCTATGGCAAAAGCCGTTGTTAAACTCAACGAACTAAAGGTTGAAATGGTTATTCATTGTGGAGATTTTATTTCACCATTTGTTATAAGAGAACTTGGGAAACTAAACTGTAAGCTAATCGGTGTTTTCGGCAACAATGACGGAGACAAATACGCTCTCACTGAAAAATTCTCTAGCTTAGGTTTCCAACTCCACGACGGTCCACATAGGGTTGAAATTGATGGGTTAAGATTTCTAATTCTACACGGATATCGTTCACCGGAAATGACCATTAATATTGCATACAAACTTGCTGAAACCGGTAAATACGATATTGTCGCCTATGGACATACACACAGATATGATCAACAAAAGATAGGAAACGCATTAGTTCTAAATCCAGGAGAGGTTTGCGGATACCTAACACACATATCCACCATAATGATCTTGGACACGAAGAAAATGGAAGTCACGAAAATTACACTATGAGAAACAGTAAAATAGTATTGAATAACTATAACATCAAAATGCTAATATAGATCGGAGAGTATCTGTGTTGAATGTTGCAGTTCACGGTGACGATTGCGACGGCATATGTTCAGCAGCACTTGTCCTTCTAAAGTTTCCAAATGCTAAAATAAAGTTTCTAAACCCTAGAAGCATATTTACAGTTGATGAAGAGTTTGACCTTGTCATAGATCTTCCAAAACCCAAGAAATGCAAAGTAAACATAGATCACCATAAAAGCAACCTAGAAAGATTAAAAAAAGAGGGCCAACTAGGTCCACAAGACATAGTAGATCCAGATGCTCCAGCATCAGCTCTCCTACTTATGAAATACTTAAACCTTGAGGGAAACAAAAAGGCTAGAGAGATTGTTGAAATTGCTGTTGCAGCAGACACCGCCAGACATACCGAAGAAACACTAATTTTAGATAAAATCATTAAAGCTTCTCTAAACAGCGAGAAAGATCTTTTAAGAATTGCCAAAATTCTAGCTGAAAAGGGAAAAAACTTCTTAAGTGATGAATGGCTGAAAAAGAAGCAAAACGAAATTGAAGCAGAACTCTCAAAAATTAAAAGCTTACTAAAAGAGTTTGTTGATAGTCTCGGTGTTAACAGCGGCTTTGTTATAGTTGACGAAATTGATGCAATTCCTTACCATTCAACTAAAGATATCGCCCATATGCTTTTGGACCGTGGTTGCGACGCCGTTGCAGTTCTCTACAGAGATGCATCCGAGCCTTCAAAAATTAGAATTTCCATTAGAGTTAGACGTGATAGCGACGTTATAGATGCTGAAGCCATTACAAGGAAACTTGGCGGCGGAGGTCATAAAAAAGCAGCTGGCGCAATAACTACAAATGTCAAAGAAGCCATTTTCATGCTTTTAAAAGAGTTCACAGGAAAATCTCCAACAAGATCTGTTGTTTTCGTAAGACTGCCTAAAATATTGTAATATTTAAAGACAACACACTCTAAAATGTAAGCAATGTGTTCTTCCTTTAAAAGGTCTTTAAAACTCGTTTTTATAACATGATTTAAAGGAGGCTTCTAATTATTTTATTTCTCTAAACTAGTTTTATGAAAAGATATTTATGCCACGGTGCCAACATTTACTTGCATCTTCAGAAGAGAAAAGATTATACCACTGTAATCACCAAACTTCTATCTAAACAAACTACGTGGGGATGTTGAATGAAAAAGGAGATTAAAAAAGCTTTAAGTAAATTAAAGCTCAAGGGGATATCAGTAGTACTACTTTTTGTGGCTACAGGTATATTTTTGGTCAGCCTATTTGTCATAGCAGGATTCTTAAAAGTAAGTCCCCTTCAGAAAACATTTAGCCTAGTCACAGCCTTTATAGCTTTTGTCGTATCAGCATTTTTTGCATGGATTGGAGACATAATCGAAGAATCTACATGAGGTGTTCTTGTGTGAACATAAAAAGATTTTTTGCTAAACACGGTTTTATCACAAATGGTATGCGTTTCAATGTAGTGAGTGAAAGCCTCTACACATTAATGGTAGGTGTCGCCGATTTACTTAAGGAAAACTTCGGGGAAAAAGGTGAACAATTGCTTGTCGACCTCATGGCGAAACTCGGAGAAGAGGACGGGAAAAAACTAAAAGAAGAACTAAATCTTGGTGACGGTTTAAGAGACGCAGCTGATGCGTGGATAATTGCAGGCAAGATCTTTAAAGTTAAAATGACTACTCGAGAACTTAACGACAAAGAAATAGAATTTCATCACCCATATTGCCCCATGTGGAATTTCTTTAAGTCTAAAGGGAAAATTTACTGCAAAACTCTTTGTTTACCCTATGTTGAATCAGTTGCAAAAGCAGTTTCACCAAATATTCAAATGGAAATAGTTCAACCACCCTCCGAGGAGAACACTTGCGTTAAAAAATTAGTTATCAAAAGTTAACTTTGGAACTCTACCAAACTTTTTCTTAAATTCTTCAATATAATGATGCAGAGTTAAAACAGTGAACGCGCTTCTATTCATTCGTAATTTTCGTACAACTTTTTCGATGCCTCTTTTGCTGCCTTCTACCTCCATAAAGACCCCTATTTCTGGGAAAACATCCAACATGATTCTTACTCCTTCTTCCTCAAACTCGTAAATCTCTCTGATCCTATCAATTCTAAACACCTGCTTAAAACCAAGACGTTCAAATATTTTTACAGCACTCAGCCCATTACCAACATGTACTTCCAATTCTTCCCTAATTTTATATCGCTTATCCCCTTTTCGCGGACCCTTAAAAGTTATTATCCCCTCACCACTCTCAAAAACTCTTACCCTCAGTACACAGTCTCTTTTCCGAAGTTCTTCATTCTCGTAATCAAAGCTAAAATCCCTAATTAAATTTTTAGAAACAAGTTTTCCACCATTAACTTTTATCCTTTCTCTCATTTCATCTATGTTATTAATCTTCGCTTTAATCTCAACTTCCACATCATCTGAAAACTCTATGTCTGACATCTTCCTCTCTACAAACTTGTAAAAACAGTTTTAAAAATTTACCAAACTTATTACTTGTACAACTTTACGTTTTTAACCGTTTGCACTAACAAATGCGCCAATTTGTGGAATGCTAAGTCGACATTTTCACCAGTTTTAGCCGATGTTTCTATAAAAACTACTGGGACATCAAATCTTTCTTCCAAATATCTCTTTAGTATCTGTCCCTCTTCGTTACTAATCCAGCTACGTCTCGGATCCGGGGGAGCATCCGCCGCAGGTCTAAGGTCTATTTTATTCCCAATTAAAACAATCGGTACTCTTCTAACATTTTTTATTAATTCTTCCATCCAGAATACGGTGTTTTTAAAGGTATTTCTCCTTGTTACATCGTAAACAAGCAAAGCACCACTCGTACCTTTATAAAATGCTTCTCTTACTGCTTTGAAGTGTGGTTGTCCAGCTAAGTCCCATATTTGAAACTTAACCTGAATACTATCAAATAAATCGAGACTTTTTATAGCAAAATCAGCACCAATAGTCATTATATATGCGGTGTCGAAACCCTCCCCCATAAATTTTCTCCTAAGGGCTGTTTTTCCAACACCACCATCGCCAATCAACACAACCTTAAAAAGATAAATGTTTCCCATGAATTTACACCCTTAACCCTATCATTAGCGAAGAGTAAGCAAATAAAGTTATTACAATATAGATTATAAATTTTTTGATGTCTACACGTCTCCTTTAGGCGTAAGAATTGAGGAAATCTAAAAATTAGAACTATTATTTTGCGAGAAGTTCAACATTTAAATAAAGGTGATGAGAATTTAATTATTCTTTAATAGCCTTTAAAATCATATCGGCAAGCGTTATAAATGCGGTATTAACGTTTTCCCCTGTTTTAGCGGATGTCTCTATAAAGTGGACCTGCATCTCATATTTTTCTTCTAAAAGCTGCTTCATTTGAAGTCCTTCCTCAGTGGTAATATGACCCCATTCAGGAACTCGCAAATCTATCTTATTCCCAACTAAAACTATTGGGACTTTCGTCCCAGTATTGTTTAAAAGTTCTTTCATCCAAAGTTCAAGATGTTCATAAGTATCTCTCCTGGTCACATCGTATACAAGAAGCGCTCCTCTTGAACCCTTATAGAAACCTTCTCTTACTGCTTTGAAGTGTGGTTGTCCAGCTAAGTCCCATATTTGAAACTTAACCTGAATACCATCGGAGGTTTCAACGTTTTTTACAGCGAAATCAGCACCAATAGTAACTAAATATGACGCTGTAAATCCTTCACCCATGAATCTCTTCCTTAAGGTTGTTTTTCCAACGCCGCCATCGCCAATCAACACAACCTTGAAAAGATAAACCATTGTCCATCAACCTCAAGATGAGAGATTAATATTGAGTTATTACACTTAGTATTTCTTAACTCTTACGGTTTAAAAATAGGTTAAACAAATGCAATATTTTAAATTTTAGGTATAAGTGTTAGAAGGCAAATATCAAAATTTTATGTAAACGGAAAATTCTACTCAATACTCGTACAATATGTATCAAAATTTTTGGTTAAATAAATTTTAAAACATGAAAATGACATGTAAGAAGAGAACACAACAAAGTCGTATGATAATTTACTTGATGTCCTTATAATTCAAATAGTTATACCAGAGAGTACGTTTAAGATCCGAAATAATGTAATCGAAGAGGAGAGTTACCATGTCGCTTGTTGAAGGCGGAGAAGTTAAGAAAATTACAGACTACGAAAAGCTCATCAAATACTTTGGTGTGTCTAAAATAGACCCGATATTGGGAAGATTTAAAGATCCTCATAGACTTCTAAAACGCGGCATTGTTTTCGCACATAGAGATTTCGATAAAATTTTAGATGAAGTAGATAAGGGAAAAATTTTCGCAGTCCTTAGTGGACGAGGCCCATCTGATCGAATGCACCTAGGCCACTTAACTCTATACGAATTTAACTTGTACCTTCAAAAGAAAATGGGAGCCAATGTTTATATTCCACTTTCTGATGACGAAAAGTACGTCTTTAGAAAAGTTGAAAACTTGGAGAAAGCGAAGTACTTTGCATTAGACAATATTTTAGATATCGTTGCTTTGGGCTATGATCCTAAGAAAACTGAGTGTTTTATTTCCACAGAATTTCCATGGGTATATAAAACCGCGATAAACTTATCACGATACCTAACATACAGCACCGTTAAAGCCGTTTTCGGATTTAAAGGAGAAAACAACCCTGGAGAAATATTCTATTCATGTATCCAAATGGCACACATACTCTACCCAGTTTTAGTCCATAATTTACCAACTGTGGTACCAGTAGCTATCGATCAAGACCCCTACATTAGAATTAGTAGAGACGTTGCAGAGAAAATCAGGGTGTTTAAACCAGCCGGCATATATCTCAAATACTTAAGAGGACTAACCGGTGAACCCATGAGTTCAAGTCAACCAGAAACCTGCATATTTGCAACAGATAGTCCTGAGGAGGCGAAGAAAAAAATTTGGAACGCTTTCACAGGAGGACAGCCAACAGTTAAGGAGCAACGAGAAAAGGGAGGGAATCCAGACATATGCGTAGTTTATGAAATGCTTAACATATACTTCATTGAGGATGACAAAGAAGTAGAAAAACTGAGAAACGATTGCATAAATGGAAATATTTTATGCGGTGAATGCAAACTTAAATTAATGGACTATGTAGTCAAATTTCTCGAGAAACACAAAAGAGAAAGAGAGAAATACAAATATAAATTGAAAGACTTTTTCATACATGAAATAGATGAAGACTTATTGGCTGAAATCCCCCTAAACTCCACCTTCTGAACTTACTTCGGAAGCGCTTTCCAAAAGCGCCTTCATTAATATTTTCTGAAGATCGCTTTCAATCTCTGATAAATCTTTTATGGTATCTATTGCTCTCCAAAATCCCCTAGACTTATATGAACCTAGTAGCCCCTTTTCTGCTAGAATAGGGAAGGTTTCTTTCTCAATGTCTCCTTTCTCCGGTAGAAAATCCACAACAGCTTTTCTAATTACGTAGACTCCTCCATTGATCCAGTAGGGTAACTCAGGTTTTTCTCTGAATCCTCTTATTCTATTGGTTTCATCAACATCCACAATTCCATAGGGACTTTTGAACGGAACCAAAAGAATTGTAGCCAAAAAACTAGTTTCCTTATGATATTCTAACATGGGTTTCAAATCTATTGTTGAAATAATATCACCATTAGTAACTACGATGTTTTCTTCATTTTTGTCTATGTAGCTTAAGGCTTGCTTTATGCCGCCTCCAGTCCCAAGTTTTTCCTTCTCAACGGAATACTGTATTTTTACACCAAATTTTTCCCCATCCCCAAAGTATTTCACTATTTTTTCATGTCTATATCCACAGGCAATGACAAAATTTTCAATCCCTTGAGATTTTAACCATTCTATTTGATATTCCAAAATTGGTTTCCTCAAAATTTCAACCATGGGTTTAGGTTTCCTATTAGTTAAGGGCCTTAAACGAAGACCTAATCCTCCAGCGAGTATTATTGCATACATAAGGTCATGCTCCATCTAAATTTTAATACACTATCAGTTTGAAATTCAACTTAGTTAAATTTTACTGCTAAAGCTTTTAATGGACTTCATTAAAAGTACAGCTTCTGTGCATATTTTTGATTTAGAATTTCATTGAAGAATCCTAACAATATTCTTAAATAATTTAATAAATTCCTTACGAACCAAATACAAATTTTCAAATGTTTCCAAGCCCTCTTCAGAGAAAATTATTACCGCCTGAATATCTGCCTTTTTAATTAGTAACTCTTTATCTTGAACCAACATTTTCACAGCGTTTTCCCCACTTTTCACCTTAATGTTTAAATCGGCAAGTGTACCCACTATTGACGCTAAAGGCTCTTTTCCTCCATAGATTAACCCCACCCGCTTACCCTTACATTGTAAAAGCACTGTGTCAAATGTTTCATCAAATCTTGTTCTAAAATAAGCAACAATCTTAATCAACTCTATTCTCCCACCTTACCTTTGAACAAGAACAAACAATATTTGACAATATTTCTAAGTATGCGTTATACTGTTTATCGCTTTTTCAATAGCGCCAATCATTCTCTCTGCTGTTAGTGTCGTCCTCAGCAAACCTGTCCTAAATCCATAGTATCTCCCCCCAGTAATCTGTGCTATCCAAATTAAAAGCAATGTTGGAGATATTATGAGATCTGACTTCCATTTATCGAAGTGAAGAGGATTAATAACAACGACCGGGATTTTCTTTCTTGCTAAAAGCCGGGTTGCGGCTATAACATCTGACTGCGCTGTTACTAAGCTTTTTTCGTCCAGAAAATTGCTAATCTGATGCTTTAGTGGTACATTAGCCAAACCATCACTAACTAGCACAACCATTGGAATTGTATCAGGATTTCTTCTCATTTCCTGAGTTAATACTTGAACCGCTTTAAACAATCCATCAGCTAACGGTGTAGTGCCGCCAGCCTTTAACTCAACAATTTTCTTTGCAACTATGTTAATATTTGTGGTTGGATGGAAAACAACCCTAGCCTTGTCTCCCTGTAGAACAATCAAACCTACTCTATCTCTATAGCGATAAGCTTTCCTATGTAAAGATAGAACAGCCTCAGCCACGGTTCTAAGATGAAACACCATACTCTCACTTAAATCCAAAACTATAAGTATTGTAAGCGGTGCCTTATACATTCTGATATTTGTCCTTAGATCTTGGGAACTAATGGGTAAAGTTGATTGTTTTTCTAATAGTGTTTGACGTAGCGCTGCAGCTCTTATCGTTGGACCTAAAGCTATGTCAATTGTAAGTTTCTTAGGAATCTGATAACCTATAACCCTGCCTTTACGTACGGACGTTATTGCTAAAGCGTTTTTCCCGGAAAGGCAGCCAGCTCTCCTTCTCCCATTCCTTACAGAGAATTGAGCTTTAAAAGCTTCTCTACGTGACCTAAGTTTCTGAAATATTTCTTCCCCTTGAACAAAGGGCGTTCTTTTAGTTACATCTATTAACAAAGCTTCCGTGGAAGCGATCTCAACCATAACTTTTTCTTCGTTTTCCCCGCTTTTCTGTCTAAGTAAAAAATTTTTAGAAAGTTTTCGCTTCCATATAGTTTTAAAGCTTTCCAAGGCTCTCTTAATAGAATTGGTCTTCGCTTCCTTCTTTGAAAGAGAACCTCCCCTTCTAAAAATCTTCGGTATTTTACTTCCTTTTGTTTTTTTAAGAGGAACCAAACCATATCCCTTTTGAAACTTAGGAGGCTTCTCTTCGAATAAATCAGGTTCCTCTTCTCCCTTAGCATCAGATATAGTCTTTTCCTCTTCCTTTACTTTGTCAGATTTCTTCAAAACATATGTTCTTTCTTCTCGACGAAAAAATCGCTTCATTGTCCCCATTACTTTATCGAATACCCTATCAATTTCTTCGGGAGATGCTGGTTCTTCAAATCCTCCCCGCCTAGTTCTATGACCCAATGCAAGCTTAGCTGCAACATTAATATCCTCTGGCTCAACTATAGTTCTTCCATGAAAGGCTGCAAGCGTTCGTGCAGTTTGAACAATAATTATATCAGGCCTATGTCCATCAACTTGAAGAGTTAAACACAGCTTTGCTACAGTCTTCAAAATTGGGTCAGGTGCCTGTACACTTGGAAGCAGTTCAATTGCCTTCAATATTCTTTCTCTAAGTTCTCTTTGTTTCTTTTCATATTTCCTTCTAAACCCCAAGGGGTCCTCAGCAAACTCCAAGTTCCTCTTTATAACTTCAACTCTCAACTCTTCATCTTGAATACCTCGAATTGTAACCGATAAAGGTAAACGATCTAGTAATTGAGGTCTTAATTCCCCCTCTTCCGGATTCATTGTTCCAACAAGTATAAAACGGGAGGGATGAGCAATAGATATACCTTCTCGCTCAATAATATTCCATCCTGAAGCAGCTGCATCCAATATATCATCAACTATGTGATCTGGCAGTAAATTGATCTCATCAACATACAAAATATTTTGGTTAGCTTCCGCGAGGATTCCAGGCTGTAAAGCCTTTACCCCTTCCTTTAATGCTCTCTCTATATCCAAAGAACCTATAACCCTATCTTCTGTTGCACCGATCGGTAGCGTAACAACTTTCATTTTTCTCTTCTCAACAGGTAATTTTTCACCTCTTTCAAACCTTTCTCTACAAACGCTACACATGTTTGTTGGGTCTTCAGGATTACAATTAAAGGGGCAATCCTTTACAACCTTTATTTCAGGCAATAAATCTGCCAAAGCTCTTACCACAGTGCTCTTACCAGAACCTTTTTCCCCTCTTACCAATAAGCCACCTATTTTAGGATTTATCGCATTTAAAATTAAAGCCAACTTTAACAAGTCCTGATCAACTACTGCAGTAAATGGGAGAACTATTCGTTCATCCAAGTAGCTCTCTGACATTCTAAGTTACAACCCCCAACTATAAAAAACAAAGGGGGGGATATAAAACATTCGAAAAATGAAATAAATAATTATCTTCCCATTAACACGTTAATCTTAAAATTAAAATTCAAGTAAATGTAAAGTTACTTTCCTATATAAATAAAAGCATAAAAACTGTTCCAATAAAATGGGAATATACTAAAATAAATTTAGCTCCACCCCTTGAAATCAGAAATATTAAGTCTTAAATACAAATTAGTTTATCTGGCGTTTTTGATAATACTTCATGTCCTTTCTCCGTTACAAGTACATCGTCTTCAATCCTTACCCCACCTTTACCTTGAATATAGATTCCAGGCTCTACGGTCACCAACATTCCCGGTAATAATTTCATCTCTGCCTTCTTAGATTTCTCCTTTTCACCCAGTAATGGTCCAATATCGTGCACGCTAATGCCGATCGGATGGCCAGTTGAATGTGGAAACTCTTCTTCCTTGAAGCCATGCATCAAAATAGTATCTCTAGCTATCTTATCTATTTTCCATGCTTCCACTCCCGGCCTTATTGCATTAATTGCTTTTCTCTGGGCTTCCAAGGTAACATTAAACATTCGCTGAAAAAGTTCTGGAGGCTTTTCCCCTACATAAACTGTCCAGGTTATGTCACTAACCCTTAACCTATATTCTGCCCCTAAATCAATAACTACTAAATCTCCTTCACGAATTTTCCTCTCTCCAGTTTGATGGTGCGGATCAGCACTATTAGGACCTGAAGCCACAATTATAGGAAAACTTGGAGTAGCTCCTCTTTTTCTGATAAGATGTTCAGCTTCGGCGGCAACTTCGGACTCTGACACACCAGGTTTGATCGATTCCGCTGCTTTTTCCAAGGCTTTAAGAGCTATTTCCACAGCTTTTTTATGCAATTCTATGTCTTCCGGTGTTTTTATCGTTCTCAGATTTTCTAAAAGCTCTTGGGCGGAGACAAAAGTTGCATCTGGAAAAATTTCCTTTAATGCAAGGTAGTCCCCATGCGTCAATGTATTAATTGCTTCCCCTCCTTCCCTATAGAGATTTTTCGCATAATTAAGCGCTATAACTGGTTTTTTGGAAATTTTGTATACAGTTTCTCTAAGTTTTTCAATAAATTCTTCACCTTTCTTATATGATAATACTTCCTCTATTTGTTTTGCCTTCCGCACCATGGGGGTTTCCATTAAGGTGCAAATAGCTACCGGTTTTCCTTCCTTAGGAACAATTATTGCATGTCTACCAAAACAACGAGTTTCCAGGAGAAAAGGGCTATGTACATCTTTTCCTTCAGCTGTTACAATCAACCACAAATCTATTTCATGTTCTTTCAGATATTTTTGTACTCTTTTAATTTTAAGATTTGACATAGAATACACCACACATTTTTATACTGCTTTGTTAAATATTGTGATTACATGTAGTTTGAAGGTTAATTTGTTACAAAACAAACAATCTAATAAATTTACTTGAAACACCAAGGTGACCGATATGGCTAAGAAAATAACTTTGAGCGATAAAATGTTTAAAGAATTAATCGACAGATTTAAAGATAAAAAAGGCTTCTTAGGCGTTATACTATCAACAATCGATGGAATCCCTGTCAAATCCACCCTAGAAACAGACATAACCGAAGAGTTCACAGCCAGAATGGCGTACTTACTTGGTAAACTAGACAAATTTGCTGAAAAACTTGACGGCAGCAAGGTCGTAGGATTAACTGTTGAAACAGAAAACACTGAAATAATACTCATAAAGGAAGACACCACCTTCATGAGTGTTCTACTAGCAAAGTAGTTACCTCAACTCAACTATCAAGCTTATCTAGCCCAAAACAACCAAAGTTCAAACTTCAAGTTTTATTTTGAGTAAGCAATATTTTTAACTTTAAACAAGTCTTTAATAAACGAAATTTTCCAGCTATATTTCAGTTCAAATTTTATTTGATATAAAAGGGGTATTTAATGATTGAACTAAAAGGTAAAACAAAAAGAATTGGAATAAGATTACACCCAAAAATTGCGTTAACAGTACTCATTGCAGTATTCTTACTAGGCTCAGCTACCGGAGTAGAGAGAACCATAATTTCCTTATATGCACAAAAATATGTTGCATTAAGTGTTCAATTGGGGGCTGTTATATCAGCGTTCGGAGCTCTTAAAGCAACTATGGACATACCAAGCGGCATAATCAGCGACAAAATTGGGAGAAAGAAAGCGCTAACGATTGGTAGTATAACATACATCTTAGGAGCTTTCATGCTAGCATACTCAAACTCCTATCTTGAAATTCTAGTTGCAAATTGTCTAGTTGGAGCAGGCGCCGGGATGTTCCTCGCAGCTGCCATGATTTCACTAAGCGATATAGGAAGCTACGAAGAAAGAGCATTTTCCTTCGGATTAATGGAATTCTCAGTATATGCAGGTCTAAGCGCAGGTGCATTAGTAGCAGGAATACTTGCAACAATATATCAATCACTAAGAAAACCACTTCTCTTCACAGCTGGAACAGCTCTCATCGTCCTTGCAATCTCAACCATATTCATTAAAGAAACAAAAAGCTTCATCGAAGAGAAAGAATATAACCTTAGATATAAATCCTCGTCTAAAAGGAATCTGTCAAAGTTTGCCAAAAACCCAAGACTTTTAACCATATATCTTACTGCGCATGTAACAAAAATTGGAGACAGCCTAATATGGGTTTTCCTACCAATATATTTAGCTAAAACAGCCCAATTCAACATAGAACAAATAGGCATCATCCAAGGAACCCTTACAATAATCTGGGCTCTTTCAATGCCCTTAAGCGGCAAAATAAGTGACATGGTCGGTAGGAAAATCCCATGTATAATTGGCCTTCTATTGAACGCCACATTCTTACTCCTAATTCTCTGGGTACGAAGCTTTCCAGCAGTGATGGCATTAATATTTTTAACTGGGATTGGTGCAGGCCTATACTATCCGGTCCTACCAGCAGTTTCGGCAGACGTTGTTAGACCAGAATTAAAGGGGTCAGCTCTCGGACTATACAGAAGTCTTAGGGATGCAGGATATTTTACAGGACCCCTTATTCTGGGATTCATTGCTGACATTTATAATATTAAATCAGCCTTTTTCACAACATTTTACCTACTAATCATATGCGCTGGTGCCGTTCTAATAGCGGTTAAAGAAACTAGACCAGGATGGCCAGCCTTTGAATACTCTATTAAACATACTGGATTAGTTTGTGAAGCGGCAAGAAGAGTAGAGTTGGCAGTACATGCCTTTGTTAACGAAGACGTAGAGGCAGTGAATAAACTGGTAAGAGAAGCAAAAACGATTGAGAGAAAAGCTGACGAAATTAAGAGGGAAATTATGCTGAGATTATCTATGGGAGTATTAGAAGCACCAGATAGAGCCGACTTTTTAAGATTAACGGAACTTGTAGACGACGTCGCCGGATATATTGTAGGTGCTGGCCGTAGACTTACGCTCTTAGATCCTAAAAATTTCCCAAGAGAAATCAGAGAACATTTCGCTATGTTTTCTAAGGGTGTAACAAAAATTGCCGATCTGGTTAAACAGGCAATTGAAGCACTAAGAATAAATGTTGAAGAAGCCCTTAGAATCGTGGAGGAAATAGAGAAATTGGAGACGGACATGGATGACCATTACCACGAAATCTCAAGCAAAATCATCAAGCTTAGTGACAAACTCAGTACACCAACACTTTTAACGGTGAGAGATTTCATAAACTTAATAGAATTTGCAATAGATACAGCTGAAGACGCGGGAGACCACATTCGGATGATAGCAGTAAAACACTACATCTGAGACACGTTTAATGGAATAAGTATACAAAAATTGGTTATAAGCTAACTTGGAGAATACTTTGTCCTGGTTGGATTTTTCGAACAGCCTTAACTTTGTTTTCAATAAGAGTGACAACATTACTCGCGGAGAAAGGCAATTCAACACTTCCTTCACCGTCTACAAGAATAATAAATCGTTTGTCTTTATTTTTACCCACATAAAAGACAGCTATACCAGCGACTAATAACCCAAAGCCATGCAGAACAAACGTAGTGGTTGCAATAAAAATAATGCCTGCAAGCAATAAAATGTATCCAATATTAAAGAAGAGAGTCGAATGATCTCTAGCCAATATAATTGTATGAACCTTGCTATATGATATTTCCCGTGAACGAATTTTCTTTCTTCCCCTCCAAGTCTCAACTATAAATTTCTGGGCATCTAAACGGATCATGGTGTCATGAGTTATCTCAAAAGCATTTTTCACACCTTGCATATACTTCAGCCTCCTCACGCTAACTTAAATCATAAATATTATGTATAAATTTTATAGGGATCTAATGATTTCAATCTTCTCTCCCCACGACTTTAAGCATGATCGTCGTAGTATAGTCAAGTGAATTTATGGTAACAGTTCCAATTATGGCTATTTTAAATAAATGAAAACTTAGTTTAACAAATCCATCGCGCAAACAGCAACTATGAGCGATTTACTCTTTATTTACAGCGTATAAACCTTAGACTCTTTAATTAACAATTTTTAAATTTACGAGAACCGAAGAAAAAATACTAAAAATAATAAAAAGAAATTGATTAACTATCGTCTTCTTTTATCATGAACTATGTTGTCTATTGCTATTACAAAGCCAAGTAGCTGTAATCTATTTACATCATCTTTAACAACACGAACAGCATACTTATCACTGAAATCGAAAAGGCCTCCACCTAAAAAGAGATCTCTGAAAGCATCAGCCTTACCGACCTGTGCTACCAAATTATTTTTAGTGTCAAATATTTTGAAATCCCAGCCAAACAAATTACCTTTTGCAATCAAAACTTTTCTGCCTTTTTCGTCTTCAAGCCACAAAGATGGGCGGAAAAAGCTCAAAAGTTTCTTAGCAACCCTACCCACAAGCCTATCATTTGCATCCTTAATATCATAGGTTGGACGCAGCGCAACAATTTTTCTATGAACAGCGCCAACCATAGTTTGATTATCAGCCTCTCTAAGCTCTATCAAAGCTCTCAAAGAAATTAGTCGGCGATGCATACGACCAATAATGTTTCCATGTTCGTCGTATAGATCTCCGTAGCCCAGGTCCCAATACTTCTCCTTAACAAAATAATATTTCCTTGAAGGATCTAAAAGATCGCTACGAGTACTACGAGTAGTGAGTGGAGGCATAGTTTCGCCAGTTAGTGGCTGCCCGCACTTTGAACAAAACTTCGCATCTGGCACATCGATTTTATTTCCACAATGTGGACAAAAATCCACTTTCATCAACTCCAAATATATGATATTTTATTTAATTGGGGTCTTATAAACCCTTCGAAAATGTAGTAATAACTATTGAAACAAATTGGGTAGAACTTCCACTAAGTGAAAAATTTCGAAAAACAATTAACATCATACATCCAACTATTATCTAAAATATGAAAAAT
>Ga0180301_10001743_pt1 | contig 17061 bp, 14 predicted proteins | sample GuaBasSediGuay16_FD_121797 | JGI IMG/M metagenome (GOLD analysis project Ga0180301, IMG submission 121797) | Subseafloor sediment microbial communities from Guaymas Basin, Gulf of California, Mexico - Guay16, Core 4569-2, 12-15 cm | ecosystem: Environmental > Aquatic > Marine > Hydrothermal... | reverse complement strand
TTATTAAGGCAACAAATATTAAATTAAACCAATCTTTAAGAAATTTTATTCAAAGAAAAATTAGCAAACTGGAAAATTTTTTTCAAACAAAGCCGGCAAAATCTTTTGTAGAAATAGGAAAAACCACTCACCATCATAAAAAGGGACCGTTCTTCCGAGCCGAATGCCAAATAACCGTTCCCGGGAAGAAAACCATTAGGGCTGAAGTCGAGAGGAAGGATTTGAGGTTAGCCATCGTTGAAGTAAAAGACGAATTGCAGTTGCAGTTGAAACAATACAAAAATAAATTTATTGCCAAAACCAAAAGAAGACAAAGGCAATTAAAAAAAGAACTTCATTTATCGCCCGGCGCTAAATTTTATCACAAAGAAAGAATTAAAGAAGAGGGAATATAAATAAAATGACTCCAACAAAATTTTTTCTAACCAAAGGCGTAGGCGTTCACAAAGATTATTTAGCTTCTTTTGAGCTAGCTTTAAGAGGCGCCGACATAGAGCAATTTAATTTGGTTTCCGTGTCCAGCATTTTGCCGCCGGGTTGCAGAAAAGTGGCCAGAGCCAAAGGGTTGGAATTTTTGGGCGCTGGTGAAATTGTCTACGTGGTTATGGCCAGAAACGCCACCAACGAGCCCAACCGACTAATTGCGGCTTCCGTGGGCTGTGCCGTTCCGGCCAATCATAAAAACTACGGCTATCTCTCAGAGCATCATTCTTTCGGCGAGACCAGAGAAGTGGCTGGAGACTACGCCGAAGATTTGGCGGCTTCCATGCTGGCTTCCACTTTGGGTTTGAAGTTTGATCCAAACGAAGCATGGGACTCCAGGCGCCAGGCTTTTAGGCTTTCTGGCAAAATTGTCAGAACTATCAATGTAACTCAAACAGCCAAAGGAGATAAAAACGGCAGATGGGTTTCGGTGGTCGCCGCCGCCGTTTTTGTTCCATAAGTTCCATAAGTTTATGAAAAAGAATCCATTTTTTTGCGGCAGAAAAATACAAGCCAAGAAGCTAAAGAAAGGAATTAAGGTTACAGAATTGGTAGAAGAGTATTATCAGGCTTACAATTCGGCCAGGCTAAATGAAGCCTGCCGTCTTTATGCTGAGAAGATGTTGAATCCCAAAAAGGATGTGACTATCGGCATCACATTGGCGGGGGCTTTGACGCCGGCGGGTATGTCGGGCATGTTTGTTTCCATGATGGAAAATGGTTTCATTGACTTTATCATAGCCACTGGGGCTAATCTTTACCACGATACTCACTTTGCCCTTAATTATCCTTTACGGAAGGGAGAATTTATGGTTGACGACACCACTTTGTATAAACACGGAGTGGTTAGGATTTACGATATCTTTTTAACGACTGACACTTTATTAAGAACCGATAAATTTACTCAAAAAATTCTTTTAGACAAAAAAGCCCCAAAGGGAGCCATATCTTCCAGCGAATTCCATAACTATATCGGCAAAAGATTATTAAAAGAAGCGTCTAATCCGGAAGTTTCTATTTTGGCGCAAGCTGCCAAATACAATATTCCGGTTTACACTTCTTCGCCGGGAGACAGCACCTATGGTATGGATTTGGCTTCCTACAACAAGGGACTTTACAAAGAATTTAGAAAGAAGGGGGAGATAGATTTGCATATTAACCCAAATCTGGACGTAATCGAAACTGCCTCCATAGTTATGAGCGCCAAGGAAAACGGCGTCATACTTTTGGGCGGAGGTTCGCCCAAGAACTTTTATCTGCAGACACAGCCTTTCCTATGGGAATGTTTAGGATTAGAAAAAGGAGGCCACGATTACTTTATCCAAATAACCATGGACTCTCCCCAGTGGGGAGGTCTTTCCGGAGCTACCCCCTCGGAAGCTGTTTCTTGGGGAAAGATTAATCCAGAGGAGTTAAAAAATACCGTAGTTGTTTATTCTGATATTACCTTAGCTGTGCCTATTCTTTTCAGTTATGCTTTAGAGAAAGCCAAGCCACGCAAAAAAAAGAATCTTTATTTACAACGGAAGAAATTAGTTTACGATTTGGAAAAAGAAGATTTCAAAAGACCCGTAGACTGGACGCCAGAGCAGCTTTACAAAAAACATCAAAAATAAATATGAAGGACTTTTCTTATCCTACTCTTGAACCCTTTAATTTCATGGGGCTCGAAAAGCAAGAATACGAGAAGGCAAAAGTAGTCATTTTCCCCGTTCCATATAACTCAACCACTTATTGGAAATCGGGAACTAAAGAAGGGCCCCGAGCCATAATTGAGGCTTCTCGGCATATTGAGCTCTATGATCTTGAAACAAAAAAAGATCCTTCCAAAGAAGGAATTTTTACCTTAGAGCCTTTAGAGCCCTCCAAAAATTCACCCCAAGAAACCCTGGCTCGCATAAAAAGCGTCATGGATAAGTTATTAGCCGATGGGAAATTCCCAATAATGCTGGGCGGAGAACATTCTATAACTCTGGGAGCTATCCAGGCATTCAAAGAAAAATTTATTGACTTTTCAGTTTTACAGATTGACGCTCATAGCGATTTGCGGGATGAGTTTGAGGGGACCAAGTATCACCACGCGTCCGTTATGAAAAGAGTTAAGGATTTAGGCATTTCCACAACACAAGTCGGCATCAGAAGTGTTTCAGAAGGTGAAGAGTTGGAAAACGTGTTTTTCACGCCAGATTTACCGGTTGATAAAATCGTTTCTACTTTAAAAAAAAATGTTTATTTAACATTTGATCTGGATGCCTTTGATCCTTCAATTATGCCTTCTGTCGGAACCCCAGAACCCGGAGGCCTGGGATGGTATGAAGTTTTGAATTTAATCAGGGAGGTTTCAAAAAAAAGAAAAATAATCGGGGCTGATGTGGTTGAATTGGATCCCATCCCTGGTTTAGTAGCTCCTGATTTTTTGGCCGCCAAATTGGTGTATAAAATTATAAGTTATATTGTTTGATGTGAGCAACCGAAAATTTAATAATTTGAGGGATAAGTTAAGAGCGATGGGGTCGGTCCTCATCGCTTTTTCGGGTGGAGTGGATAGCACTTTTTTGCTTAAAGTGGCTCATGATGTTTTGGGAAATAAGGTTTTGGCAGTAACCGCCGAATCAGAAACTTATCCTCAAACTGAACTTAAAGAAGCCAAAAAATTGGCCAGAATGGTCGGAGCGAACCATCAAATTATTCGGACCCGAGAACTTAAAAAGAAAAATTTTTCTCAAAATCTTCCTACTCGCTGCTATTTTTGCAAAAGAGAACTTTTTTCTGACTTAAAAAAAATTGCCAGCCGAAAGAAAATAAAATATGTGCTTGACGCCTCCAACTTCGATGACTTAAAGGATTATCGACCAGGCAGAAGAGCAGCCAAAGAACTGGGGGTGAAATCTCCTTTAGCTGAAGCGGGATTAACTAAAAAAGAAATTAGATTCTTTTCTCGCAAAATGGGTCTCCCCACTTGGTCGAAGCCAGCCCAAGCTTGTCTTGCTTCAAGAATTCCCTACGGAGAAAGCATTACTAAGCCAAAGTTGACCAGAATTGCCAAAGCCGAGTCTTTCTTAAGAAGTTTGGGAATTAAAATTCTGCGAGTAAGATATCATCGAAACCTGGCCAGAATTGAAACCGTGCCAGACGACTTGTCTTTGGTTCTCAAATATTCTTCTAAAGTTGCTAAGGAGTTTAGAAAATTAGGCTTCAATTATGTTACTTTGGATTTAGAGGGATACCGTACTGGCTCTTTAAATGAGGTCTTAAAATTAAAAAAATGAACCCCCAACAAATCAAAAAACTTTTAAGAGGTTTAAAGACAGGCAGGATTACCGAAAAAGAAGCCTTTCAATATTTAAAATCCTTGCCCTTTAAGGATTTGGGATTTGCTAAATTTGATCATCATCGGATTTTACGAAGGGGCATGCCCGAAGTTATATTGGGCCAGGGAAAAACCAGGGAACAGGTCCTAGAAATCGTTAAAGAGGCAGCAAAATATAACGATGTTTTAGTAACCAAAACCGACCGTGAAACTTTTAAAGCAGTAAAAAAACTTTATACAGGCACCCTGTATAACGAAATTGCCAAAACCATTATTCTTAGAAAGAATAAAAAAAGGACAAAAAGAGACAAGATTTTGGTTTTAACTGCCGGCACTTCTGATATTCCAGTAGCCGAGGAAGCGGCGGTTGCTGCCGATTTTTTTGGCAATAAAGTTGAGAAAGTGTACGACGTAGGAGTAGCCGGCATCCATAGACTATTTGCGCATTTTCCGGAAATTTCCAAGGCCAAGGTAATTATTGTGGTGGCTGGTATGGAGGGAGCCTTGGCCAGCGTAGTTAGCGGTTTGGTAGCAAAACCCGTGATTGCCGTTCCTACAAGCTGCGGCTATGGAGCTAGCTTTAAAGGTATTACGCCGCTTTTAGCCATGCTTAATTCCTGTTCACCGGGGATAGGCGTAGTTAATATTGATAATGGCTTTGGAGCGGGATATTTAGCTTCTCTTATCAACAAATGAAAACTCTTTATTTCAATTGCCAATCTGGAATCAGCGGCGATATGATAGTGGGGGCTTTGCTGGATTTGGGAATCAGTAAGGATTATTTAATAAAAGAGTTGAGTAAATTAAAAATAGGCAGTTATAAAATAGAGTTCAAAAAAGTAAAAAAGGAAGGAGTGATAGCAACTAGATTTATTGTCAAAGCCGACAACCAGCGCGAGGAAAGAAATATTAAAAATATTTATGGAATCATTGATAAAAGCTCCTTAGGTAAAGAAGTAAAGGGGCTTTCTAGGGAAATATTTTTCAATTTAGCTAAGGCAGAAGCTAAAGTACATAAAACCGCTGTTAATAAGATTCATTTTCACGAGGTCGGAGCCGTGGATTCCATCATTGATATTGTTTCCAGCGCTATATTAATAAATAGGATTAAACCTAAAAAAATATATGCCTCCAGGCTTTCTGTAGGAAGGGGAAAAATCAAGTTTTCTCATGGCATTACAAATTTGCCTGTTCCTGCGGTTAGGGAGCTAATAAAAGAAGTTCCCTTCGAAATTTTGAGCATAAATAAAGAATTGGTTACGCCGACTGGAGCCGCAATTATTAAAACCATTACCAATGAATTTGTTGATGATATCGATATTAAAGTTCGCAAAAGAGGTTACGGAGCCGGTAAAAGAGATTTAAAAATTCCCAATGTTTTAGAAATAATATTGGGAGAAACTAAAATGGATAAGCCCACCGTTCGCACGCAGGAAAAACTAACAATTTTGGAGACAAATATAGATGATATGAACCCGGAGTTCTATAGTTATGTGATTGAGAAATTAATCAAGAAGGGGGCTAGGGAGGCTTTTATTCAGCCCATTGTAATGAAGAAAGGCCGGCTGGGGACTTTATTTACCGTCATCTGTGACGAAAAAATAAAGGACAAATTGATTGAAACGATATTTGATGAGACTACAACCTTTGGTATAAGAATTAATAAAGTTTCTCGAGTTTGCCTAGACAGGGAGTTTAAAAAAGTCAAAACCAAATACGGTCTTATTAATGTTAAAATCGGCAAATACAAAGGAAAAGTTAGAACCGTTTCTCCCGAATATGAAGACTGTAAGAAAATGGCACACAAAAAAGATATTCCTATTAAAAAAGTATATGATGAAGCGTTGACTAAATGCAAAAATACATTATAATTCAAGGTTAAAAGCAAATTAAAAACTGATTAAAGTTAAAATAAGGTGTGTCCTGTGACGCACCTTTTATTTACAAAAGAGCATTTCTTTTATAATATAAAAGGGCATTATGTCTATTTTATCCAAGATTTTTGGAGACGCCAACGAAAAATATTTAAAGAAGCTGCAGCCGACAGTTGAAAAAATAAACGGCCTCGAAAAAGAATTCGAGGGTTTTTCTAATGACCGGCTTCGCGCCAAAACCCAAGACCTCAAGACGAAAATTAATCGCAGTTCAACTGCGATTAATGAAGTTTTGGATGAGATTTTGCCAGAGGCTTTTGCTTTGGTGAGGGAGGCGGCGAAAAGAACATTAAATCAAAGGCATTTTGACGTTCAGTTGATCGGCGGCATCGTTTTGCACCAGGGTAAAATCGCCGAAATGAAAACGGGAGAAGGAAAGACTTTAGCAGCGACCCTTCCCGTATATCTAAACGCCCTGGAAGGCAAGGGGGTTCATGTGGTTACCGTCAACGATTATCTGGCCAAGAGGGATACCGTTTGGATGGGGCAAATTTACCACTTGCTTGGGCTTAGCGTCGGATGCATAGTACATGATGCCGCGTTCGTGTATGACCCGGAATACAAACGGGAAAATTTCCAATTTCCAACTTCCAATTTCCAATCAAATTCCAATGACCAAAATTCAAAACGCGACGAAACGCGGGATTTAGTTGGTGGGTTTAAGGTGGTGGAAAGTTATTTAAGACCGGTTTCCAGAAAAGAAGCCTATGCGGCCGACATCACTTACGGCACCAACAACGAATTCGGCTTTGACTATTTGAGGGACAACATGGTTTACGACTTGAACCAGCAGGTGCAGCGAGAGCACAATTTTGCCATTGTGGACGAAGTAGACTCCATTTTGATTGACGAAGCCAGGACCCCCTTGATCATTTCAGCTCCCGACAAGGAAAGCTCTTCCTGGTATCAGGAGTTTGCCGGGATTATTCCCAAGCTTAACTCCGAAACAGATTACGAGATTGACGAAAAGAGAAGAGCTGTTACTTTGACGGAAGATGGCATAAACAAGATTGAAAAGATTTTGGGAATGGGGAACATCTACGAGGAAAAGGGCATCAAATATCTCCACCATTTGGAGCAGGCCCTCAGGGCCCAGGCGCTTTTCAAAAAGGATAAGGATTATGTGGTAAAAGACGGACAGGTGATAATAGTTGACGAGTTTACGGGCAGGCTGATGCCCGGACGCAGATGGTCCGGCGGACTTCATCAGGCGGTGGAAGCGAAAGAGGGAGTGAGGGTTCAGCCTGAATCTCTAACTTTGGCCTCCATTACTTTTCAAAACTATTTCAGAATGTACAAGAAGCTTTCGGGCATGACGGGGACGGCGGCCACCTCGGCAGAGGAGTTCGACAAGGTGTATCATCTGGACGTAATAATAGTTCCTACCAACAAACCCATGATCAGGAAAGACTTGCCAGACAGAGTTTACAAAACCCAAGAAGGAAAATTCAAAGCTTTGGTCAGAGAGGTGAAAGCAAAACACGAAAAGGGGCAGCCTGTTTTGGTTGGTACGACGTCGATCGATAAAAACGAATATTTGGGAAAACTACTGGAAAGAGAAGGCGTTCCACACGAGATTTTAAACGCCAAGCACCACGAAAAGGAAGGCGAGATTATAGCTCAAGCCGGCAGGCTGGGAGCTGTCACCATTGCTACAAATATGGCAGGCAGAGGAGTGGATATAATTTTGGGAGGCAATCCTTCCGATAAGGAAAATGCCAAAAAAGTGAAAGAGCTAGGCGGCCTTCATGTTATAGGTACGGAGAGGCACGAAGCCAGAAGAATCGACAATCAGTTGCGGGGAAGATCTGGCAGGCAGGGGGATCCGGGCTCTTCCCAGTTTTTCGTTTCTTTGGAAGACGACGTCATGCGTATTTTCGGGGGCGAGAGAATCCAGCGCTTGATGGAATTTTTGAAGGTTCCGGAAGACCAACCCATTGAGGCCAAAATGGTTTCCAGCGCCATTGAGTCGGCTCAGTCGAAAATTGAAGGAATGAATTTTGATTTGAGAAAGCACGTTTTGGATTACGACGACGTGATGAACAGGCACCGGGAAGTGATTTACAAAAAGAGAAGGGAGTTTTTAAGTATTGAAAATTGGAAATTGAAAATTGAAAGTTTAGCGCAAAGCGACGAGGAAAAAAGAGGAGTTAATGAAAAAATAAAAGAGTTTGGTGAAAATTTTAACCAGGTGGCAAAAACAATAGCTTTGCGCATCTTGGATATGCTTTGGATGAACCATTTGGAAGAAATGGAGGCTTTAAGGGATTCGGTTAGACTCAGGGCTTACGGCCAGCGGGATCCTTTGGTGGAATATAAATCCGAAGGACACAAGATGTTCAAAAGACTGTTGGAAACCATTGAAGCCAGCATCGTCCAGACCATTTTGAAAACTTCTTTGAAACCTCAACCAGCTCAATTTAACAATGTAACACAACCTCACCGATCGGCAGAATCATATTATCGTGGCAAAGGGAAGGTGGGGCGGAACGATCCTTGTCCGTGCGGAGCTAAAAATCCCGACGGTTCACCAAAGAAATATAAGCGTTGCCACGGAGCTTGAATTTCCGTTGCTCGCCCATCACGAAAATAAATTTTCGCATGGGCTCGCTATGAAATATAAAAAGCGCCACGGGAAAAATGAGTAAAGTTTAGTTTCGATTATGCGGGGCTGACAGAAAAGAAGTTGATAAAAGGGAAAGGCGCCGAGCTCAGCTTCGGCGTTTTTCAAATTGACAATTGCGGCTCAAGGGATACAATAAAATAAAATGTTTAAAAGGAAGACTTACGTTATTGTTGCAGTTATTTTCGTTTTGGCGATTGTTGCCGGAATTTTAGATTATCCCAAATATTTTAATCGGAGTCTGGGGGAGTTTGGTTTTCCAAAATTCCCCGAGGTGCCTTTTAAATTGGGTTTGGATCTCCAAGGGGGGACTCATTTGGTCTATGAGGCGGATTTGTCAAATATTGAAAAAGCCGACTATCAATCTTCCATGCAGGGGCTAAGAGACGTCATTGAGAGAAGGGTTAATTTATTTGGCGTCCAGGAGCCCGTAGTGCAAACCCAGCAGGCTGGAGACGATTATCGATTGATCGTGGAGTTGGCCGGCATAAAAGATCCGGCTCAGGCCATAAAAGAGATTGGCAAGACTCCTTTTTTGCAGTTTAAAGAGCAGAAGGAAAACTATGAGGAAATAATGAAAAAAAACCGGCAGTTGGCAGAAGCTGGAAAGGAGACAGAAATGGAAGATCCCTTTCAGGACACTCAATTGACCGGTAAATACTTAGAAAAAGCCGAACTGGATTTCGATCAAACCACTTACAAGCCCCTGATCCGGCTTCAATTTAACGACGAAGGTGCCAAGATTTTTGAAGAATTAACCAAAGAAAACATTCAAAAGCCTCTGGCCATTTATATTGACGGCGTTCCCATTTCTGTTCCGGTTGTTCAAGATGTAATTTCCGGCGGGAAAGCTCAAATTACGGGCAATTTTACAATTGAGGAAGCTAAAAAATTAGCCCGTGACTTAAATGCCGGTGCCCTGCCGGTGCCCATCAATTTGATTTCTCAGCAGTCCGTGGGTCCCACTTTGGGGGCCATTTCTCTGCAAAAGTCTCTTTGGGCGGCGATTTGGGGCTTGCTGGCAGTGGTCATTTTCATGATTATGTTTTACAGACTGCCGGGATTTTTGGCTTCAATCGCTTTGGCAATTTACGTGGTTTTGGTGCTGGCTTTGTTTAAACTGATTCCCGTCACCTTGACTTTGGCGGGCATCGGCGGTTTCATTCTTTCTGTGGGAATGGCAATTGACGCCAACATTCTTATTTTCTCCAGAATGAGAGAAGAGTTAAAAGAGGGCAAAAGTTTTTCCATGGCGGTAGAGGAAGGGTTCAGAAGAGCCTGGCCTTCTATCAGAGACGGAAATTTCACTACCTTGATTGTGGCTTTGGTGTTGTTCGGTTTTGGCACCAGCTTCGTCAAGGGCTTTGCTTTTACTTTGACCATTGGCATTTTAATGAGTATGTTTTCGGCAATAGTAATAACAAAGTCACTTCTTCGGGCATTTGTGGGTACAAAGCTTGAAAAAATAAAAATATTATGGCGTTAACCAAATATCTTTTTACGTCAGAATCAATTACAGAAGGCCATCCAGACAAGCTGGCAGATGCAATATCCGACGCAGTTCTTGATGCTTGTCTGAAAGATGATAAATACTCGCGAGTAGGCTGCGAAACCGAAACCGGCATGGGTTATGTTATTGTCGGAGGAGAAATAACTACTAGAACTTGGGTTAACGTCCATGATTTGGTCAGGAAGGTGGTTCGGGATGTCGGCTACGATAAGCCAGAGTACGGATTTGATTACCGAACTTTGGCCATTTTCAATGCCATTCATGAGCAATCCCCGGATATTGCCAAGAAGGTGAAAAAGACAGGGACTAAAATTCAGGGAGCCGGAGATCAGGGTATGATGACCGGTTTTGCCTGTAGCGAAACTCCGGAGTTGATGCCGTTACCCATTATGTTGGCTCATAAATTGGTAAAAAGAATGACCGAGGTGAGAAAAAAAGGAATTTTGCCGTATCTGAGGCCCGACGGAAAATCGCAGGCTACAGTGGAATATTACAACGGAAAACCGAAAAGGCTGGATTCGGTGGTGATTTCCACCCAACACGATCCCGATGTTTCTTTGAAAAAATTAAGATCAGATATCGTGAAAAAAGTAATTAAGCCAGTTTGTGGAAAATATTTAGATAGAAAGACGAAATATTATGTTAACTATGGCGGAAGCTTCGTAATCGGGGGACCAGTGGCTGACGTGGGTATGACCGGCCGGAAGATTATTGTTGATACTTATGGAGGAATGGTGGCCTCGGGCGGCGGAGCCATGTCCGGGAAAGACCCCACCAAAGTGGACAGATCCGGCGCCTACATGGCTCGCTATGTGGCCAAAAATATCGTGGCTGCCAAACTGGCAGAGAAATGCGAGATACAGATTTCTTATGTAATTGGCGGCGTTAAACCGCTTTCTGTGAATGTGAACACTTTCGGCACGGGAAAAGTTTCAGAAGAAAAATTGGTTAGAATTATTACTAAAGTTTTTGATTTATCACCCGGAGGAATTATTAGAAAATTAAACCTTTTGCGGCCAATCTATCAAAAAACATCCTGTTATGGCCATTTTGGCAGAAAAGACCCCGATTTTACTTGGGAGAAAACCGATAAAGTAAAAGAATTACAGAAATACGCTCGAGAAGTATTATGAGTTTCAATTTCATTCGTTATAGCAAAATTTATTTTACTTTTTCCGGAATTTTAATTCTGGGGAGTTTGGTTTCCTTGTTTGTTTTCGGGCTGAACCCGGGGATTGATTTCACCGGAGGCAGCATCATGGAACTGCATTACCAGGGATCCCGTCCCGAGGTGTCAGCTGTCAGGGAATCTTTGTCAGAGTTCGGTCCGGTTTATGTTCAGACTACGGGAGATAAGGGTCTGATTATCAGAATGAAAGATATTCCAGAAGAAACCCATCAGCAAATTCTGCAAATATTAAGCGATGGGTATCAAGTTGAAGAAAGGCGCTTTGAATCAATCGGACCCGTCATTGGCCGGGAGTTGAAAGAAAAAACAAAGCTACTGATAGCCGTAGCCCTGTTTTCCGTGGTTTTTTATGTCGCCTTGGCCTTCAGAAAAGTGCAGCGTCCCATCGCTTCCTGGCAGTACGGCATAGTTTCTTTAGTCGCCCTTTTCCACGATGTCTTGATTCCTATCGGAGTTTTCTCAGTTTTAGGAAAGCTTTACGGGGTCCAGATTACTATTCCCGTGGTAGCCGCTCTCCTGACCATTTTGGGTTATTCTATCAATGACACGGTAGTGGTTTTTGACAGAATCAGAGAAAACTTGATTAAAAGAGTGGGGGTTACCTTTGAGGAAACGGTTAACAAAAGTTTGAACCAAACCGTTGCCCGTTCTATTAATACTTCTCTGACCACCCTTTTGGTTTTGTTGGCCATTTATTTTTTCGGCGGAGCTACCTTGCAGTATTTCGCCCTAGCTTTGATTATAGGGATTTTGGCGGGCACCTATTCTTCCATATTTCTGGCAAGCCCCTTGCTGGTTTTTTATTTGACAAGGTTTAAGAAATATGTTTAAATAGGAGTGTATATGATATTCAATTACCAGACTATCTTCCACAGCAATTTGCTTGGCGACCTGCCGGACAGACAAAAGGAAGTCATTACCAGGCGCTTCGGCTTACGGGGAGAAAAAGAGACTCTGGAGGCTATAGGCCTGGATTTGGGCATTACCAGAGAAAGAGTCCGCCAAATCGAAGAAGATGCTCTTCCTCAGCTGAGGAGAAGATCCGAGACTGTTTGCCGCAGCTGCTTTCAGTATTTCGCTTCTGTTTTGAAGAAAAACGGATCTCTGAAAAGAGAAGATCTTCTGTTGGAACAGCTGGGAGGTAATAAATTTAAAAATCACGTTTTCTTCCTTTTGACTTTGGGAAAATCCTTTGAAAGGATAGCCGAATCGGAGTCTTTTTATGCTTTGTGGACCATTGATAAAAATTCGCTGCTTAAGGCAAAAAAATTCGTCGGCAAATTCGTTTCCGAGCTTAAAAAGAAAAAGCAGCCTCAGGCGATTCCGGCGTATCTTTGTCCTTCTTATCTGGAAGTCTCTAAAAACGTTTTAAAAGGCCCTCAAGGATTGTACGGTTTGAGGGAATGGCCGGAAATCAACCCCAGGAGAGTCAAAGACAAAGCCTATTTGGTATTCAAAAAAGAGAAAAAGCCCCTTCACTTTACCCAAGTTGCCAATTTGGTGAGTGCTTCCTGCTCTCAGACGGTTCACAACGAGCTGATAAAAGACAGCCGTTTCGTTTTAGTGGGAAGGGGACTGTACGCCCTCAGAGAGTGGGGGTATCGGCCAGGAATTGTCAGAGAGGTGATTTCAGAAGTTCTCCGAAAAGCCCCAAAACCTCTTTCCAAAGAGGAGGTGGTGAAAAAGGTGCTCCAACAGCGCCAAGTGCAGCCCAATACCATACTGCTTAATCTGCAAAATAAAAAATATTTCGTTAAAAAGTCACAAGGATACACTATTCGGAAAGTTTAATGGATATTTCAATAATTCTTAACACAACCTGGGACATCATAAAGAACTGGTGGTGGGTGCCGCTACCTGTTATTCTTTATCGTCCCTTTTTGTTTTTCTGGCTTTATTGGAGAAGGGAGGTTTGGATGCTTAAGCAAAAATCGGTTTTGCTGGAAATCAAAATGCCCAAGGAAGTTTTAAAGCCTCTTCGGTCCATGGAGCAGGTTTTTTCTTCTATTTGGGGCAACGTTTTCGATCCGGCTGATTGGTGGGAGAAATGGATTGAAGGAAAAGATTTGATTTCGGTCCAGCTGGAAATGGTCAGTTTGGAAGGCGTTCCCCATTTTTACATCCGTTGCCATGAATCTCGCCGCAACGCCATCGAATCTTCCATATATTCTCAATATCCCGATGCCGAAATCTCCATAGTGGATGATTATACAAAATATGTTCCCCAAAACGTTCCCAACAAAGACTGGGATATCTGGGGCACTGATTACGAGCTTGTCAAAGACGATGTTTTTCCTATCAAAACTTACACCAAGTTTTTTGAAGAAAAAGAAGCAGCCAAAGAGGAAAAAAGAGTGGATCCCGTGTCTACCCTTTTGGAGGGAATGGGGAAGCTTGGTCCCGGAGAGCAACTTTGGATTCAGATTGTCGCTCAGCCCATCACCACCACGGGAAAAGAGCCCGAAGGAGGGTATGATTTTGTGGTTAAGGGCAGAGAAATAGCCGATGCATTAGCTAAAAGAGAAAAACCCAAAAAACCAAAATCAATTTTGCGGGAAGCGACGGAAATCGTGGTGGGCCCACCCTTCGGCGAAGTTCCCCAAGAAGAAAAAAAGTCCATGGAGCTGGTGGCCCCCGAGCTTAGGCTCACTCCCGGAGAAAAAGAAATCGTTCAAGGAGTGGAGCAAAAAATCGCTAAAAGGTGTTTTAAATCCCACATCCGTTTTATATACCTTGCCAAAAGGGACGTTTATTTCGGCGGAGCCAAGGCCATTCCCTTCGGATTTTTCGCCCAGTTTGCCACGGAGAACTTAAACGCTCTCAAGCCTTGGCCCAAAACCATTACCAAGATTCACCGTTATCCCGTTTTGGACTTAGTCAGACCCAGGCGTATCTTTATAAGAAAGAGAAGGCTATTTTTCCGGTACGTCAACAGGATGCATCCTTTGTTTCCCAGGCCAACTCCCAGAAAAGGCCGCTTCATTTTAAATACAGAGGAGTTAGCCACCATGTTTCATTTTCCGGGAAGGGTGGCAGCTCCCGCTCCTTTTGTTCCCAGAGTGGAGGCGAAAAGAGGAGAAGCTCCGCCAGGATTGCCCACGGAATAATACATTATGGAAAACGACATTACTCTCTTTGGAGAAACCACTTTTAGAAATGCCAGGAAGAAATTTGGCATCAAAATCGACGATAGACGCCGGCATGTTTATGTCGTAGGTAAAACCGGCATGGGGAAAACGGTCTTGCTAGAAAACATGGCCATTCAGGATATTCAGAAAGGTCATGGTATTGGCTTTGTTGATCCCCACGGGGAGGCCGCCGAGCGCCTCTTGGATTTTGTGCCCGGCCACAGAATAAACGACGTCATCTACATAAATCCGGCCGACGTAAACTATCCCATTGCTTTCAATATTATGGAAAAAGTGGATCCAGAGCATAGGCATTTAGTGGCTGGCGGTTTGATGGGAGTTTTCAAGAAAATTTGGCCCGATGTTTGGTCTGCCAGGATGGAATATATCTTGAACAACTGCATTTTGGCCCTTTTGGAATATCCGGGAGCCACTCTTTTGGGAGTGAACAGAATGCTCGCTGACGCAGAGTACAGAAAGAAAGTGGTGGAAAAAATTACCGACCCCGTAGTTAAAGCTTTTTGGACTCAGGAATACGCCCGTTACACTCAAAGGTACGAAGTGGAGGCTACGGCCGCCATACAGAACAAAGTCGGGCAGTTCATTTCAGCTCCCTTGGTCAGGAACATCATAGGGCAGGTTAGATCTTCCATAGATATGAGAAAAGTCATGGATGAAGAGAAAATACTTATTATGAATTTGTCCAAAGGGAGAATCGGAGAAGATAATTCCCGGCTTTTGGGCGCTTTAATGATAACCAAGCTTCAACTGGCCGCCATGAGCAGAGTAGATGTCCCGGAAGAGAAAAGAAAAGATTTTTTTCTTTACATTGATGAGTTTCAAAACTTTGCTACAGAATCTTTTGTTAATATTCTTTCTGAAGCCAGGAAATATAGATTGGCTTTGCTTTTGGGCCATCAGTACATAGCTCAGATGGACGAAAAAGTCAGGGACGCTGTTTTCGGGAACGTAGGCACCATAATTTGTTTCAGGGTGGGGGCAGAAGACGCCGAATTCCTGGAGAGGGAGTTTACTCCAGAGTTTTTGGCATCGGATTTGGTCAATCTGGGAAAATACAACATTTACTTGAAGCTGATGATTGACGGAATAGCGGGGCGTCCCTTTTCCGCTCAAACCCTTCCTCCTTTTCCTTTGTCGGAGAAATCCAACAAAGAAAAAATCATCAAGGTTTCCAGGGAAAGATACGGCACCCCCAGAAAAGAAGTCGAAGAGAAAATCAGCCGCTGGGCAGGAACCTTTATACAGCAGGAGCTTCCTCCTTCACTCCCTTCTCTTTTTGACGCCAAATGCTCAATGTGCGGCAAAGATACCAAAGTTCCTTTTGCGCCAGACGGAAAGCGCCCGGTTTACTGCAAATCCTGCCGGAGCAAATTGGGCATGAGGAAGAAGGAAGAGACTTCGGAAGACAAGGAAAAGACCATTTCTTTGAACGATCTTCCCCAGAGAGGGAAAGAAGAACGCCCTTCTCCACCTCCCATTCGCGAAAGGAATCCTAAACCCAAACCAAAAAGAAAGGAAGTGGATTTGTCAGAGTTAAGGAAAGCCCTGGAGGAATCATTAGAGAAACCAGCAGAGCCAGAGGAGCAAAATAATAACAACAAAGAAGGGATAATTAGGCCGGGAGATACAGTGAAGTTTTAAATATTTGGAGGTCCGACTTCCCAAATATTATGTGAGAAGGTCGGACTTCCTTGTATTATGAAAATCTTAAAAGATTTTGATGTTAAAAATAAAAGAGTGCTGGTTCGTTGCGATTTTAATGTTCCTTTAGACGATAAGGGGAATATTTTGGATGATTTTCGGATAAAAGAAACTATTCCCACTATAGAATACCTGGTTCGCCAGGGAGCCAAGATTATTTTGATGAGCCATCTGGGAAGGCCCAAGGGCCGCATTGTGGAAGAGTTGAGGTTGACCTCCGTTCAGGATAAACTGAGAGAGTATCTGAATCTTTCGGTAGCCAAAGCTCAAGACTGCGTTGGCAAAGAAATAGAAGAGTGGACTCATCGGATGCGCGAAGAAGAGGTGTTGCTTTTGGAAAACCTGAGATTCCACGAGGAAGAAGAAAGGAATGAGGAGAACTTTGCCCAAGCACTTTCAAAATTAGGAGATTTTTACATCAATGATGCTTTCGGCGCTTCCCATAGGTCTCATGCTTCTATTGTGGGTGTTCCCAAATTTCTGCCCTCTGCCGCCGGATTTTTGCTGGAAAGGGAGGTTAAAACACTTTCAAATCTGATGGAAAATCCGGAAAAGCCTTTGGTGGCTATTATCGGCGGGGCCAAGGCGGAAAAAAAGACGAGTTTAATTAACAGCATTTCCAAGGTGGCTGATTTCGTTTTGATTGGTGGTTTAATCCAGAAAGAAGCCAGGGATAAAAACATTCAGTTTGAGCAGCCCGGAAAGATTATTGAACCCGTCGACAATATTGAAGAAAAAGACATAGGACCTGAAACCATGAAGATTTTTAAAGAAAAGATTTTTCAAGCAAAGACCGTTTTCTGGAATGGTCCCGTGGGACATATTGAGGAGAGGGAGTTTACAAAAGGATCCGAGACTTTGGCCAGAACCATTGTTGAATCGGGAGCTTTTTCCGTAGCGGGAGGCGGGGAAACAGTGGAATTTATAAACCAGCTCGGTTTGGGAGATAAGTTCGGGCACTTATCCACCGGCGGGGGAGCTATGCTGGAATTTTTATCCGGCAATGTCCTTCCCGGCCTTCAAGCCTTGGAATAAAGTACGCAAATAATCGCAGTTGAACTGCGATTATTTGCTGCGATTGTTTGCGAATACAAAATATGTCAAGAGTGGAAATCAAAAACTTAAAAAAGGCGGCAGAGAGGATAAAAAAAGCGGTAAAAGA
>Ga0180301_10001742_pt1 | contig 17063 bp, 15 predicted proteins | sample GuaBasSediGuay16_FD_121797 | JGI IMG/M metagenome (GOLD analysis project Ga0180301, IMG submission 121797) | Subseafloor sediment microbial communities from Guaymas Basin, Gulf of California, Mexico - Guay16, Core 4569-2, 12-15 cm | ecosystem: Environmental > Aquatic > Marine > Hydrothermal... | reverse complement strand
GTTAGAGATAGGGCGCATATGCGCCCACGCCCACAGCTACAACCTTTTACAAATACATCCGCCATTTTCCTCTTTTCAGCATCTTTTAGATAAAATTTTAGCCCGTGTATCTCTAACGGGGCGAGCCAATATATCAAAGCGACCTTAAAGGGTCACACTACTTGTACTCTTGTGTTCCTGTGCTCTTGTGTTCTTGTGCTCTTGTGCTCTTGTGTTCTTGTGCTCTTGTGACCTGTGACTTGTCCCCTGGTTCAGTTTAATTTTCAAATTTTATCTCGCTGTTTTCCCCTATGTTTACATGCTCAACGCGACCCTTGAGCACGGCATCAGGACCTATAAGCGATTTATCCAGATTCATATTGTGTATGACGGCGCCCTGATTTATTATTGAATCGGTTATAATTGAATCCTCTATTTGAACATGTTCTCCAACCGAGGTGTAAGGGCCTATGATAGAATTTTTTATCCTGGCGCTTTTCGCTATATAAACGGGATTCTGAACAAGCACCCCTTTTACTCTGGCGGAAAGTTTTTTTCTTTTCAAAATGTATTTGTTCGTTTCTATAATGGTTTCTTTCTTTCCGCAGTCATGCCAGCCTTCTATCATAATGGGTTTTATTTTGTGACCTGAACGAATCATTATCTCCAGGGCGTCGGTAAGTTGCATCTCGCCTTTTGTCATTCTGCCCGAAAGTTTGAGTTTTTCAAGAGACTTAAAAAGGATCTCGCTTTTTTTGAAGGTGTATATTCCCACAACCGCAAGGTTGGAAAGCGGTTTCTCCGGTTTTTCCACCAATCTTGCGACATATCCGTTTTTGACGACAGCCACGCCAAAACGTTTAGGGTCTTCCACTTCCTTCAGCGCTATGGCATTATCCTGACTGAAAAGGAACTTTTTTAAGTCGGCGGAAATGATAGTATCTCCCAGAAGCACCATAAGGGGCCCCCTGACATAGTCTTTGGCCATCCATACGGCATGTCCGAGCCCTTTTTGTTCTTTCTGCAGAATATATTCCACTTTAAGTTCAGGATAGTAGGTTGCTACATATTTTTTTATTTTTTCACCGAAATGGCCAATTATTAGATAAACCCGTTTTATGCCAACGTTTTTGACCTCGTCCAGGATATGCCCAAGGATTGGTTTGTCTCCCACTGTAAGCAGGACCTTGGGCCAGGTATGGGTATGAGGCCTGAGGCGGGTCCCTATCCCTGCAACCGGGATTATTGCTGAAGTTTCTTCGATGTTTTTCATGTTTTCCTCCTACACCCTTTGCGCGGATATAACAAATAACTTTTGTAAAAATACTATCTTACAAATTTAAAATATAAGCGGAAAAGATAAGCATAGCAAGAAGAAAGGAACCTGCAGAATATTTCCATTCTCTTTTTATAAAAAACATTCCCGTAATAACAGCTGCTATTGCCGGAGCAAACAGTGCGACCATTGCTGAAAAGAAAAATGCCTGGTCTTTCAAATTTACGTTAAAATACTTTAAAAGCAAGTGAATAATCATCCCGATTGCAGCCCCCAAAATCAATATTTTATAGGCAAAACTTAAAATGCGATTTTCTTTTGTATTCATAAAGATAGGGCCTTTAGAAATATTTTCACTGCCGCCAGAAACAAGAGAATCGCAAAAATTTTCCGTATTTTTTCAGATCGGCTTTTATGAAGTATCCTGACTCCGATAAAAGAACCGATAATAACTCCTAAAAACATTGGCGTGGCGATTTCCCTGACGATGAATCCTTTGCGGAAAAACACCGAAGCAGCCGCACAGGCGCTCATAGAGACGATAAAACTGCTTGTGGCAGCAGCCACCTTTATAGGGGCTTTTGCCAGAAGATTTATAAGTGGAACCTGCACAATGCCGCCGCCTATGCCGAAAAGCCCTGCCAGCCCGCCACCGAAAAAAGACAGGAAAGAAACCGTTTTGAAGTTTTTTATATCGTAGGAGACTTCTTTCCTGCAGTTTTCGTCAAAATATGAATGTTTTCCACCAGTTTGATTTTCCGCTTTTTTCTCAGACCTAAAAAACATTGAAAAGGATATAAAAAAAAGTAAAAAAGGAAAAATAATCATCAATATTTTTTCAGGCATATAGTCTGCGGCATAAGCACTGAGAATGGCTCCGGATATAGCAAAAAAAGCCATGCTTATTCCAAGTTTCACTCTTACAAGACACTTTTCGAGATTGAAAGCGGTTGCAAGCGAGGATAACCCTACCACGCACAGAAGAGAGACAGCAACTGCGTTCTTCATCTCTAGTCCGGCAAATAAAATAAGGAACGGAACCATAAAGGCGCCTCCTCCTATTCCGAAAACCGGACAAACAACGCCTGTTAGAATTCCAAAGAGCATGGATACTAAAAAATTAACAAAAGTCGGTTCAAGCATTTATCCTCTTTCGCAGAAGCGCAAATAACGCAAAGAATTCGCGAAGAGCGCAAAAATTTATCCTGTCTTTTCTCCGAAAGATAAGTTTCTGCAGACTATTCACCCTCGAGCCATTTTCGCGCCGTTTTTTCTCCCATTTCAAAAGCGTCCAGACATTTTTCTCCATCAAATTCCAGAATACCCATATTTAGTTTTTCCGGGGGATATAGCAAATAAACCTGCGGCTTTGATTTTATAAAAACGCGTGAATCATAAATCTTCCTCATATGAGTAAAAAGCATTTTTCTCGCTTCCGATTCGAAATGCCCTCTTATCCCCGTAGCGCTCCAGGTATAATCCTCGGGCCTTGAATTGGAAATTATTATTATGGTTTTGCATCCCTCAAACAGACCGAGATTAATATCAGCCACTCCTATAACCCCGCCGTCTATGAGATGCTTTTTCATGCCTCGTTCTATTATCTTTACCGGAGGGAAGATGGTGGGTATTGCGCAACTGGCAACCACTGCGTCCTTAAATGAAATTATTTTGTTTTCCTTGGTTCCGTTGAATTTCGCTATGTACGGCATTCTTCTCTCCACGCAATGACTAATGACGTAGTAAGGAATTTTTCGGGAAAAATCCGAACGGCTAAGATGAAGCCAGTTTTCCAGGAGTTTATATAAAGGTTTGTTTGAGAACAGGGTGAATTTGGCTGCATAGTTTCTCATCATATATTTCAAACGGGACAAAAAATTGCGCTGATATTGCGTGTAAATTTCAAGAGGCATGTGATGGTATTCAAGAGCGGGTTTCAGGATGATTTCCGGTTTAACCACAGCCCAAAGTCCTTTCAGGTCCTCCACTCTCCCGAAACAGTAGGCGGCGCCGTTTATTGCTCCTATGCTGAATCCGGCAATTACATCAAATCCAATGCCGCTTGCCGCCAATTCTTTCAGAACGCCCGATTGCCATGAGCCAAGCGCACCCCCTCCGCCGAGAAACAATCCTAAAGGTCTTTCTATGTGTTTCATGCTTTCTAATATTGTTTGAAAAATATTACAATAACCAGTAGTGAAAAAAATTTCACCTTAAAAGGTGAAGTTACCTCGCTACTTCTGGCATTGTGTCTGACGCTCCATAGCGTTCAGCTTGCCCGGGCAAAGTTTTAGTGGCCGGGGCCGTTCATCCCTGCTCTGAAAAGCGAGGCACGATAGCAGTTCTCATAAATTGTAGCAAAAGTATATTAAAAATCAGAGGAGATTATGTTTAACGACTATGTGGTGCTCACAGGACTTGCAGTCATACTTTTTCTGACTTTAATATTGCCTTTTTCAGTTAAGAAGGTTGAAGAGGAACTGGAAATATTCCTGTTTATAATGGGAATTTCCGCGGTTACCGTCTCCAATCAATGGAGCTTCCATCTTATCCACGAAGCGTTGAAGGAACCAATAATGATAAGTTCGGCGGTTTTGGTGGTCGGCCTCATATTCAAAGCAGTGAGAAAGTATATGAAAGGCTGGATGAATCATCTCATTTCCAGATTTGGAATAAGAACGACAATTTTTATAATCGCGCTTTTTCTGGGCCTGGGTTCAAGTATTTTAACGGCAATAATCTCGGCTTTGATACTTTCCGAGGTAATGAGCATACTTAAACTTGACAAACATTCAGAAATAAAAATAGTGGTTTATTCCTGTTTTTCCATAGGTCTCGGAGCAGCTCTCACTCCCATAGGTGAGCCGCTTTCCACGATAATGGTTGCAAAACTCAGGGGAGAGCCGTATCATGCCGGATTTTTTTTCCTGTTGAAAAACGCTGGCATCTGGATTGTTCCGGGAGTGATCCTGTCTTCTTTTATGGCATCCCTGAGTGCTAAAAGAAAAATTCAGGAAAATAATACATTGGCAGAGGATGAGATTGAGACTAATAAAACCATTCTAATACGGGCGCTAAAGATATATTTGTTTGTAATGGCGCTTATTTTTCTTGGAACAGGGCTCTTGCCTGTAGCCGAGAGGTATATAGCCAGAATGCCCACTGCCGCTCTATATTGGGTAAATTCCATATCTGCCATACTGGACAATGCCACTCTGGCTTCGGCGGAGGTCGTGCCGAGTATGCATCTGGACCAGTTGGTTTTTCTTTTAATGGGGCTTTTGATTTCGGGAGGAATGCTGATACCGGGAAACATTCCCAACATAGTGAGCGCCTCCAAACTAAACATCAAAAGCAAACAGTGGGCAAAAGTTGCTTTGCCGTACGGGGCGGCAATGATGGTGGTTTATTTCGTTGTAATGTATTTTGTGCTTGAGGCATAAAAGGAGGACGGATGAACTGGGGATGGAAGACGATAATAGAACCCTTTAAGATAAAAAGTGTGGAACCCCTCGGATTTACCACGCGCCAGGAAAGAGAAAGGATACTTAGAGAAGCACATTATAATATCTTTAATGTAAAAGCGGAGCATGTGCTTATAGATTTTTTGACGGACAGTGGCACAAGCGCTATGAGCGCCGCACAATGGGGGGCGATGATGAACGGAGATGAATCTTACGCGGGAGCGAGGAGCTACTACAACTTTGAAAACGCCATAAAAGACCTCACGGGCTATAGGGAAGTGATACCAGTTCATCAGGGACGAGCCGCCGAAAGAATATTATTTGAGATAATCGGCGGGAGAGGCAAATATTCGGTTTCCAATTCCCATTTTGACACCACGCGGGCAAATGTGGAAGCAAGTGGGACAGTGGCCGAAGATATTCCGGTAAAAGAGGCCCTTGATTTTGAAAAAACGCTTCCCTTCAAGGGGGACATGGATATAAAGGCCCTTGAAAAGTTTATAAAGCGGAAAGGAGCAAAAAACATTTGCATATGCATAATGACCGTGACCAACAATTCGCTCGGCGGCCAACCAGTTTCGATGAAGAATTTAAAAGCTGTTTCCGGGATATGCCGAAAGAATAATATTCCTCTTTTTCTTGATTGCGCCCGTTTCGCTGAAAACGCCTATTTTATCAAACTCAGGGAAAAAGGGTACGCCGGCATGCCTGTTAAAAATATAGCCAGAGAAATGTTTGAACTGGCTGACGGAGCAATGATGAGCGCCAAAAAAGACGCTTTTGCGAATATGGGAGGATTTATAGCCATGAATAACTCCGAATGGGCGCAGAAAGCAAGGCAAAACCTGATTCTTACCGAAGGGTTCAGGACATACGGCGGGTTGGCCGGCAGAGATTTGGACGCCATAGCCGTGGGACTGAAAGAAGTGCTGGATGAAAAATACCTTCAGTACAGACTTCGCTCAACGGAGTACCTTGGAAGGGGACTTAAAAAAGTCGGCGTTCCAATAGTGAATCCTCCCGGCGGTCACGGAATATATGTAAATGCCCAAAAATTTCTTTCTCATATAAATCCGCTTCATTTTCCCGCTCAATCTCTTGTTTGCGAACTCTATCTTTTGGGAGGGATAAGGGCCGTTGAAATTGGCATGCTTATGTTTGGAAGAAGAGACGGTAGGGGCAACATTCTTCCCGGCGAGGTAGAGCTTGTGAGATTGGCCGTGCCTCGCAGGGTTTACACGCAAAGCCATGTGGATTATGTAATAGAAGTTTTCGCCAGGATAGCCAAAAACAGGAAAAACATAAAAGGTCTTAAAATTGTGGAAGCTCCAAAGGTACTTACCCATTTTACGGCAAAACTTGCCCCGCTGTGAATTTAAGCGTTGCCTCCGCCGGCAGAAAGGCATTAGAGAGCAAATGTTTAGAAAAAACAATTTTCCCTACGTGCGAAAAAAAATATCCCGCCTATTGGGAGAGAAGAATATTTTGGAAAATGAAGTTTCTCTGATGGCATATTCTTATGATTCTGCTCTTTCAAGGGCAAAGCCTGATGCTGTGATAAATTTCACTGATATTTCCCAGATAGCACCGGTGGTGAAAATTCTTTACGAGGCCGGCGTTCCTTACATTCCGAGAATGGCTGGCACCAATCTTTCCGGAGGAACGATACCTATAAAAGGGGGCGTTGTATTAAATCTCGCAAGGCTCAATCGGATAATCAGAATAGACACCGACAAACATTTCGCGCTTGTCGAGCCTGGAGTGGTAAATCTGGATTTGCAGCAGGAACTTGAAAAATTCGGTTTTTTTTATCCGCCTGATCCTGCAAGTCAAAAGGTTTCCACAATAGGTGGAAACATAGGAGAGAATGCGGGCGGACCAAGATGCCTTAAATACGGCGTGACTACAAACAATGTGCTTAAAATTGAAACGGTTACGCCGCGGGGGGAAATAGAGACGTTGGATCTTACCACGGGTCCTCAACTGCTGTCCCTCATATGCGGAAGCGAAGGAACCCTGGGTATAGTCAGGAGGGCATGGCTGAAAATTGTTCCGCTCAGACAAAAGACTGTTACAATTTTTGCGTCTTTTCAAAATCTAGAGAGTGCAATAACAACCGTGACCCGGATAGTAGCCGAAGGAATAATTCCTTCCTGCTTGGAAGCGATGGATGAAATATCAATAAATGCCGCCGGTCGCGGAAAAAATGTTTTTTCCCCTCCTTGCGGGGCGGCTTTGCTCATAGAAATAAATTCCGAATTTTCCCTGGAGAAGGAAAGCCGGAAAATAAACGAAATATGCCGGGCAAATGGGTGTCTTTCTCTTAAATCTGCCGAGAGTTTTGAAGAGCGCCAGAAGATGTGGCAGCTGCGCAAAGATGCTTATCCTGCCATGGCACGTTTGGCTCCCAACGTTCTTGTGGAGGATGGAGTCGTGCCGCGCCCAAAACTGGTTCAGGCACTTAAAGCGGTGAAAAATATTTTGGAAGAGGAAAAAGTGGAAGCGGGAATTTTGTTTCATGCAGGAGACGGGAATCTTCATCCGAGCATAATATTTGATGAAAGGGATATATATCAGGTCAAGCGGGTAAAGAGGGCTGCCTATAGAATGCTTAAAACTTTTATCTCTTGCGGAGGATTTATAAGCGGAGAACACGGTGTCGGCATAGAAAAAAGAATGGCTATGGCCTGGCAGTATCCGACTAAAACTTTGAATCTGTTCAAGAGGGTGAAAGAGGCACTTGACCCAAAAAATCTTGCGAATCCCGATAAAATTATTCCCGTGGCACTAAAAAGCAGGAACGAAATGTGCTTGAGAAAAACGGTATTGAGCGGACCTGCTTCATATCTGCAGAGAGAGGTAGAAAGCAGATTCAGGACTAAAACCCCCAGTGCCGTGTTTGGCTTGAAAACATCAAAGCCGGAAATAGCGGGAGAGGAATTGTCACTTAAAGAGCTAAAAGGTATAGTAGAGTTTGACAGGGATAACTTCACAATTAAGGCGGAGTGCGGGATAAGTGTGGAAAGTCTGAAAGAATATCTTAGAAAGGAGGGGATTGAATTTCCCCTTCCCGAGTATAAAGGCTCTTTGGGGGGCCTGATATCCTCGAGGCATTTTCTTGTGAGAAAGGAAATTTCGCCGAGTTTTTATTCAGTCAATATGATAAAGGATTTTCTTTTGGGAGTGGACATTCTTTTGCCAAACGGAGAGTTTCACGAGCTGGGTGGAAAGACTCTCAAAAATGTAGCGGGCTATGACCTTGCAAGATTGTTCATAGGTTCAATGGGATGCTATGGCATAATTCTGAGCGCCACGATAAGAGTGGATCATTTGATTGAGACAAGATTGAATTTTACCGGAGAGCCCTTGAAAATAGGTAGTACAAGCAGAAAACTCAAACAGGTTTTTGATCCCTTCAACCTTTTCAATAGAAATATTTATGGACAGAGAAACGCCAATTATAATTGAAGACAAACCCACAAAGGCGCACGCCAATTATCTCTATGATTACACAGAGAGGAATTTACATCTTGCCTATCTGGTAAATGCCATGGGCAAAGCGGAAATTTACGATAGTTTGAGTCAATGCAATAGATGCGGTTACTGCGCAAATGTATGCCCGACTTACATTCTTGAAAAAAATGAACTTGTCTCGGCACGCGGCAGGAATCAGATAATAAAAATGATGGTTGAGGGCAGGATAAAGAGCAAAGAGCAATCTTCTTTTTCTCTTTTTACCTGCCTTTTGTGCGGTGCTTGCGCGAGCGCCTGTTACGCTGGTGTGCCTACCAATGAGCATGTGCTGGAGGCCAGAAGAAGCATTAAGAACTATTCTGAAAATCCCGTCCTTAAAATTTCAATTAGGTTACTTCTTAAAGCTCCGGGTTTTTTCGCGCTGTTGCTGAAAATCGCCATTCTTCTCAAGAAGTTGGGCTTTTCAAGTCTTGTTTCCCGCATCGGGATATTCCATATCTTAGGTGTTCCTCAAATGGCCGAAGCGGAAAGCGCGCTCCGTCGTCTTCCCCTTAAATTCCTTTCCGAGTATCTTGCTAAGGATAAAGAAATTTCGGTGACCTCAGACGTCAGATGGCTTTACTTTACCTCCTGTGGACCGAATTTCATATATCCAGAAGTGGGACTTGCTACCGTAAATGTGTTGAAAAGATTTCTTGGACGGGGAGCATCGTTGAGAAATGTTTGTTGTGGACTTATGGCTTACAATTACGGTAAGATGGAGGATGCCAGGAAATTTGCCCGAAAAAATATTGAAATCTTTGAAGAAATTTCCTCAAGGGCGCCTGATGCAAAGATAGTGGTGGATTGCTCGTCTTGTGCTTCTTTCTTGAAGAATTATCCCCGGCTTTTCCACGATGAAAACTGGCGGAAAAGAGCGGAGAACTTTTCAGGAAATGTCCTGGACATTCTTCAGGCGTTGCCGGTGGATACAATTTGCTCTGTTCAAAGCGGTGAAACGGATAAGTTTGCTCCGGTGACGTATCATGATTCCTGTCGTGCCTGCCATGGCCAGAACATAAGAAAAGAACCCAGGGAAATTTTAAAAAAAGTTCTCGGGAAAAATTTTTTGGAGATGCCGGAAAGTGACTGGTGCTGTGGTGGCGCCGGGGTTTACTTTTTTACCCAGGAGGAAATGTCAAAAAAGATTCTTTTAAGGAAGATAAAAAACGTTTCCGCTATTCATGCCAAAACCGTTGTTGCAGGTTCAACCTCCTGCCTGATACAACTTGAAAAAGGGCTTGCCAAATATTACCCGTCAGCGCAGGTTATGCATTACAGCGTTTTTCTCAATAAAATATTTAATAAATGCTAAAATAAATATATGAACAGAACGGAGGAGTTGGAAAAGAGACTTAATCTTTTGGTCAGGTTCGGGGGGTTGGTATCTACTGAAACAAATCTTACAAGGCTTCTTCAACTAATCGCAAACCAGGTAAGGGATATCCTTCAGGGCGATAGATGTTCCGTTTTTCTTATAGACTCAAAGACAAAGGAACTCTGGTCCAAGGTGGCGCACGGGCTTGAGGAAACGGAAATAAGAATACCGCCGGGAAAAGGGATAGCCGGCTATGTCGCTACGTCCGGAAACATAGTAAATATAAGGAATGCCTATGAGGACGAGCGTTTTACGAGTGAACTTGACAGATTAACAGGTTATAGAACCAAAACCATTCTGGCCGTGCCTCTCAAAAATATAAATGGCAAAACGATTGGCGTGTTCGAGGTTATAAACAAGAAAGTCGGTTATTTTGACAGGGACGACGAGGGAATTCTTTTGCTTATCGGTTCTCTGGCAGCGGCAGCAATTGAAAACGCCCAACTCTACGAAAGCCTTTCAAAGTCCCAGCTTGAGACAATATATCGCTTAGCGGTGACTGCGGAATATAGGGACCAGCAAGACACTGCAATACACCTCAGGCATATAAGCGAGTACTCAGGGAGCATAGCCGAAGGAATGGGGCTTCCCGAAAAAGAGATTTGTTATATACGGTATGCAAGTCCCCTTCACGACATAGGTAAAGTTGCCATATCCGACGCCATACTTCTAAAACCGGGGAAACTCACGACAGAAGAATATGAGGAGATGAAAAAGCATACCCTCTATGGCGTGAAAATCCTTTCTAATGCCGAGAGCCATCTTCTTCAAATTGCCTGTAAGATAGCGGCATCTCATCATGAAAAGTTCAATGGCAAGGGATATCCATATGGGTTAAAAGGGGAAAAAATTCCGTTGTATGCCCGTATTGTTGCGGTAGCCGATGTATTTGACGCTTTGACGATGAAAAGAGTCTATAAGCCAAAGTGGGAGCTGGACAGGGCGTTTGAATATATTAGTGACGAAAAAGGAAAGTCCTTTGACCCGAATGTGGTAGATGTCTTTCTAAAAATGGAGAGTGAAATAGTAAATATTTACAAAAATATTGACGGGAAAAAAACCCTGATACCCGGAATGCACAATTTTTGAGATTGGGATGTGGTCCAATGGCTAAAATGCAAGTATTCATAGGAGAAGGGAAAAAGGTGAAAGCCGAATACAAGGGTTTCACCATAGAAACCGACCAGCCTGAAAAATACGGCGGAGAAAATTCGGCTCCTGCTCCTTTCGACCTTTTTCTTGCCTCGCTTGGTACATGCGTGGGTTTTTTCATGGGAGCTTTTTGCAGGCGAATGAATTTGCCTACTTTTGGCTTCAAGATAGAAATGGAATTCATTGGCGACCCTCAAACTCATCTGGTCAAGAAAATTCTGACAAAGGTAACCTTTCCTGAAAACTTTCCTGAAAAATATAAAAATGCAGTTTTTAAGAGCGCGGATTCCTGCAGTGTCACAAAGCAGATGAAATACATGCCCGAGTTTGAGATAATTGAGGTAAATGGGGTCCGCTGAAAAAGTCTGTTTGCAAGGCACAGGTCACAAGAGCACAGGTCGTAAGTCGGAAGTTGGAAGTCGGAAGTCCGGAGTCAGTTGTAGCTGCAGAGCGAAGCTCTGCCAAAATAGCGGCTGGACGGCTAGATGGCAAGACGGCTAGACGGCGGCAGGAAAGGATAAGGGATAAAGGATAAGTTAGGAGTCGGAAGTCGGGAGTCAGGAGTCAAGAGTCGGAAGTCGGAAGTCGGGAGTCAAGAGTCCAGAGTCGGAAGTCAGGAGTCAAGAGTCAGGAGTCAGCGCGAAGCTGTAGTGCGAGGCTTTAGCCTCGCTAATATGTCAAGCGATCCTAAAGGGTCACTTGGGTCGTGGGTTGCGAACTTACGCTGATATACACCAGAGCACACTCCCGCATTGGGTCGTGGGAGCGAACTCGCGTTCAATGCGGGAGTGTATGGGGGTAGGAGTGGCTGGGGAGGGGCGTTTGAGGTTCATCCGTCGACGTCGACTTTCATTAATAGGAAGCTCGTAATAAGGAAAGCGCCGAATGCCCCGATGTATATTAAGCTGCCCCAGAAAAGGGATAATCTTGTTATCATATAAGCGCTGAGAGAAAGCAAGAGAGCAAATAAAGCGGATATAATTATTATTTGCGGCGGCTTAAAGCCAAATACCTTCAGGCGCAGAGCAAAGTGGTCATTGCTGCCTTTGAAAGGAGACTGCCCCTTTGTCATTCTGAGGATAGAAACAAAAACCGTATCGTATATAGGGAGACCGAGTATAAGCAGTGGGGCGTAGACGCCCAGCGGATTTGTTCTGGAATAATCAGTACCCATGGCGATAAAAGCTAGAACAAACCCGCAGAACAAACTGCCTGAGTCTCCCATAAAAGTTTTTATTTTGCCGGAAAAATTATAGGGAATAAATCCCGCCGCTGCGCCCAGGAGGGAAGCCGAAGCGAAGTTCACATATATGGATTCCGAGGGCAGGGCGATGATAAAAAAGCCGAAACTCGCTATCATAACCTGACTGGCAGAAAGACCGTCCATAATATCTATTATATTTATAGCGTTGGATATACCAACTATCCACAGAACGCTTATAATCTGCGATATGTATTCGGGAAATATAAAATTGATTTTAATCCCATAGAAGACAACGAAAAAAGCGGTGAGAAATTGAATAGCAAATTTTGCCCGCACGCTTAATCCTTCCGGTTTGTGTATGTCGTCAACAAAACCCAATAAAAACATTACAAATCCCCCAAAGAGCAAAAAACGGAGGTTGTGCAAAGTTCCCGTAGGGAAGGACGTGTAAAATCTGAAAAAGACAAGCGTTGCCGAGAAAGATAGGAGTATAGCAAGTCCACCGACATGAGGCACAGGGATTTTGTGGGTTTTTAGGTCGGACGGAACGTCAAAAAATTTCCATTTTACTGCTATTTTTCTTAAAACCGGAGTTAAAATCAGGGACAGCAGCAAAGGCATGAAAAAGGCTATAAAGTAGAGGTGAAGATGCTTAGACAATATTTCCATATATTTTGTTTATTTTTGGCAAAGCGATAGCCGGCGGCAAGAGTCGCCTGCCAAATTCCCTGAATATTTTATCCGTTTTCAGCCCTGCTCTTAAGGGACGCCGTGCCTTTTGTCCCAGCAATTCAGTGGGGACTGCTTGCAAAAAATTGTTCCTCAGGCCAAAAGATCGACATATTTCAAGAGCGAAATCGTATCTGCTCATAATTTGACTTCCGACAACATTATAAATTCCTTCCTTCTTTCTTTCTGCGAGTTCCACGCTAAACTTTGCCAGTTCCACCGCCCAGGTAGGATTGGAATATTGATCGAGAGGAACCCTCATTTTCTCTCCCCTTTCCGCTTTGTTTAAAACCTGCATGAGAAAATTTTTTGATTTTATATCGTAGTTGTAAACAACAGTAGTTCTTATTATTAAAGCACCTTTTACATTTGCAAGAGATTTCTCTCCTTCCAATTTGCTTTTCCCATAGATGCTTATTGGGTTTGGTTCATCCTCTTCGCTGTAAGGGCCGTTTTTTCCGTCAAAGACATATTCAGTGGAAAAGAATATTACTTTCGCTCTGCACTCGGCGCATAGTCTCCCGACAATCCGCGGACCGCCCGCGTTAAGAATGTATGCTTTCTCCTGCTGCGCCTGGCAAGTTTCCACATTTGTGAAAGCACCGCATAAAAAAACTAAGTCGGGGTTTATTTTTGAAAAGGCTTTTGAAACAGTGTCCGGACGGGTTAGGTCAACAAGGTAGAAATCTTTTTGAGGCGCGGAAGACGCCTTGAAAATTTTGTAATTCTTCTTTGCGTTCAAAGTCCTGACTATGCTCGAGCCGACCTGGCCCGAAGCTCCTATTACGAGGACTTTTGCGTTTTTTTTATTTTTTTCCGGGAAAGGCATATTTCAATGATTTTTAAAACCCCTTTCACAGCATCTTTGTAATTTATCTTTTTGCCCGCTTTTCTATCTCGTGAAAAGTAAACTATGGGTATTTCCTTGAATTTGTATTTTCCTATACTCACTTTGGCTGAAATTTCGGCTTCTATCTCAAAACCCGTGGAGGTCAGATTTAATTTTTTAAGCACCTCTGTCCTGAAAGCCTTGTAGCCGGTATATGAGTCGGTCATTTGCCCGCCGAAAAGAAGATTGTTCAAAAAAGTAAGAAACTTGTTTCCCCATAAATACAAAAGACTGTATGTTTCAGATTCCCCTGATAAAAGACGGGAACCATAAACGACGGCAAATCCGTCTTTCTCTATAAGACGCACGAGTTCTTTTATATATTTTGGGTCATATTCCAGATCGGCGTCCTGGATTACGCTTATTTCTCCTTTGGCTGCATTTAGCGCCGTTATCAAAGCCTTTCCCTTACCCATATTCCGGCTGTGCTTGATAAATCGAATTTCGTAGGGGTATCTGTTTTCAGTAATAGTTTTTTTGACCCATTCTTCGCTTCCGTCCTCAGAACCGTCGTCCACAATAATTACTTCCTTGTCAATGTCTAATTTGGAGAGTTTTTCCAGTATTAAGGGCAGCGTTTTTAATTCATTATACGCGGGCACAAGAATGGAGGTTCTCATTATTTGAAATTATAACAAATTGTATCAGATTCTTTTATTTTATAAAATGAGAAGGCAAGATTTTCCAGATGTTTACAGGGAGAAAAAATGAAGATACCAATGGTGGACCTTAAGAGAAGTTATGATGAAATAGGCCATGAAGCTGAGAAGGCAATGCTTGAAGTGGCACGCAAAGCAAATTATATTTTGGGAGAAGATGTTTCGAGATTTGAGAAAGAGTTTGCGGCTTTTTGCGGGGCAGATTATGCGGCGGGAGTCGCCAGCGGCACGGACGCTCTCAGACTTGCGATAAGCGCCTGCCAGATAAGAAAGGGCGATGAAGTTATAACCACTCCTTTTACCTTTATAGCGACGAGCGAAACTATAAGTCAAACGGGAGGAACCCCGGTTTTCGCCGATATAGAAGACGACACCTATAATATAGATCCCGCGGATATAGAAAAGAGAATAACGCCGAGGACAAAGGCGATAATTTGCGTTCATTTGTACGGCCATCCCGCCGACATGAAAAAGATAATGGAAATAGCTAAAAGGCACCAACTTGTTGTGATAGAGGATTGCGCGCAAAGTTTTACTGCAAAATTCAAGATGAATGAAAACTGGTTTTATACGGGAACCATCGGTGATTGTGGAACATTCAGTTTTTTCCCTGCCAAAAATTTGGGTGCATTCGGAGACGGGGGGTTGGTTCTTTCGAAGAATTCCGGTATTATAGAGAAGATCAAGGTGCTTAGAAACCACGGGAGCAGCAGACCTTATGTATACGAAAGCGAAGGGTTTAATTCGCGCTTAGACACAATTCAAGCGGCAGTGTTGAGAATAAAGCTCAGGTTTGTGGAAAAGTGGACTGAAAGAAGAAATGACATAGCGCTGAAGTACAACGAAAGATTGGAAAATTTATGTGGCGTTCCAACCGTTAGAAAAGATTGCAAACATTCCTTCAATTATTATACGGTACGCTTCGATTCCAAAGAAAAGCGCGACAAAGTAAGAAAATACTTGCTTGAAAACCAGATCGCATGCCAGATATACTATCCAATATGTTTGCATCTTCAAAAAGCCTATGCCGGTCTGAACACTCCTTCGCTGCCCAGGGCCGAAAAAGCGCAAGATGAGGTTCTGTCCCTTCCGATGTTTCCTGAGATGAGCGACGCTGAAATAGAAACAGTTGCCGACAGGATAAAAGAGGCGCTGAAATGAGCATGCCCGCTTTGAGAGGAAAAAGAATTCTGCTTACCGGAGGGAGCGGATTTCTCGGCTCTTATGTTCTAAAAAAACTTCAGGAAAAGGGGGTAAAAGAGATATTTGTGCCACGAAGCACAGATTATGATTTGGTCAAAATCTCAAATGTAAAAAAACTTCTTAAAGATTCAAAGCCCGAAATTATTATTCATCTTGCGGCCGTTGTGGGAGGGATAGGCGCAAATCGGGATAGTCCCGGCAGATTTTTTTACGACAATCTTATGATGGGCGTTCAACTAATGGAAGAGGCCGTAAAAAGAGGAGTTGAGAAATTTGTAGCCATTGGCACTATTTGTGCTTATCCTAAAATGACTCCAGTGCCGTTTAAGGAGGAAAATTTGTGGAACGGGTATCCGGAGGAGACAAATGCCCCCTATGGTCTGGCCAAGAAAATGCTTTTAGTCCAGTCGCAGGCATACCGGCAGCAATATGGATTTAATTCCATTTTCTTGCTTCCTGTCAATCTGTACGGGCCCGGAGACAATTTTGACCCCAAAACCTCTCATGTAATCCCCGCCTTGATAAGGAAATGCGTGGAAGCGGCGGCAAGAAAACAAAAAAGCATAACTTTGTGGGGAACGGGCAGGGCTACGAGGGAATTTTTGTATGTTGACGATTGCGCCGAAGCCATCACTCTCGCCACGGAATTTTACAATAAACCGGAACCTGTTAACATAGGAGCTGGCTTTGAAATCTCAATTAAAGATTTGGCAAAAAAAGTAGCATCCTTATGCGGGTTTGAAGGAATGATAGAATGGGACGGAACAAAACCTGATGGACAGCCGAGGAGATGCCTGGACACCTCGAGAGCGTTTACAGAATTCGGCTTTAAAGCGACCACATCTTTCGACGAGGGATTGAAAAAGACCGTGGATTGGTATAAGAAAACGATAAGCGGGAAAGCGAACAAATAACCGCGGAACAAATCGCGGGACAGAAAAACCGATTGATTTTTTTACAAATCCGAGAATTCGTTTATGAATAAACTTCAAATTAAGAAATATTTCGATTCATCGGCGAAAAAGCGGGATTATTGGAGAAAGCGAAATTCTCATTATCATATGGAACTTTTTAAATTTTTCACTTTCAATGTTCCAAAAAACTCTTCAATAATCGAAATTGGATGTTCAACGGGGGATTTGCTCAATAATTTAAAGCCGTCCCGAGGTTTAGGCGTTGATATAAGTGAAGAAGCCATAAAAATAGCAAAAGAAAAATATCCCGAATTGGAATTTATTCAAGCCGATATTGAAACCTTAACCATAACTGAGAAATTTGATTATGTGATAATGCAGGACTTATTGGGGCATCTCTCGGACATTTGGCTCGCCTTCCGAAATCTAAAAAAAATTACAAAGCCCGAATCGAGGGTGGTGATCACTTATTATAATCATCTTTGGGAACCCTTGATTCTTATGGCCGAAAATCTCGGCCTGAAAATGAAACAGCCGTATCAAAATTGGCTTTCCACCGACGATATAAACAATCTTCTGTATTTGAACGATTATGAGACAATCAAACACGGTTATTTGTTCCTTTTTCCTTTTAAAATTCCGTTTGTATCGAATTTTATCAATAAATATATCGCCAAACTTCCTCTTATAAAATACCTTTGCC
>Ga0180301_10001741_pt1 | contig 17063 bp, 17 predicted proteins | sample GuaBasSediGuay16_FD_121797 | JGI IMG/M metagenome (GOLD analysis project Ga0180301, IMG submission 121797) | Subseafloor sediment microbial communities from Guaymas Basin, Gulf of California, Mexico - Guay16, Core 4569-2, 12-15 cm | ecosystem: Environmental > Aquatic > Marine > Hydrothermal... | reverse complement strand
AATCCAATCCTTTCCTGGAAAAAACTCTCTTAGATAATGAAAAGCTAGAGGCCCTACTTTTAAAGTATAGCTCCTCCTACCATATAATGGACTGGCATAACTAACTAGATCCTCCATCATAGAAACATAGGAACCACACAATATTATAGGTGTACCAGTGTTTCCCGATAAATCAATGTATTCCTGTAATAAACCAACTATACGTGGATAACGCTTCACCAAGACAGGAAATTCATCAAATACTATGACCAAGTCTTTATCGCCTATATAGTTTAAGAATTCATCAAAAGAACTAATAGGTCTATGTAGTAGTGTCTCATCATTAAATAACTGATATAATTTCCTAGAAATCCTATTTAACGTTAATTCAACCGGCTCATCTATACATAGGTGATACAATACCTTGCCATGATACCTGCGGATAAACTCCAGCAATAACCTTGTCTTACCAATACGTCTACGTCCATAAACAATGATGAGCCTACCCCTCTTAATAGCTTCATCAATTAATTTAAGCTCGCTACCTCTATTAACGAATTTAAACAACTACTATCACCATATACTCTAAAGTATATACTCTAGAGTATATATCTCTACCTCCACATCATAAAACCGATCTAAAATATTCAAATACAACAAAGCCCAAAAACAATACATACCAGGCCCTGAATTACAATTAATAAAAGAGCATAAGTTATGAGACGCTATTCTCAATCGGAACAGTAACGAAATATATGAAATACTATTCAATAAGCCCTAAGAATAATAAGGAATAGGCAAAAGCACTACATAGAGTATATAGATTAAAACTTATCCTAGGCAAACCACTAATTAGATATAGCAACACTAACGACATTATACAGTGTCTCCCAATATAATTCCTAGCCTTATCTTCAAGATAATCAAGTAAACATCCCATTTAATCCTAAGAAACAGACAAGGCCGCCTAACTAGACGATTATGCCTTAATACAATAGTAAAAATAGGCTTATCCCTTATATGCTGGTATCTTGTATTTTCTGCATACTTTTTTGTGTAGATTGCTGACTTATATACTCTTTCCATTTACTATAATACTTCATAGCGTAATTCTCTATTCTTCTAAATATATTGTTAGGAATTAGGCTAGGATCTTTTTCTCTTATTCCTTGGAGTGTGTAGAATACTTTGTATATGGCTAATATTCCTTTTTCTCTTTTCCTTTCTAGTTCCTTCCTAGTAATGCTAATAGCTATGCTAATTAATTTATTCCAGTTAACATTAGCTCTCCTAAGTATGCTCATTATATCTTCAACATCCTTTCTCCTCTCAGTAATGGACTTATAGATTATGATGGATTCGTTAGACAGAAGAAACGCAGTAAGATTACCATAACGACCTAGGAATTCTACATCTTTTTAAACTCACTATAGAATCTAAGTTTGATAAATTTACCTGCATCGATATCTATGTGTTCGTCTAATGCTGGATTTTTGTATCTTAACTCGCTTTCCCTATAGAATCCTAGTGGTTGCCCGTGCTTTATATTTTGGGTATTTTCGAAATTATGGAAACCTGCACAGGCTTCCCCTTCATCCCTTCTTGGGGTTGCATCTGGTCTGGGGCTTTCGGGGCCGCCATGGAACCACGAGGCCCCACATCTCGGGTTAGGAGCTTAAGTCCCCTCAATGCCAGGTTCCATGAGGCAATAAGGTCTCTTGTTATAATATAGCCATTGGATAGTTTAACCCATCTATAGTTGATAAATATGAGCTTCCCACCTAATGGTGATGTTCTAGAGGTTCCTCTTGGATTAACATAAACTATGTTTAACCCCTCTATCAATGCTTTATAATGGATATATGACTGTATTCTACTGTATGTCCATAGTGTGAGCTTCTTATTGAATTTCCTAGAATTACTGGCTTTACTCCTCAGCTTGTTTAAGTCTTCTAAGACTATAATAGCATTATACTCCTTTGCAATCTCCACTATTCTCCTAGATATGTAATGGCATGAATCAATGAGTATGTTTCTAGCTCTACGTCCATGTCTCTCAATAGCCTCTCTTATTCCTTTAACATATCTCCATTTCCTAGAGTACTTCCTCTGTATTTTCTCGACAATTATTTTATGAGTTAGTGCTCTTCTTAAGCCATTAAAAGGTATAGTACCCATTGTTATGAGTCTACCCTTCATATCTATTATGGTGTAGGCTATGCTACCGAAGTTAATGTCTACACCCATAACGGCTCTTGGTTGTCTAAACACCACTTCCTTCTGGAAGGTAAAGTAAACCCAGATTGTACCATACTTGTAGCTTACAGATATCTCCTTAAGCTTCCATGAACCATTAAAGTACCTACCTAGGTAGTCATACCATATTAGCTCTAACTCAATCCATTCATTATTTAGAACAGCTATCTTTATTCTTTTACTGTTTAAGACTAGCTTGTAGTCTTGATAATCTAGTCTAGCTGTTAGTTTTCTTAGTACTGGCTTTCTTCCCTTATTCTTCTTTACAGCCTTTACTATTTCCCGTGCTCTCCTCTCAATCTTGTGGCAATGGTGTGCTCGAAATCCATGCTTCCTCAACATATTGTAGAATCTATGGTGTAGCCCCTTCATAGAAGGTATTCTCTTATCAAACCATATCTCATCTACAACGTATTGTATCCAGTCACGGTATGCTCTGAGAAACTGAATGAGTTTATAGAGGGAGCTGGGATCAGGGGCGACCGCTTTAACTCTTGCAGTCGCTAAAACCCTCATCCCCAGCTTGCACACAATAAATTTTGTGTAAACAGTTTTATAAGTTTTTATGAACAATTATTACCTTGGTGTGAGTATGAGTGTAGTCTACAATTTTGAGGCAAAGATAATCAAGTTTGCTGGAAACCGCTACATAATCTACCCACCTAAAGAATACCAAGAAAAACTAAAACAATTTCATGGAAGAAAAGTCAAGGTCATAGTAATCATAGAGCCAGAATAAGGTTTCCAAAATACCACTAAGTTTCCTAAGTAACTATAAGAACAAAGATACCATCAACTATTAAATAGTCTATACAGGGCATCAACAAGAACATTATAATTGTCCTCATTTTCCACAATAATATCTACGTCAATTGTTGATTCTTTAATATCCCTAAGGGTTAATGCTGCTCCACCGAGAATGTATATTTTAACGGGTTTGGATAAAGTATATCCTATTTTTTCTAACAACTCTATTAGGTCTTCTTTAGTTTTTCTTGCTGACTCCATCATTTCTTTTTACCTCAATTCTTACAATACCGTCTGTGTTGAATGGTATTTCTATTTCTTCGTCAACATACACAATCGGCATTGATGCTCTTACCCCACTATCACCCCACCAGACTCTATACTTGATTCCTTTCTCCTCAAGTATCATAGTAATTCTATGGAGGACGCTTTTCCTCAATATTTTCAAGTATTCAGCGCCTAAACCTGTTAAGTGATAATACTTTACACCATTATATACTGAAACAGTAACAAACCCATAATCTATTAGCTTGGAGAGAACATTATATAGAGAAGTAGGATTATACCCAAGCTTGACAAGACCATAAATACTCTTCGCAATAACCAGATCATTCAAAAGCCTAGCAGTCTTCACTAAATCCCTAAACATACTCTGTTCCCCACGATATATGCGGATTTATCCCCTTTAAATACCTTTACAAAAACTGTAAAGATATTTTCAATATACACAAAAGCCCCCACATTATATTTCTTCATAACACTGAGAACCAAGCCCCTATCACGAACATCACCCTCAACAAAAACTATATGGTCAAGACAATCCCTAAGATTACCGAGACAACCACTATACAAGTTATCCAACACGGCTACACAGGAAAACTCCTCAACAAGCCCTCCAACAGTCCAACCACCAACAAAACCAGCACCACCACTAACAAAAAACACAGTCACTGTACATATCCAAATACAAATTAAATACCCTGCCCCCAATACTGATTTAATGAAACCATATTCCCTATTCTTGCTAGAAATAAAATATTCGTTCATTTTATTTTCTTAACTCACGACTTTAACTGCATATTCCGTTCTAGGGCTCTAAACAATTATCAGACGTCCAATATTTACACATTATAATGCTATAGAAAACTTCTTTTGTACCTTAACATCATATATAAGGATGCCTACAACATCCCTTAAAATTAAAGTATTTAACCTTACTACACTCCCCCGCCCCTTCTTTGGAGATCATCCTATATACTGTAGCACTATACTACGCAACTGTATAAGAGAACATATTCCACCTATAACATTGGACGACAGTTCTTCATATTTGGCCAAGCTTCAAAGAGTTGGGTATAGTGAAGCGTTAGGGGTTTAAGCATAGAATGCGTCGTGGATACTCCTCAATAAACTATAACATAGCCTTGCTAACAACCAAAATGATGCCTGATCTAGGAGTTGTTGATGGAGTAGTCGGTATGAAGGGTAATGGAGCAGTAAGTGGTGAACCCAAGAAGTGGGGAGTAGTATTCGCATCAACCAACCCAGTAAACCTAGATGCCGCTGTAGCTTATGACATGGGCTTCAACCCAAGAGACATAGGTTAGTTATTTATACTTCCTAGCAAAATGGGACTACGGCATAATATACCCAGATAAGATACCTATTGTTGGTGAAAAAACTAGAAAACATAAGGACGAGATTCAAATCACACAGAACATACAGGGAACAACTCTTGTGAAAAACAATACTTCATTAACCTACTCCAAGAAATCTCGTTGAATAAGTAATTTCAAGACAAGACGACTGACACTGTCACGTGGTGTTAGTCGTATGATCGATATGATTGATGTAGAAGTAAAGCGAGAAACCTAAATGTAAATTGTGGAAAAGTAATGGGTTTTCTACATATAGCCTAGAGCTCCGAGACTTTCTTTTACTTTCTCTTTTGTCCCACTTAGAGAAACTCTCACTATGTGCATTTTCACTCACAACCTCGTTAATACAAACTCTACGAATCCATCAATACTAGAAACCTATTAAGCCTTCACAAACTCCCAATTTCTTATACAGTCTCGTCGCGAGATATACACGGGAGCCTTTTCATTCATATTTTATCACAGATATTGACAGAAGAATGTATTTTAGAGACTTTTACTAGGCTTAACTTACTGTTATAATCCAATTGTTACTCTAAGGGCCTTAACGGTCTTTATATTCTTTAGGGAATAATTCACATAGAAATTTATAATTTTGTAGTGTGAGCCTCGAAGGCAGTAACCTTTGTTATCTACAGTTTGTGAAACACGTAAAATATAAAAATCTTAGTGAGCACCAATATTCATGACGCTTTGTAATTATAATTTTCTTGCAAATATAAAGTAATGAACTTTGTAGAATTCTTAAGTTTATTTCCATGCCAATACCTCAAGGCCGATCGCAAGACCTGCTTGAGGTGTACTTCTATATGCTTGGAAACGATAACCTAAGCTCCTCAAATGTCGGAAGACGGTTCTGAAATCGTAGTTTATTATATGTCCCCACTTGCCCAAATCAATCTCAAATTTGATAACACTGGGTCTTACTGATATCATTCTCAACTCCTTCAACACATCGATTTCACAACCCTTACAATCCATTTTCAACACATCAAACATTCCATATTTTTCTATGATCGAATTAATAGAGTAACACGTAACATTAACACAATTTTGTGTATTTTTCTTAGAGTATAATGAGAGAGCTCCCCCTCCCGTAAGAATTTTATCAAAACATAGCCTATATGTTCCATCTTTCCCAATTGCTGCATTTACAGGAATTATTTTATCCCTTAGATGGGGATTTAACTTAAGATTTTTAATAAACTCAACATAGTTATAGGGATTCGGTTCGAAAGCAACAACCTTCTTAGCACCCAGTTTAGCAAATCTTAGCGATGAATCACCCACCCACGCACCTATATCAGCAACGACCTTGTCCCTAGGTTGTAAAACATCATGGATTCTTGTAATGAATGTCTCTATTAAACAAATATCGCAACCTTCTATAGATCTTCTAGTGAGTCTTATTCCATCATTCTCAATGTAGTCCCTTGCAAAGATTATGCATTTATTATTCAATGCCTTAATACAATCTCTAGAAATCTCGACATCAACTGCTTTAAAAGAAAGATTGTATGCTGTTAGTGCGAAACGAAGTTCAGCTAAATTCTTAACGGTAATATAATCGCCTTCCGGCCAATAAACGCGATAACCATCATCTACTTTCCCAACTTCCAATCCTCCTAATCGTTTGACTAAACGAAGCGCTGTATGAAAATCTATTTCAGCTTTTTTCTTAAAGAATAATCTAATTAAACCTTTCAAAAGTGTTCTTATATCACCAAGTTCTATAATAAGACCTACCCAAAGAAATGCTGAGGATATTCTTCCAACGGGATTCAGAGTATATAACTCCCATTTCATATCTTTCAACCCGGGTTTATCGGATAGCTAATTTGTTACGATTAAGTATCTAATTAATTCTATGGTTTCCAATCCTTCAGTGCATCGTAGTCCGGTTCTAAGTCTTCGGTATAGAAGTCTAAACCAAACCAATGCACGACCTTCAAGATATTATTGATTTGCTTTTTTGAGAGTTTCTTCTTCCATTTACCTAGAAGTTCCCTAGGATCTTCAACAACTTCCTTCTTAACCCATGCAGTTACACTATATCTACGTAGAGTCTTAGTAGCCTCTCTTGGAACACCTTCGTTTATGTGTTGGAAGATATTCTTCAACTCTTTCATACCCTCCAGAACGAGTTTCTCATAAACAACAGTATACCACCAACCATATCTCCGGTAATATAGTGGGATATAGTAGTCGAGAGCCCATATAGCAGCGAGAGCTTCAACCATTGTGTTGATATTGTCAAGTTTTTTCACTATTTCACTTGATTGATTGAGTTCTGCTATTCTATAGATTTCATATATCAATAACTTCTTTAATGTAGAGGGCGGAAGCTTTGGTACGCCAGCACCTGTTCGTAGTTGTGAAGCAATTGTTGCACATGGGTGTCTGATTATCATGTATATGCCCCTTAACTTGAATCTTTTCGCGATCCATGGAAGTAGTCTATTTCCACGAACCACCTTAACTACTGGAGGATATATAATGTTTTTTAGGGTCTTCATTAAGCTGTTAATCTTGGTCTCAAGACTGTAACCTTTCTGAACTAGTACGGCAAGCGGTGCAGGAGCGTTTGTTAAGAGGGTTCTACCTCTAAAAACATCGCTTAAGTATTTGCATACTTCAGAATCTTCTTCGTCTATACGTAAATAAGGTCTAAATGCTGATTCTAAAATAGAGCATAACTCGAATTTTGAATAACATACTTTTCTCCATCGAGGACTGTTCGGAGGATTCAATGGTTCGAACGAATCCCTATATTTAGGCAACGTCAATAAGACCTCGGAGAAAAATGTTGTACCACTTCGTGGTGCGCCAGATATCAATATAGTATATCTTTCTTGGTACGATCTTAGCTTATTTGAAAAAGCGGATGCTATCCTATGTGGGAAACCTATACTTCTCATTAACAATGAATAAAAATAGTCGCGAACAACCAAATCCGTTCACCTATTTTTAATAAGTCGATCCATTTAACTAATCATATAAACTGATAAAAAGCTAATGAGTCCTAAGATCGGCCAGACGTGCAAAAGTAAAGTAGTGCATCAGGATTTTGGTATATCAAGCTATGTTTTCTCATTAAATCCTTGACTATACTTATAATGTATTTCTTATCTTCGTACACATAATATTGTGTTTGTATTACATCTTGCCTTAAAACACTCACTATCATCGGTTGCTTCACTCTATCAAGCGTTGCATTTACTATTTTCTTTTCTACAACATTCCTTATAGACTCGATTCTAAGCTTTGGATACAGCTCCAAACTACTTTGAGGATCATTAATGACTATAAAGTACTTTGAGTAATAGGCACCATACGGAACTGATTGAAAGTTTCTTCCTGACATATAGAAGACCGTACCAATCAATACAAGTAGGACTAAAATTGTACTAATAGCTATCATGCTAGAATTATTTCTCTTGTAGGTCAACAATTGAAAAATGACATTCTTAACCACGGAGTACGTTATTATGGGTAAAATGAGTCGTGGTAGTCTTTCTATGAAACCTGCTCCCCCAAGATACACGGCTATACCTCCGAATCCGAGAGTCATAAAAAGATGTATAGTGAACAGTAACATGTCTTTTCTTTTTTTCTTTCTTCTCTTAAATGCGCTATATGATAGGAGAGTTAATGGTAAGAGTATTAGGGTTCCCAAATAGATGCTCTTTAGGAATACAACAAAACTCCAAGTCGTATCAGCCCTACTAATTCCTTTGGGAACTACTTCTGTACCTTCCTTAAAGACTCTCTCAATAACATATTGAAGACGGTTGATAAAGTCATGGAATGTAGGAATAGCCATATACATCAAGCGAGCAATCCATGAAGCAAACACTATGACTAATAGTACAGTCGATATAGTGACAAAACGTCCCCTTTTTTCCGCGGTATTACTGTTAAGGAAAGCAAATAAAGTTATTGCTGCTAGAGTCAGTATCGATGCTATAGCTACACCTTGATGCACAAACACTATACTAATTCCGACAAGGAGAGATAACATCAAATATTTAATATTATTACTGTTTATTAATTGAAGTATTATTAGAATTATGAGCCAATAGAGAGCATTACCCCATGTTTGAGCCGCATAATGAAATCGTGTAAACTCTATCCCAAAGTGAAGAAACATAGCAATAGATGCTAATAGATTGTTCTTGAGCAAATGTTTGTAAAGAGTGTAAAGGATTGGTATGTATAATATAATGGCTATTATGTGGAACCACTTCACTAAAAATATGCTTATATAATCAACATAGGATTTCGGTATAGCACCGATTACATTGAGTAATATTGCTGTAACCCAAAAGAACGCAGGTTGGAGATCGAAATAACGATCTACTCTCGGATTCGAATGACCAGAAAATGTAACATAGAGTCCCCTAACTAAATGTCCCGGAGCATCATAGAAGTGAGTTACATAATACCTATCCATAATATCGGCAACAATAAACTTAATGAATATTAGTAATATTGAAGGAGCTAGGTACAGGAACAAATTTTTAATACGGAATTCAATTATCAATAGCATGATTATAACTGGTATCATTATTTCAGATAGGATTATGTGAGGATATTGTGATAACGAGCCAAAGGCATCACTATCACTATAATACGTTATCTCGACGTATTCATATGGAGTTAACAGTATAAAGATCATTAAAAGTTTTATGGTAGCTATCACAAACACATTTCTTGCTAAATAAGTTCTGAAAGAATTCCTAGTGAAACGGAGCATTGTATCCATACACGAACCTCTACAAAATGTGTAGTAGTGATCGACTAAAGTATTCGGCCACTCTTAAATATTTCAAACCAACGACTTTCCATGAAGGTATACGATCAATGTCAACTTTAGGTGTATTATCTAAAGCCCTTACGATTTTTATACAGAGTTCTCTGTGAAAATCATAGCTCATAATGTTTACTAAGTAATCTTTAAGTCTAACCAACTCTAAATATTCAGGGTTTCCTCCTACGTTTGTTGCAACCACTGGCGTTCCGCAGGCTAGAGACTCTGGTATAACTAGTGGCGAGCCCTCAGAGTATGACGAAACTACCGTTAGATCTGCTGCATTGTATAGTATGGGCATTTTTACATGCTCAATGTTTCCCAATAACTTTATATTATCTTCGAGTTTTAACCCCTTAATCATGCTTACAATATATTCTCTGTATGTCTTAGGGCTTAATTCACCTGCTATCAGTAGAATAAAATCATCGCCATAGAGCTTTCGTAGCATTGCTACAGATTTTATCAGGATATGAGTTCCTTTTATAGAAGCAGGATTTACATGTAATAAGACCTTGTTTTTTAGCTTAACACCGAACATTTCCTCTACTAATGTCTTAGCATACTCTTTGTTTATAGGTTTGAATTCTTCCTTATCAACCCCATTGATTATTGAAATTACTTTGTTCTTTTCAATTCCTAACTGTATCAACTCTCTCCTCGTATTTCTCGATACGGCCGCAACAACCGTATTTCCTTTAGAAGAGGCTAGCTTAAGTTGAAAAGTTTCATTAACTTGTGAGAAGGTTATACCCGTAGTATACCTGATTTTTTCGATGCTTTTTAGCGGATGAAAACGCATATATTTGATCTCGTTTAAATAGGTGCCGTGTACCACGACAATGATTGGTAACGGCGGTAAAAAATATGAGTATAGTGAAAGCCATCCGGGTTGAATTACTATTACATCTGGTTTCTCACGATTAAAGATTCTTTTCACTAACATTTGTTTCGACATAATGTAGTTGAAGGAGTTAGTGGGGCTTACATGTCCACCGATAAGATATATCTGTGATACATATTGTTTCATCTGCTTCAAGATTTTTGGGGCAATGATGGGAGAGATAACAATATTCTCTACTTCGAATTCATAAAATGATTTTATTAAGTTTACAATAACATTGGTAACACCTCCACCGTGGAGATCTTGCACAATATGTAAGAGTTTCATTATGGATTCAAATTTAATTGATCCTCTAATAATTTTCTATACAACGCCTTCATTATTATATATTCGCGATGCAATTCAGAAAGCTTTCTAGTTCTTGAGAGACTTTCGTCTCGTTCTATATGTAATATTGGATTGTTTGGAACATAAATCGAGTCAAGACCTTTGATTATTAGTTGTAACCCAAAGTGCTGTTCAAAACCGATGGCCCTTTTCAACGACTTGTATTCAGGGAACTTAGCATTATATATATAGCTTGCCTTAAAGCTCATGTTAACACCTTTGAATGGTAGTGAGTAACATGTTTTGCTTGGAATGTATGGTCCATGAGCGATATCAAGTTTTTTTGTTAGGTATATTCCTAGTCTATATTTTTTCAGTAGCGGGTGAGGTTGTTCAAGCCAAGGTCTAATAAACCACCTATAGAGCTTTACCATCGCCTCATCGTCAGTTGTAGGCTTGACTTTCAAGGTTTTCAAGTCTAAGTATAAGTCCCTACTACATATACCTACTATTTCCCTATATCTTATGTGTAATTCGATATATCTTTTAATCCATTTAGGCAGGGGTATCGCATCGTCGTCGACGAAGACGATTATATCACCTTTTGCCTCTTTTTTCCCTATATTGAGTGCATGAGTAACGTATCCTAGTGACTGCTCGATGGTAATGCAAGGTAAGCTATATTCTCTGCAAAGATCTTCAACAGCTTTAACATCACACTTTTTAAGAACTAGTATTACCTCATCTGGTTTTACATATTGTTCACGAAGCCCCCACAAAAGGTACGTAAGATATTTACATCCTTTGCTTGGTACTACGATAGATGCTTTCACCATCTGTAAGATCTAGGTATTGTTCTTATTTGTATGCTGGTCTTGCTTGTCAAGGTATCAAGCCACGGATTATCCTCCTTGTTATCTTAATATGAATTAGCTTGGGCTAAATACTATTTCAACCAATAGATAGGTCAAGATTTTCAGATTGTTAGACCTGAATATGTTTTTGAATCACTCCGATAAGGACATTATGGTTTCGAATCCTTTTGTATTCCTTAGCTTAGTATCAATAGATGTTAGGTTTGTCTACTATCGAATAGTAGGCTCTGATTGCATTAAATATTGCTTCTATAACTAACTTCATTACTTTACTTGCGATGATTCCTTTATATAATATCAGTAGACGAACTACTTGCTCGTGGTGGCGGCATTAAGGTTTCCAGTTCTTGAGATCATAATTTGGTTCTATGCTCTTGTCATAGAACGTTAGGTTAAAAGTGTGTGTCACTCTAAGGATTGATTCTATTTGCCGTCTTGATAAACGCTTCCTCCATTTATAGACATTGTCTAGTGCCTTGTTTGTGACATCTCTCGCTGTCGCAGAACGATGTGCTATCAACTTTGTTATCTCAGAATCTTCTATTCCATCTAGACCTAAAAACCGTACCAAGCTTTTTATTGTTGAAGCAGGGTGTAGTACAAGGTCTTCATACACGATTACGTTATATGGGTTTCGAGTATTATGGTACAATGGAACGAAATAGTCCATAGACCATATTGCGGCTAGTAACTCCTCACTTTTATTAATGTTCATCAATTTATGGCGTATATTATCAGCTAAATCCCTTAACTCTTCTACATCATTCAATTGTTTTAAAATAGCTTTCTTGACAATGTGTTTACTGCGACGACACAGTGGGTTGCCTATACATGTTCTGATTTGTGACTCTATTATTGCACATGGATGTCTTATGAGTAAAAACGTTTTCCTAATTTCGTGATAGAATCTATTGGTAATCCACGGAAGTAGCCTTGGGATCCAAACATCCTTTACTATGACTTTGTCAGCTTTGATCCATCTCAAGTTTTTCGCTAGTCTTGTTGGAGGTGAATACCAGTACCCTGCAACTCTTCCTCTAAGAACCCTGTCAAGGTATGTTCTGAGGTTACTATCTTCGTAATCTATAGGAAGGTAAGGTCTATAAACGATGCGATACGCAGGATCATCTAAAAATCTTGATATAAACCTCCTACTCATTGGATAGAAGCCAGTATGGAACGGTTCGAAGACAACACGATAATTACCTAGTGCTTCGATTATCTCCATAACCCATGTTGTACCGCTTCTTGGCGCTCCTACGAGTAGTATAGACGATTGAACATCTATTTTTGGATGTATAAAGATCCATATCCTTTCAATTACGTTAGTCGCCAAACCTGCGATTTTCCTTACGGTAGGGATCGTACTATTCATTAATCTGGTCTACCCTCTCATTATGAGAGTTCAAGCGTTTAACTATACAGTTTCTTCAGGTACAATTGTACAATGTCTTTCCAAGTCTTTATAGGTGCTTTTTCTGTTATAACTAGATCTTCTTTAAACGGTTTTGTTTTTCCTTCTAGGTTCTCTGCTATCTCTTTCGATATTATCGCTGGTGTTCCAATTGCTAGCGCTTCTGCTATGAATATGTTGAAAGCTTCGTATTTGCTAGGGTTCACTGCATACTTGGCTTTCGATAATAGCTTTAGATACTTCTCTCTTGGCTGTGGTTCTAGGAACTCTACGCCTCCTCTATACACCTTCTTTGCGTATTTCACGAGCTTTTCTTTATAGAACCCCCTTCCGACTATAAGCAATTTTAGCCCCATCTCCTTGGCTATGTCTATCACTATCTCTAACCTCTTGTACTTCTCTATCCTACCAGCGTAGATCATGTAGTCGCTACTCTGACCCTGCCACTTGTAATCCAGAACGTCTTCTTCAACACCGTTCGGGATAATAACTATCTTCTTACTTACATGGAGGTAGTGAGCATTTATCAGAGAGGCTTCTCTCTTGCTAACAGCATGTACAGTATCTGCAAGACTAAGTAGTACGGACACTCTGTGTCTCCAGTAAATCCATAGAAACTTTCTGGGAGCCGTATGTCCACTACCGTGGTAGTGTGGTGTTATGACCAGCTTAGCGTTACATGTACTGTCACTTATCTTCATACCTGAGAAAACTGTGAAGACAGCATGAACGCTGTGGATATGGATAACATCTACTTCTTTTGCAAGCTCTTTCAACGTCTTTTCTAGCTCTGCTCTACGTCTCGGTACGTGATACGCTCCTTTTGGACTCCAAGTAGGCCATCTAACAACCCTAACCTCATTGACATGCTCCTCCACTGGCCTGTCTATGCTGGATTCACCTGCAAGCACAGTAACTTCGTGTCCTAACATAGCCATCCTTTCGGCAACAGATTTGACAACGTACTCGACACCGCCTACGTGGGGATAATAGCTCGGGCTTATGAAAACGATCTTCATAAGGAGCCTCAGATCACTTGATTTGTTTACTCCAAGCGATTTCTTTTGTCCATAGATTTCTTATGCTCGCTATTATGAGGTGTATTTGCTGGGCTATCCACGTTCTATATGGCTTCACAACTAGCAATAACGTGCCCATAGCTAGCAAGGCTAGAGCTGTCGGAGAATGAAACATAGCTATGCTTATCGCCAACAGAATAGCTAACGCAAACAAAAGCCACGGATTGAATAGATGGAGAAACGTTTCGACCGCGAGGATCTTCTTGGAATCCCTTGGCGCGTTCATGATTTCTCGTAGTGTTTTAGTGAAGTGTTGTATGAGGTGCTGTGCTCTTCTGACTCTCCACCAGAAGTAGCCTCTATTGGGTACAAGCTCTTCAGCCCAGAGGTCTTTGGGTACTATGGCTCTGTATCCCATTAGTGCTATTCTTGTTGCTGTATGGCTATCGTCTGCACCAATATCCGTTGGAAACCCACTTATCTTCTCCAGCAGGTCTCTTCTGAATATTGCTAGCTCTCCGTGGAAGATGGGTGTCGAATAAGCTTTGCTCTCTGCCACTCTAAGAATGTTGTAGTACTGTCTATACCCCTCTTCAACACCTCTAACCCCAGAACCCACAGGTTTCTTCAGACACGAGACAGCACCTATTCTTGGATCCGAGAACCATTTAACAGCTTTTCTAAGCGTTTCTCTATCTGGCCATAGCGAGTCAACATCGGTTATGACAATCATCTCTCCTGTGCCGTGTTTCAATGCATTATTTAACGCGTATGCTTTGCCCCTCCTAACCTTCTCCACGACCAGCTTTAGGTCTATGTCCAGATGTTTTTCAGCCCATTTCTTAACTAGCTCCGGTGTTTTGTCAGTGCTTGCTGAGTCTACTACTATTATTTCTAGTTTGTCTCGCGGGTAGTCTTGTTGGTAGATATTGTCTAGTTTTTGTTGAATGTATTTTGACTCGTTGTATGTTGGGACTATGATTGTTATTTTTGGTTTATAGTTTGGTTCTGTTTTTACGTTCCATGGAGCATTTAGCCATTTTTTCTTCATGTAGTAATAGTAGGCTACTGGTACTCCGAAGTGTATGATCGCTAGTGTTATTGCTATGATATCTAGAATAGTTATGTTAAATATAATAGTCAATGTTCTGCGCTCATGTATTTTTAAGTATTAAGGGTCTTCTTCAGCGATCTTACTCAGCGTTGTTACTAATGGTTTAAATGTTTCTTCTATATTGGTTCTTGTTGCTTGTTTTATTAGGTCTCTGTCCCTCATGTTTCTTCTTCTGAGCCATTCTCTAATCCTTTTCTTCATAGGTTCCACATATTCACCATATTTTCTAATTATTGTTTGTTTTGGTTCTTGATCACAGTTTGTTTTCTTTTATTTACTTGGAGGTTGAATCGCTTTTGCCTGGTTCTTGTTTAGTCTTCGTAGGTCTTCTAGTGCATGTATTCTTAGTATCGAGCTTGTTCCGACGTGTTTCTCGATGAGGATTCTGCCGTGTCGAAGAACATTGTATACGAATCCTGGGGGAGCATAGTCTAGGAGATGGATATCCACGCATAGTCCCGTAGTTTTCTCCAGCATATCCTTTAACATGAATACGTATTCTGGGGCTTTATCTATACCTATTCTATGACTAGTATAGATCGCTATATCAATGTCTCTGAAGACCTCGGATTCGATGAACCCGCCGTGTACAACAACTAGTTCAATCTCCTCTCTCGACTCCAATACATGCTTGATAACGTTTAGCAACTTCTCTCTCTCCTCAAACGGCATACGCTTGGGCCTCCTCCTCTCCTCTTCAAGGATCCTTAGTCTCGACATACCTAGAGACCTCTGAAATAAACTTCTCAACCACACCTATACCATTTTTTCTCGCCACATCATAAATCCTTGTATCATCAACTTTCCAGTATCTATGAACAATCATGTTCCTCAAAGCAACCAATCCAATCATAGACTGAACAGTCTCCGCACTCACAACACCTTTCTCGCTTAAACCGAAAAAGGCATCCCTATAAGACTCCGAAACAACACCAAAATCTTTCTCAAGTATAGCAACAGCTAGATCTGCAAGAGCCTCAACAAGTAGAACAATAGAATATCTAAGACTAAATCTAGCCCTCCTAGATTTCATGAAATCATCTAGCCTCATACCCGTTATCTCCCTAATCTCCTCTAAAGCCTCATAAGCTTCTTCGATACGCCTATTGAACAACTCCTTACTTATTTTAGTCACTTCTTCAACCCAATAATATCTTCAAGAACTCCTATACAACCGTTCACTAATCAATGTTACCGTAATAGCTAGTTTCCAATATTAACAAACAACGAAACGTAGTGGATATTGGACACTAGCGTTCACAGCGTCTCTAGAGTTATTAAGAGCGGGTTCCACACTAATTGTTTTTAGGACGCTCAGGCTTCGAGTTCTCGAACTTTTCCCCGGGAATGATTTTTTATGCCGGGATACTTGTATTATTGGCAACATCTAGTGTAATATCTGCAATACTAGTAGGACTGCTTGAAACATGGACAGTTTTCTATTCAACACTTATAGGTAATGTACTGAAAATAATTCTAGGAGTCAATACTTGTTAGACAAGGACTAGGATTCGGAGAAGCTGTCTTAGGTTACGCAATGATTCAGACAAGTATTATATTGATCGGCGGCTACAAGGTTATACAGAAAATAGGTTTGCCTATAAAACCTTCTCTGGATACTGCTAAAGAAGTGCTTAGATCTGGTATTGTTGCTATAGAGATTCCTATTATCGCGAGTACTAAACTGTTTATTATCCATCTATGGATTCTGAGTAATGCATCAATACATGGTAATAGCCGTATCAGGACTAGGAATACGGCATTTCTAAGTCTAACTCTGCTGGCCACTAGATAAAACTCAGCATGTAGTGTGCTAAGGTATCTGGCATGAACCCGGTTTACCCATATATTCTGTATATTGGTGGATTATTTAGGTAGAATAATCCTATGGTTAGGAGTCTAGGGATATTTTTTAGTAGTTCATGGAGTTTATGCATAGTGTTGTGCATGGATATGATTATTCCATAGAATAATGCTTTTCCTCTTGTTGTGTGTAGTTCTATTTGGAGGAGTATTTTTT
>Ga0180301_10001740_pt1 | contig 17071 bp, 17 predicted proteins | sample GuaBasSediGuay16_FD_121797 | JGI IMG/M metagenome (GOLD analysis project Ga0180301, IMG submission 121797) | Subseafloor sediment microbial communities from Guaymas Basin, Gulf of California, Mexico - Guay16, Core 4569-2, 12-15 cm | ecosystem: Environmental > Aquatic > Marine > Hydrothermal... | reverse complement strand
GAATTTAAAGATTGGCTACGCCGCCATCCAGATCATGGGGTAATGTATACGCCCATCGCTTTGATCTTAGACTTCTACCATGGCTGGGCACCTCCCAGACATTACTATCCTTGGCGCGGGGAGCCCTATCTTATCTGGGGTAACATGCCATACCGAAAAGGCGACCATCAGATCGATCTATTCTTCCGCGAAGTTTTTCCAGGCTATGAGAATGCAAGCTTCTATCATGATGAAAGAGGGATACTAACGTCGACGCCCTACGGCGACATATTCGATGTGCTACTCTCAAATATGCCAGAGTTTATTTTAAACCGCTACAACGCCGCGGTGGTGTTAGGTGAAACATATATGGAAGGCGAGTTTCTAGAGAAGATTAGGAAGTTTGTTGAGGCTGGAGGCTCCTTAGCGGTCTTCGCTAATCAGCTACGAGATGATGCGGAAGATCTCCTAGGGATAAGATTGCTTGGATCAACGAAAAAATGCGACCACTCTGTCCTATCCCAGGAGAATCTCATGATATACGAGCCGACTTTTACCATGCATGAAATAGAGGTGACGGGGGCAGAAGTTTTAGCCACTACAAGACATGGGGAGCCGCTAGTTACTAGTAAGAGGCACTCCTCAGGTGGGGAAGCCCTAGTCTTCGCAGCCGATTATGGACTCAGCGATCATTTGGATTTTCACAGCCCCATAGTTAATGAGCCTGATCGCCCGCTTCCATCGCCATATCAGCTGCTAAGGCATGTATATGCACTACTGTTTCCTTGGTTACGGAAATTTAATCTCGTTGAGGTAATAGGCCCTCCTATACAATACATTACATCGGTAACTGAGGATCCTTCGCGGTTACTACTCACTCTATGTAATAATGATGCGCAGCCCTGGTTTGGAAACGTTAAAATTAAGGGTGCCAACGTTGCGAGAGCCGTGAATTGGATGACTGACAAGCCGCTTCAAGGAGGTTCACATCTTAACGTTAAAGTTGCTCCTTACGATGTGGTCATCCTAGAACTTTATGCTGATCGTCCGGTAATCCGTTCTAAGGAGATATGCTGATGAGGAGTACGGCCATCAACAGGTGGCTCTTCACAGGAGTCTCCATCGAACGCTTAGCGGGGATTCTCTCGGACATAGGCTTTAACAGCGTTGAGTTGACTGCATGGGAAGTCCTGAATAAAAGTCATGAAGACTTAGAATCCATATGGGCATGTCTGCATGCGCATGAAATTGAAGTAAGCGCTATTAATGCTGTGGTGAGCTTCGTTCCCTACATTCACGGATCCATCACAGATAAAATATCTTGGAGAAGAAAAGAGTTTCTGCGAGTTCTTGAAAATATTATTGAAAAAATGCACATAATAGATTGTCATCGCCTAATAGTTTCTCCTGGACGCCAGGCGGAGAACTATCAGACCCGCGATGAAGCCTGGAGAACCACCGTTGAAAGTCTAAGGCATCTTGGCAAGTATGGATCGCGATATAACGTAGAGATTCTGGTTGAGGCGATGCCATTCCGCGGCCCCTTTAAATACTCTAGAGATATTAGGGGACTTGTAGAGGAGGCGGGTCAACCTTATGTTTATGCTTCAATGGATACTGGACATGTCGCCCTTGCAGGAGAGGATCTAAAAGTTGCCGCTGAAACTTTAGGGAAGCATCTTCATTATCTCCATTTGAGTAATGTTAAGATTGAATTAGGAAGGCCTTTACTTGATGAGCACCGTCCCTTATATGATGGTACAATTAGCATAGAGGAGTTTGCAGGCCTTCTCTCTATGTTGAAGGATGCGCCGCTTGCCATAAACGTCGTTACACTTAACGACCCTATAATTTGTGCTAAGAGATGCTTACAGCTGATAGGGAGTTCCCGTCGATAAAAGGGTAATTTGGTTATCGCTGATCTTTGTATGCAATGCATGGGAGATTATGCAGACTCAGCATATTATACGCAATGATGAGTGGATGAGGAGATAAGTATGAACATGCCAGTTAATCAAGAAAGGTGGATGCAAGCCAAAACATTAAAGTTCATAGGGGCTTAAAAGAGAAGTCTATAGGCGCATAGTAGTGTAGCCATTAGCTTCTTTAGATAACTAAATCTCTTGGAGATAATCGTAAGAGCAGGATGTATTTGTAGCCTCAATTGAAATTTTCCTTTTGTAGTTTTTTGGTAGTGCAATCTTCTTTAGATCTCTGTTCCTTGAAGAATTCATGTTAAGAAGCCCTGTCCTAGTAGAATTTGAAAGAATAATTCTGAATGTCCATGTCTCCCAAAGTATTAAGGCCCCTCCATTTATATACTTACAGTCAAGCATGTATACTTGACTACATATTTTCAGGTGGGATGCTAAATGAAGAAGGTTGGGTTGGGCATAATTGGCTGCGGATGGGCTGCCAGAGACTTATATGAGCCAGCTTTTAGATTTCTAAAGAACGGGAGAATAGTCGCTGTCATGGATATTGATGAGTCTAAAGCTAGGTTCCTAAAAGAGTTGTATAATGTTCCGAGATGCTATACAAATCTCGATGAGATGCTTAGAGATAAGGAAGTTGACGCTGTAGTGGTCTTGACGCCTCCGCATCATCACCTCGAACCCGTTGTTAAATCCGCTGAAGCTGGAAAGCACGTGTATTGCGAGAAGCCGATGGCCCCAACTATCGAAGAGGCCGACCGCATGATTGAAGCCTGCAGGAAGAGTGATGTTAAGTTCATGATCGCATTTATGAAACGTTTCAACAGGTCATTCAGGTTCGTTAAAGATTTAATCGATAAAGGCCAATTAGGCAGCGTCTTCGAGCTTAGAGCACGGTGGGACAATGCAAGAGTGAAGAGAATGCCTGAGTCCCAGTATCGCCTCAAATTGATCTCTGGAGGTGGATTTCTGCAGGAGGACGGTTCGCATGCGCTTGATATCTGTCGTTGGTGGCTTGGAGAGGTTGAGGAGATAAACGCCTACATAGCCATCGTTGCTCCAGATAGGCATGAAACTGAGGATGTGGCATGCGTAACGATGAAGCATAAAGGCGGTGCAATAAGTACGCTTCACATCACAATGATAACCCACAGGACAGGTGAGGAGAGCTATGAACTCTTCGGAACAAAGGGGACACTTGTCATGAGATGGCTCTATCATAGTTCAAGATCACCTGAGCCAGCTTTGATCCATCTATACAGAAATAGTCGTGAGGTCCAAGATCTGACTCTTAGCAGTTCATGGAATCCGCTTCAAGAATTAAGGAGCAATTGGCAGTACTTACGAGAACTCGAGCACTTCTGTTATTGTATTCTTCACGATGTTGAGCCTTACTGTACAGGCGAAGATGGAAGAGCTGTTGTTGAGATGGTTAATGCTGCTTACTTATCCGCATGGAAAAATGAAAGAATAAGGCTTCCACTTAAGAAGGTTCCGGATCTGAGGGAATTCTTTACCGAGCTCCGTTCTAGAAGTCCATGGTCTCTAGGTGAGATCGAGTGGAGTAGCTGGTATTAGCATCTCCTACTCAGATACGCTATCGCCATCCAAGAGGAATCATTACGTTCTCTCCAGTACGGGCTTCTCTGTTTATGGGTAGGGGAGAAGATCCGGCTTGCCGCGATGCATATAATATGAATGGTCTCGAAAGATATTTCTGAGTGCCTTGGGAAGATGTCTGCGTGAGGCGATATTGATGTTCTCTGAGGACCCTTATATTAAGATTTCTGGGGATAGGATAATTTTGGGAAACCGTAATCTAGAATTCATCTTCGATCCTGAAAGTGGAAGGATAATGGAGATTCTGAATAAGCAGAGGGATCTACAATACTTAGTGCATGAATATGTTGAGGCTACTGGTGGAGGCCCTATATTCAGCCTAACATTCCTCGGGGAGAAATCTACTTTTAAGGCTTACCCGCTTAGGTTAGAAGGCTTTAGATTCAATGAATATCAGAAGGAGGCGAGTCTTACTTTAAAATACTATGTGAGAGAAGCTGAAGTAACTTGTCAGATCCGCATTCCAAGACGAGGAGAACTCTCCTACTGGAGAATAAGCATTGAGAATGGTTCTGCCATGGATATAGTCGAGGTTACCTTTCCTCTTCTGTTAGGACTTAGGATCGGCCGGAATCATGAAGATGACATCCTCGTCAGGCCGAATAGATATGGAGAGAAGATACCGAATCCAGTTGAGAATCCATTTAGGCCAGTAATAAGGTATCTTGGATCAGCATCGATGATGTGGATGGATCTATATGATCAAGTTGGAGGATTGTATCTGGCCAGCTATGACAGAGGACTCATCATGACTGACCTTGAGGCTTCATCCATATCGAACTTTAAGGCCTTGAAGATGAGCCTTAAAAAATATGTCTATATACCTTCTGGGAAAAGTTGGAGGTCTGAATTATATGTAGTCGGAGTTCATCTGGGCGATTGGCATTGGGCTGCTGATCAATATCGCAGATGGGCTGAATCTTGGATGGAGAAGCCTGATCCTCCTAAGTGGCTGTTGGAATGTGATGGATTTCTAGAGAAGAACCTTAAGGAAGAACCGAGATTATCATTTAGGGATTTACTGTCGATTTATGAAGTGGCAGATGAGATCGGTTTAAGTTATGTTGTCATCTCCGGCCAGATGGTTGGGGAGGGATGCTGCGACAGATTCTATTATCCCGATCCCCTTTTGGGCTCAATAGATGATCTTAAAAGGGGAATAGAGGAGATTCATAGGAGAGGTGGGCATGTAACCTTCTACATGAATGGGCAGGCTTTTGATCCTAGATACCCGAGACTCCAAGAAAAGTATGATGGGAGGATACCGGAGGATATTCCAATTCCGTCATGGGAAGAATTTAAGGAGTATGCCATCATAAGGTATGATGGCTCTTTAGTCGGCCAGTATCCGATCGAGGAATATCCATTCTCGGAGGGCAGAAGAGGACAGTTTAGTTATCCCTATAGGTTTTATATTATGTGCCCTGCATCTGAGGGCTGGCGTGATTATCTGAAGGATTGGCTTTTGAGATACGTCAGAGATTATGGAGCTGACGGCATGATGATCGATCAGATCGCTGCAGACGATGCAAAATACTGCTTCAACTTTATGCATGGCCATGAGCATCATGGATGCTGGACTCAGGGCTACTGCCAAATGTTAAGGGAGATGCTTCATGAGGGGAAAAGATTAAGCGCTGACTTCTGTCTGGGCTGGATAGAGGGTTTTGGTGACGCTTATGGCCAATACGCTCACTCCCATCTAACCCATGGAGTGCAGGCTCTAGTTGCTGGGGAGAAAGGTGGATCTTGGGCTCAATATCCCCATCTAGAAGTCTGTAGATATACCTTCCCAGAATACATAACTTTTGATGGAGGGGCATTATCTACTGGAAGCATTGAGATGCGTAAGAGAATAATTAATGGCATCTTCCTTTTGGGTTCACGATTCAACGTCTACTACAATGAGATCTTAGCATCAAGGGAGTATGCTGAGTATGTGAAATGCGCCGTTAGATTGAGGAGGAAAATTAAGCCATGGCTGAGAAATGCTATATTTCGAGATACGAACGGTTTGGGGGAGACGCCGAATGACGTATCAGCAAAGATATTCATCTCTGAACATGGATTATTGATCACGCTGGATGATGAACGCAACGAGAAGAAACCATTCACGCTACAAATAAACCTGAATAAATATTCCTTAAGGGAGATTGAAGAGGTCACGCAACATACCTTGGAATCGACGAGAAGATTAAGGTTCAATGTGGATATGGGATGCTTGACGATTTATGTTGATGGCTTAAATGAGTCCTTTCCGCTCTCAGCGATCACCGTGAAGGCTAAAAACCAGAGATAAACAAAAATAAAATAGTCGGTGGAGCTTATGCTTTGGCGGGGATAAAATGTTCAGTTGCATTAAAATTCTAGGTGAGGTATTGGAAAGATTAGATTCGGCTTCGAGGAGTGGCCACTCACCTTTTGCCACATTAATCGCTAAGGAGAAAGATAAGAGGCAGATGATACAATTAGCCGTTGACGCCCACAATCCGGGAGTCTACTGTCTTAATGTGCCAGAGTTAACATTAGAGGTTTACCGCGGAGTTAGGCGGCTTCTAAGCCAGAAGTGCGGGGAGAAGTTTGTGGCGGATAAGCCTCCTAGCGATAAGAGCTTCGGATATTTGACAATGACGGCCACAAGGAATAACGTCATCGACCTAGTCATAAGTCTACTTGAGAAGATGGGCTTCAGCACAGATCTAACACTAATACTCGAGGAGTTCACGGAATAAGACTTATCAACCGAAAAAAAGATATTTTAGGCGTGATGGGATTTGAAGTTTGATCTTATAACGGGGATCTTCCCAGCTCAGATTAAGAGAGGACTATTTAGACATGAGGATTTGATACTCGTTCTGACCACCAAGAGGCTGATACTTTTACCGCTTAGAAAGGTCATGGAGAAGAGCCGTGAAGGCGACGATCAGCAGGCGGAGATAAGCGATATACCTATATTGAAGAATGAGGAATTGGAGAGAATGGCTAAGGGAGATAAGCCGCTCGTCGTCGAGGTTGAATCTGAAGGATTAAATCGTTTGGTTGAGGATCTGAGTGGGAGATCAATAAGCCTAAGCGACATATTAAATGCGCGGGTTACCCTTAAAGATAAAACTTTAACAATTACTCATCGGGACGGAATGGAAAAGCTGACCATTAATTCCAGCAGGAAGGATCTGCGTGAATTAAAAGAGCAGCTAAAGGCTCTGCTCGGAGAAAGATATAAGGGTAGATAACGGATCATCCCATGCAATATCTTTCTAGCTTAGGATAGAAATGGCGGCGTAACGTATCCTAAGAGAGCCTCCAATATCGAGGAGAGAACGAAGATTAGAATGGCCTTTAACATGAGTGGAAGACTATTCGCGGCTCCTATTTTAAGCGCTTCTATTCTTCCAACGTCGCCGTATGTTCTTCGAGGAAGAAGCCATGCCCTCCCAATCCCCTCTCCCGCAGCCGCGGCCATGGAAAGGCCGAGAACATCCAATATAAGCGGCGGAAGCATAAGTAATAGAATGAACGGTGCATCAAGGATTATTATCGGAATTAATGCGCCTAAAAGCATATACCTAAATATTATCGCTGGCATTGCCAGATTGAGGAGGCCGGGAACGAACATTCCTAGGATACACTTACGGAGGATACTGTAGTTGAGAAGGCAGATGATCTTGTCCATGAATGGATTCTGACCCATAACTGAGAGCAGCGGAACCGGATAGATCCTTCTCATCTCATAGTGAACGTCAAGTAAATTCCATAAATGCTCAGGAGAGCCCATCAGTATAGAGCATATCCATATTCCTATACCAATAATTAAGCCTGAGAATCCCAGTGAGACATACCGTTTGATCTTAGGCCATTCTATAATCGTGGATATCCGCAAAGATTATCACCAGACAATATCCAGTTAGGTCAAGGCGAATATATAATTTGAACTCCTGTGAAGACTGAGTGGAAATTATTTTGAATCCCTGCATGGGGATTTAGGAAACAAGATATATTCTTCTATGCGGTATATTTTTCTTGGAGATCCCTGTTGCCCTCTAGATCCTCTAGTATAATTATTCCTGCGATAAAGAAGGGCATAACATACTTTGGCTATAAGGCTTATCTACTTCTCATAGATGAATGGGGCATATCGGGATTCTGTTATGGGAAGCTTCTGGGCTGGAAGGATATCCTCACAAGATTGATACTTGGACTTCTAGGCGGATTAATTGGCAAATTAATTTTCGGCGGGACCCAGGGAGCCATTCTGGGCGCTATCGCCATGACGGGCAGTCACGACCCAGAGATCGAGAAACAGTCTAGGCATGTCTTAGATGAGCTTGCATCCTCCAAGATGGCTGGGAACGAAGAGTTCTTGATTCCCACATCATCTATTAGGGTAGCGAGACTGAAAATCGGGAAGAATGACTTATCGGTTTTGAAGATCAGAGTTGGATGGAGGGGAAGAACATTCCTCATTAGAAGAAAAGACGCGGATCGTATAGAGCCGATTTTAATCAAGTTTTTAAGGAATAGGTTTGAAATCGAAGAGTAAGGGGCAGATTTTTGAATTACTGATTTATAGTGCCTCTTCCCTTTCTTAATTTTGGTGGTAGGGCTATGAAAAGGGTGAATGTAGGCGTTCTTGGATACGGTTTTGTCCAAGAGACATTTCACCTCCCATCCTACATGGAGATCCCAGAAGCAAATGTGTTGGCCATAGCTGGTAGGAGAAGGGGAAAAGCAGAGGATGTAGCCAGAAAGTTCGGAATTCGGAAAGTCTATTCAGGAGATGATTTCATTGATAAGATCTGCTCAGATCCCGAAATAGATGTTATAGATGTTGGATTGCCGAATTTTCTCCATCAAAAGGCATCTGTAGTAGCGGCTGAGAACGGCAAGCACATAATCTGCGAAAAGCCCCTTGCCCGCAATATCGATGAGGCAAAGATCATGGTGAATGCCGTTGAAAGATACGGCGTAATCGATTGTTATGCTGAAAATCAAGTCTTCTTTCCGCAGGTAGTCAGGGCTAAGGAAATAATCGAGAATGGCGCCATTGGCAAAGTCTTCTGGGTGAGAAGTAGGGAGGCTCACTTCGGCCCCCACTCCGACTGGTTCTGGAATCCAAACTTGGCTGGAGGAGGAGTCCTGATGGATATGGGATGCCACTCAGTTGAGGTTGCAAGATACCTGATCAATAAGAGGCCCGTTGAGGCAAGCGCTTGGGCTGCAACGCTAGTTCATGACACGAGAGCCGAAGATAACAGTATAGCTCTAATCAGGTATGATGGAGGAGAGCTGAGTCAAGCAGAGAATAGCTGGGCTGCGCATGGAGGTTTAGACTTGAGATTTGAGATTTACGGATCTGAAGGTGCGATATTTATTGATACAACAAGGGAGACTGGTATCAGAGTATTCACTGTCGCCTCTGAGGAGAAGGTTGGATATGTCGTAGAGAAGGCTGAAGTTAAGAGGGGATGGATGTATCCAATATGGCGTGAGCATGAATTATACGGGTATCTCTCTGAACTTCAGCATTTCATATCTTGTATAAGTAGAGGGGAGAAGCCGAGGGAGACGTTCAGAGATGGATATATAGTGAACTGTATACTCGATGCATGCTACAAGTCAATTAGGACGAAACGATGGGAAACGATCATTTACAGTTAGACTTCACTCCTCGCAATGATACTCAGCGATCCACCTAGACCTTTTTGACCTATTTATTGCCAAACCGAATCCGGAAGAAATCTGATTCAACCAAAATTAGATATATAGAGCGTTTGGGCTATTCTCTATGTAAGCATCCCGGTTTGTGTTTGCCTTAGAAGGGATGACTTTTATGAATGAGGATTTGGCGGATGTTCAGAATCAGAGGCCGGAGAATGAGATCGAACTTGAGAAGGTTGGAATTGAAGGCTTAAAGAAATACGTCATAATAAGGAGACCTGATAAGACCTTTCATGCGATAGTTACAATTAACAGTTATGTTACTCTTCCATCGAATCTTCGAGGAGCACACATGAGCAGATTTGCTGAGTCGATTGCCGAAACCCCGGTTGAGACCTCTTCAATAGAGGATTTAGCAGAGGAGATAGCGAGGAAGGCCTATCAGAAGCATGGATTCCACTCCTACACTGAAGTGTTCGGAGAATTCCCTTATAGGAGGATTAGGCCTAATGGTGGGGAGGAGAATGCCATAGCCGAGATGTTCGGAAGATTCTCAACTAAAAATGGAAGGAAGTTCGTTGGAGTCTCCATTAGCGGTGTCTTGGCATGCCCATGCTCGAAGGAACTAACGGGAGGATTAACGCATAATCAGCGGGGTAAGATCATAGTTGAGATAGACGTCTCCAATTGTAAAGTCGACCTTCTAGATGTTATTAGGATATGCGAGGATAGCTTCAGCTCCCCAACATTCTCTATCCTAAAGAGGACGGAGGAAAGAGAGGTTGTGAAGAAAATCCATGAGAACCCGATGTTCGTTGAGGATGTTGTTAGAAAGTGCGTTCAGCTCTTAAGGGAGAAGTTTCCCGGAAGATACTGCAGAGTTAAATGCGTAAGTTATGAATCGATCCATGACCATAATGTTTGCTCCGAGTGGAGCGGCATACTATAGCACTCAGGCTTCCCGGCAACCTCACTCCTCTAATCCTCTGTCCCTTCTCTCCTCAAGCGTCTTCTTTATTGCCAACTCAACCTGCTTAACGGCTGTTCCAAGATACATTTCCGGATCTAAGGCCTCCTCGATCTCTTCCATGCTCAGTAGAGACGTTATTCTATCATCCTCCATGATGACATCTTTGAATGGCCTCTTTTCATCGGCGCTCTTAATGGCTAATCTTCGAACGAGCTCATGAGCCTCCTGCCTGCTCATTCCCTTTCTAGTTAAGGCGAGCATGAGAGCCTCAGACATTATTCTGCCCTGAGTTAACTCAATATTCTTCCTCATCCTCTCCTCGTCAACCTCGAGATTTGAGAGTATGCCTATCATTAGATGGAGCATATAATCTACTAAGATGCATGCCTCCGGTATGATAAATCTTTCAGATGAGGATTGAGTGAGATCCCTCTCGTGCCATGTTGGGATATTCTCTAATGCCGGTATTACTAGTCCCCTCACGACCTTAGCTAAGCCGCATATCCTCTCGCATAACTCCGGATTCCGCTTATGGGGCATAGTTGAGCTGCCTACTTGCCTTTCACGTTTGAAGGGTTCGAATACCTCGCCGATCTCTGTCCTCTGAAGCTCCCTAATCTCAGTCGCGAACTTATCGAGCGTTGAGGCTATAATGGCTAATACGCAGACGAGCTCCGCATGCCTATCTCTCTGAATTATCTGCGTTGAGACCTCAGCAGCCTTCAATCCGAGCTTCTTCATTACGAGCTCTTGGATCTTAAGGGCGTGCCTTCCAAGTCCAGCCTGAGTTCCAACGGCTCCACTCATCTTTCCAACTATTAAGCGTTTTCTGCATTCACGGAGCCTTTGAATGTGTCTTGAGATCTCCCTCATCCAAACCGAGAGTTTTAAGCCGAATGTTATTGGCAGGGCATGCTGCCCATGAGTTCTACCAATCATTATTGTATTCTTGTATTTGTCCGCTTGCTTGAGGAGGATTAACTCAAGATCATCAAGTTTCTTACCTATTATATCTAATGCATCTCTAAATTGGAGAGCCTTGGCTGTGTCAACAATATCATAGCTCGTTGCTCCCAAGTGTATGTATGCCCCGCTTGGCCCGCAGACCTCCGCGAAGGCCCTGACGAGGGACATTATATCATGCTTGATCTCACGCTCAATCTCCTTTATCCTGCTAACCTTAACATACTTCGTTGAGGCCATCTTCTCTATCTTCTCAGCATCCTCCTTTGAGATGTTGCCGACTTGAGCGTGCGCCCAGGCAAGAGCAGCCTCAACATCTAAGAGTCTCTGGAAGTAGTTTTCCTCCTCGAAGACCCTGAGCATCTCTGGAGTTCCATATCGCCCAGTATCTATTGGTAGAATGGGCAAGACATGCCGCACCTCACACTAACTTAGAACTGATGAATATTTAATGATTAAATCATCGTGATTATAGGTTTAATGTGAAACTTAAAATCTGACGCTTCCATGCAGGGCAGGATGCAGATATGACGTGGAGAACCGGGATAGTATTCTCTTCGGCGTGTCTCCTCCATAAGGCTGGGAAGTATCATCCGGAATCTCCAGCGAGGTTAAGGCTTATAATGCGGGGAATAGAGGATTCCAATTTGCTAGAGAATGAGAGAGTTGTCCTCATAGAGCCTGAGGCTGCGAGTTTAGATGACCTCAGAATGGCACATTCAGTTCAATACATTAATATGATAAGGGATATTTGCAAACGTGGAGGTGGGCTCTTAGACGGAGAGACTGGAACGGCGATCTCTAAGGAGAGTTTTTTGGCTGCATCTTTCGCTGCTGGTGGAGCAATAAGGGCCGTTGAATTGGTGATGAATAAAAGGCTTAAGAATGCCTTTGTCTTGTGTAGGCCTCCTGGTCATCATGCTGGCTATGCATACGCTGATGGATTCTGCATCTTTAATAATGTGGCCTTGGCGGCTAAATACCTAATAAATGAGTACTCATTCGACGGCATACTAATATTTGATATTGATGCACATCATGGTAATGGAACTCAGGAGATGTTCTATGATACGGATGAAGTTCTATATATTAGCCTCCATGAGGATCCATCCGAGTTTCCTGGAACAGGATTTATCGATGAGGTTGGAGAGGGAAGGGGAACTGGATATACCGTAAATATTCCATTTCCTTACGGGACTTCTGATCCGGCTTATTGGAAGACAATAAAGTCTATAGTGACGCCTATATTAGAGCAGTATGAACCGAGATTCATTTTGATCTCAGCTGGATTTGACGGTTACTTTCGGGATTCCATAGGTGAACTCTCGCTTTCAGCCTACATTTACCTTAAGATCTTTCAGGTCATGACGGAGTTGGCACATAAATTTAGTGGTGATCGGCTTGTAGCCGTGTTGGAGGGAGGATATCATCTCGGATTCTTGAGGAAGATCGTCCCAGCCATCATATCTAGAATGGCGGGTCTAGAATTTAATTTACGTGATGATCGGCCTAAACTGGATATGACTGCCCAGAGATCAGCGGAAAAAATTATTGAGGAGGCGAGGAAGATCCAATCAAGATTCTGGAATCTCTAACTTGCCGATGCATGTTATTCTATAACTTCGATGGCTCCCTCTGGGCATTGAGACTCGCATGCATGACAGGCGAGACATTCATCTACATGCACAGGGGAGGATTTCCCATCAACTATCTCATAAACTCCGACGGGACATACGTCTACGCATGTTCCACAGCCAGTGCATTTCTCAGTATCCACTTTTATCTCGACCAAGCCGAATCACCCTTTTAAGATTTTATGAAATGATTTTAGCAGAGATAAAAGCTTTATGGAAAGGAGGGAATGAATTATTTTCTACTTAGCCTCCAGCCGATGTTGATTTTAACTGTAATTGACTATGTAAGCCCAGATCAGTCTTCGTAGAACTGGATTATTTGAGAATATAGCTTCGTCTTCGCATTTCAGAGAATTACTTTCAGATTGTATGTATGACATCAGTAGTTGCTCATGATCAACGTAGAGCACTATGAGGGGAAACTGAAAATCAAAAACCTTTACGTCATACAAGTATTTGAGTTCCTTAACTAAATATTTACTATTCTGCTCATTGGTCGTTATTATTTTGATCTTCACTGAGCGGGAAGCTAACTCGTCAAGTAATCTGCTAAACATTCTAGACAGAAGAATTAGGCTGTTCCCATTCGTGATTATATAGACTGACCTCTTCGCATTAATGAGCATCTCCCGCATCTTCTTGAAGATGCTTTGCTTTCCATTAATCGTCCACATAGAGCCTTGCCGCAATTTTTCCTGCGTTCTGGCTCTTTTAAGAGCATCTTCTAATGTGGAGATAAGCGACAAAAGATTTTGAGTAATATTCCGGTATGTCTGAAGATAAGATTTCAAAGCAATGTTAGGCGGGACAGGCAAGAATCTCTTCGGCTCTCCTGGAATCTCAGTAACGAAGCCCATATCGATCAGTCTTTTTAGCACCGGATAAACCTTTGTTCGCGGAACGCCGCTGAAGACGCTTAGCTTTCTCGCTGTTGCCTGCCCAACCTCAATTAAGGAAACATATAGTTTAGCCTCATATTCTGAAAGCCCTAAATATTCGGAGAGCCTCCGCCATAACGCTTCTACAAAACTACTTTTCACCCGAGCTTCCTTTAGTTCGCTAACAAAGACCATAAACTGATCATCTCTTTAAGACCTTAATAATAGAGTTGATGTAACTAGACAGGGCCAATACCTAGCAGCAGTCAAGTACCTGGTTATATCTATCAAATTAAACAAAATTTAAAAATTATTGTATTGTCCCATTCGAAATTTTATTCGGAACAAAAAATAAAATAATTTCAGCTACTTGCTTCCTCTTGAAGCCTCAACAATATCTCGGAGATCCTACCCTCAGTCTTTCTTCTTATGCTGGCATACTCGTCTATTAGTCTCCGTCGAACATCAGCCGATATCTCGCCACGCCTGAATCTCGCCTCAACCCGTTCAATATCCGCGTTTAAAGTCTCAATCTCAACTTCTGCCGCCTCAAGCTCCTTTATCAGCTCTCCATACCTGTCAGAAGTCGCTGTTATTTTATCTTTAAGTTCCGCGAGCCGCTTATTCAATTCTGAGATTCTATGTTCTATTGTTCTTCTTCTCATCCTCAACCTCTTTCTGGAGATTCTGCCACTTCTGAATTGCTCCTCGACAGACCGTAGCTCCATTGCGAGCCTCCTCTTCTCCTCATAGACCTTAACGAAATCACCCAGCAGAGTCGAGGGGACGGGTACGGTAACAGCTGCTGGATAAAAGAATCTTTTGATAAGGAAAAACGCAACGAATATTAAGACGGTAGCTCCAATCCATGTTAGGGGCTTGAACGCTCTCCAAAGAATTGAGTATTGATACTCAAGCATTATATGCGACGTGCTGAACTCCGTTACATTATACATTGTAAGAATCATTCTTGTTGCTAGTCCCTGCCTCTTAACTTGGAGATCTAATGGGAAATTCTTTGGTTCCGCGCCCTCAGGCAAATGAATTATTAACGAGAACTTTTTTATAATCACATTTTTGGGCTTAACGAGCTTTAATTTTAATCTATAGTCTTGCCAGCCAGTTTGTTCAATGTAAGTATCTAATGGAAGCTTGTAGGATACTAGGAACTCATTTTTTTCTTCAGGCTTCAAAGGCCTTTTAAGAGTTAAATTAATCTGAACGGTGTCCTCTCTACGAATCTCAAATATACTCAGAGGCGAGTATTCCCCATAGGCGTCTTGAACATGAATCTCGTCCGCTTTCGCTGGCAGGAATAAGGATATCTTATGGATCTCCGTCGGGTAAACATTACGGATTGAGTAGTAATCGAAGCCTGAGATTCCATTCCAAGCATCTAAGTTTATCTCCCTCCTCCACTCATCGATAATGAATGTCTTATTCGTTAATTGGTCAGTATTCCCGGTAGAATTCGAGGATGAACATATAACGCTTAGACCGCCATAATCTCCTATGGAGAGATCTATTCCCAAACAATGAATCATAAGTATTGTGAGTAGCAACGCTGCGAGAGCAAGTAGGTTCTTCCCGCTGATCTTCCTAATCAACTCCACCATCCCAAACCGCTAACAAATCTTACATGTCTTGAAAATTATGTTAACTTCAATCTTTTAAGTATGTCTCTTATCTCTTATGTTTAGCGGAGATATTCGCCTAAACTTAAATCAGGTGACATCTTAAGGAAAAGCTCAAAGTCCACCCTTCTTTAAGTAGTAGCCATCTTCCTTTTTTGAGCCGAAGCTCCTTACACCCTTCTCCTTCAGTTGTCTTCTTAACTGAGAGGCGTATTCCCTGCTGATCTCCCCTCTCTTCTCAAGATAATCTATTATCTCACCTGCCTGTCTCTCATTATCGCATCTTCTAAGGAAATCTATTACATCTGGACTGTATCCTCTGAAGTTCTGAAAGGCTACTTTTTCTCCAGATTCAATATCAGATCTAACGGATGTAATCGTTATCTTACTATTTCCGTCTGCTCCTTCCATTTCCCTAGCTAAGTTAGGGAATAGCCTTCTGAATCTTTCCCTGTCTATCTCCATCACTCATCATCCATATTCTCTAATTGATTATTTTTGTCATATCCGTGCATTAAAGGTTATTGGTGGTCTTCCCAGAGTATTCGCGCAGGGAGGCGCGTTTGATGAACCTGTCGAGTATTTCCTCCGCCTTATCTGTGATGGCGTTAGGGGATCAAGAGCCATTGCCTGCAATACTAGATCCTTTTCCCTCTCGAGAACCCCGTCTACGAGGAGCTGAAACTTGTCGAGGTGTAGATTTATTAGGCTCAATAATGGCTTGGGAAGTTTGAATCTTCTTATGGAAGTTATATTGTCGCCGGACACTTGAACGGGCAGCTCAACGAACCGTCCCAGCGGAACTCCTTCAAGCGAACCGTCATTCGGTATGTTGGCGACCAGAAGCCTTGTTTTTCTTCTGTTGCTTATCGCCGAGATTATATCGATGGCATACTCCTTCGACGGGGTTATCTTAGCATCCTCCAAGCCTCTTGACATTCACAGCAGACTCTCTATTCTTCTCCTCTCCTTCTCAAAGACCTCTTGTTTTAGCGTCTTATTTTCATAATCTATATAGCCGCTTATCTCCTTTAGGATAGGCCCATATCTTGAATGATTAATCCAACCATAGAGATAATGAAAGAACTCTGAGGTATACCTGTCACTAAGGGTCGGTGGAACGCTGAAGAGTCTGTAGAGATCTCTCCCAATAAGATATCTATGATTGACTATGATCTGTTCGTTCTCTTCAAGGAATAGAGCCTCCAAGAATGCATATACGCTTTCATCTCCATAGGATAGATCAATTGTCCATGTAAAATGATTTATTCCAGCAGCCGATACATCCAGTCTTTCTGATTTCGAAATCTTCAGTATATCAGATGCTAAGCGCTGTATGTGGCGTAAGCCATGGCACAGTCCGATTATCCTAATATGAGCCGCTTTTTCGGCGGCCTCACATATTGGAGTCATCGGATATGTAAAATCCATTACTGTGGCTTGTGGGGAGACATCTTTAATCGTCTCAGCTATCTCAACAACCGCTGGAATCTCTATCATGGCTTTCAGTATTCCACTTGGGCCTACTGTATCTCCTACGACCTCAATCGTTCCGAGGCGGAGGGGAATCTCTATTATATCCTTTAGGATTTCTAGGCCTTCGCTCCTAATGGTTACTATGACGAAGTCTACACTCTCTAAAGCCTCCTTAAGGCTTGTTGTGAGCTCTTATCTCCAATTGCACCTTCTCGCGTTTAACGATTTGCTTACCACATTAAGCCCTTTCTTCATCGATATCCATCAAGACAAGTTCGCTTCCTCATAGATCATTCGCCCTAAAGATATCTCCGAATATGCCCAG
>Ga0180301_10001739_pt1 | contig 17072 bp, 22 predicted proteins | sample GuaBasSediGuay16_FD_121797 | JGI IMG/M metagenome (GOLD analysis project Ga0180301, IMG submission 121797) | Subseafloor sediment microbial communities from Guaymas Basin, Gulf of California, Mexico - Guay16, Core 4569-2, 12-15 cm | ecosystem: Environmental > Aquatic > Marine > Hydrothermal... | reverse complement strand
TAATTATATTACACATTTAGTTATGAAAAAAGCCGACTTACCTGGTTTTCTTTCTAGGGTTGAAAGGATTAGAGTTAGGTCTCTTCGGAATTTTTTGAGGCTATACTTTTATGCTTATGTCCTTCAGAAGGGGTTAACAAGTAGCGGTCTAAGGCGCCCTAAAGTTTTTCCAGGCTGGCGGGGTGTTAAGAGTTTCCTAGGCTGCTCTAAGGATACAGCCATAGACTATCTGAGAGCTCTTAAACTGATGCATGAGATAATGGCTGTCGAGAGAGGGCTTCCCCCGTTGGTTAAGGACAGCGAATACGGTAAGCTTTTAAATAAGGCCGCCAAACAGATGGCCTCCGCATGTAAAGACCTTCGAGGGAATCCAGCCAGCATGGAACTGTACAAGGTTTTGCGTGAAATTGCAAGAGACCTAAGGTGTATGTCCGCCTCCTTTACCTCAAATCAATGTGCTAAAATTATTGACGAAATTGCAAGCTGGTTTATTTAAGATAACCTCACGTAAATCCTTCTTTTTTTAATTATAGGGGAAAGCCGTGATGGAGCTAAGGATCAGCTTCTTCATTAATGGTGATAGAGATCTGCATGTAACCGTAACAGCTAACTGTGAAAGCTGGGATGAAGTACTCAAACTTATAGAGGCAGCTGAACAAGCCTACCTAAAACGAAAACAACACTCCACAAAGTAGGGAGTTAATTAAAAAGTTTATTGGCCTAAGGTGAAAAGAATGTCTGCTCCCTTTAAGCAGGAAAACGAAGATATTCGCAAGTTTTTGCCATATTGGGCTAAAGAATTACTCAAAATGTTTGATGAGATAAAAAGGGAAAAACTTGGTGGGAAGGAGCATAAAAACAATTGCCGTTAAGACCATGTTCTTTGCATTTAGGAAATGTTACGCATACATTAATTATAAGCCTTCGTTGTAGTCATTCATTTTTCGTATTTTAGGGGTTAAGGCTATAAAGGCGTAATGTTATTTGTGATTGTGGAGGGCTATGATAAAGCCTATTCCGAAAGGTGAGCGTACCCTTTACTGTTGCCTTTGGGGAGGCTTTCTCCTCTTCATCGTGAGCTTTCTAATATTCAGTTTTCTTACGCAGGATTTTAGAGCTTTTAACATATTGCTGATTTTGCTTTTCCTGCCAATCGTTTTTCTAGGCGAGTACGCATATCCTGAAAACAAGGTAAAAATAGGAGTTGGAGCGGCAACAATCGGTCTTACGATTCTAATTATACCTCTTTTAAACTTTTATGTCTCAGATACCGTGGCAAAGTTCACCTCTCCAACTGTAGGTTTCTTCGCAGGGTCTTTGCTTATCTATAAAGGGATAAAGGAGAGGAAGCCTCCAGCTGAAGCCGCCCTATATATCCGCCTCTTAAAGGAAAGTACGACCAGAGATAAAGGTCTACCCCTAACATCGCTTAAGAAGGCAGAGATCAGTTCTCTAAATAAACTTATCCGAAGAGAACATGCGGAAATAACCTCTGAACTGACAGTAGTTTTAACAAAGGATGGAGCTGAAATAGCCGAGAGCTACGCTAAAACGCTCGGAGAAGAAGGAATAGAAGTAAAGAGGTAAGATACCATCAATTGAGAAGAGTTATCTAACGTTAAGTGAACTTTTTAATGGCAGGGTAAAGTTCTCTAAGCTTATTCAACAGAAAGTCTTTAACTTCCTTATCTTCCATTAAAAGGTTCATTATTTGGTCTGCTTTTGCTCTTTCCTCTTCAAGTTTTAAAGCTGTTTTCATATTTAGCACCATTCCGCAGTTTGAACAAAATTGGGCTTCAGGACCCACTTTGCTCTTACATCTCGGGCATTCAATAACAGTTAGGGTGGGCTTACTTTCCTCTTCCTCTTTTATTCCGTAAGCTTTTAGGAGGGCTTTATCAATATCTCTGCCCGAAAGATGAACGTATACAGATGGCATGTCGGAGCTTTGAGTCCAGCCGAAAAGCTCCTTCATTTGGGCTTCTGTCAAAATGTTTGCTAGTTCGGTAGCTCTCGTATGTCTGAAAAGGTGTGTATGTATTCTTTTGTTTATGCCTGCTTTTTTGGCTAGCCTCTTAAATAGTGCTCTTGTGGCGTGGTAATCTAAAGGTTTATACCTACCTTTAGCGCCCAAACCTATCCACAATGGCGCGTCAGGGTTGTTCTTGAAAGGATGCATATTCAGCCAGTTAGCTAATGCTGGGGTGGCCGCGATAATTCTAACTCTCCTAGCCCCTGTTTTTCCGTTTACGTGTAAAATAGCTCCGTACTGGTCAAATTTTATATTCCGTATTCTTAGGGATAAAGTTTCGCCTATCCTGCAACCTGACTCATAGTGGGTTAAGACCAGCGCTTTATCCCTTGGGTTTTCTGTGGCTTCTGTTAGTCTTTTAATTTCTTCTGGTGTAAGCAATGCTTCTGGCATTAACCGCCTCTCTTTTGGACTAGTTTTAATCCAGCGTACTTCCTCAGGATACTCATTTTCTTCTTCACTACAGCCTCTAAGCCACTGATAGAATCGTTTGAGGGTTATTTTGAAGTCCCGCTTCGTATGCTCACTGTAGTCAGACTCATTAATTTTCCTCACAAGTTCTTCGATGTCTCTCCGTTTTAACTGTTCAAAAGGCTTCTTTATCATCCCAGCTAGTACGGCTAGTTGGTTAATGTACTTTATGACCCTGGGCTTACTTACACCCTTAGCCAGTAGGTGTTCCACGAAATCCCTAATCTTAGCCTTATCTTCCTTGCGAATTGATGAGTTTTGAATGCGCCTTAGGTCTCTTTGTAGGATGCGGTCGTACGGATAAACCTCTAGTTTGCTCGTTGACCAGGCACCCTTAAATAAAAATAGGGAGTTGTGAACTGAACTTGAAATCTGATGCTCCGGGCGGGATTTGAACCCGCGACCACCGGCTCGAAAGGTAGAAACCCGCTGGAGGTTTCTACAACTTCCAGCAACCAAGAGTTACTTGAAAAGTTTAAGGAGTTTTGCATAATAGACCTTCAGCTTTCAGATAGAACTGTCGAAAGTCACCTATCATATATAAAAAGGTTCTTAAATTTTCTTAATAAACCAGTTAACAGTTTAACTGTTGAGGATGTAAGAGGTTTTCTAGCTACATTTAAAGGTAAGAGTTCAAGTACCTATGCAAACGCTTTAAAAGCGTTAAAAGTGTTTTTCAGAGACTTTATAGGTAAAGTTGAGCTTGTCCAAAGTTTCAAGTTTCCACATAAAACCATAACTCCTAAATATGTTCCAACAAAAGATGAACTTAGAAAATTCTATGAAGCATTATCCAAGGAAAGTGGAAGCTTACCTTGGTTTTCCATATAATCCCTTCATTCGCAGACAAGATTACTCACACAGACCAACCTTAAGGATAATGGATATCAGTAGTGAGGTTTTGATAGGCGAAGAAATGTGGGATAAAATCGGAGGACCAGGAACTTTTATGGAACTACTTAAGGTACTGGATGAAGTAAAAGAGAAGTTGCGTCTAGCTTAGCTCTGTAATGCTAGAGATGCTATAGAAGTTAACATTCTTACCTCGTCTATTTCTACTTTCTCATGAGGATATATCTTAGCTTTCTCGACCTGCTTAGCAAACCTCCTAAGTATACTCTCCTTATTAACTTCAGGGGCCTTCTCTAACTTTCTTGCTACAAGTATAAGAACACGGTTAATACCGCTTACTCCTCCCTTAGTTATGCTTCTTGTCGGATGTTCGGAAACAAAAGGGATTATGTTTACTACTTTAAATCTTGCTTCACGTATAGCTCTGAGTACCGTTTTCCAAGCTTCTATGCTTCTATGACTAAACCACAAAAGTAAGAGTCCATCATCAACCAGGACTTCCCTAATCTCTTTTAAAGCCTTCGTAAGCCGAACTTCAAACTGTTTATCGTTTAAGCCTCTACCTATAACCTCCGAATTTTTTGGAATACGCCATTCACTTGGTTTCCAAGTCAATAGAATACGGTCTCCAAAAAGAACATCTAAAACATCTTCAAGTGTTACCTTAAGAAAAGGTCAGAAAAACTCTGAAAAATCACTGTAAATATGCTGATCATAGTAGGGGGGTCAACATTGACAATATTTACCATATTTTTAAAGTTACGTGAAGGCTCCAACACATCACACATATACACTTTTACATTATCTCTTCCTTCAAGTTTTTCACATAATTCTCTTAACACTGGACATATTCCACCAGCTGTCTCTAAATTAGCGTTAGGTTCATAAACCCACTCAATACTTCTAAATGGGATTATAGCCTCAGCATACACACTTTCAAGTCTAAATTTTCTAAACTTATAGTATGAGCCTACACTATCTCTAACCGTAGCTTGATTGCTGTTCCACGTAGTAATTATTGAATTAAAATCAACCAGCCCTATCTATGCCGAATGCAAGATACAACCCTACAGCGGAACCAAACTCTTTATCTTTTTCTACCAATAAACGAATGCGTTGTTTAACAAAATTGATTATTAAACTTAAGGTTAACGCCTGTCTTGGATTAAAAAGGAAATTGTATCTCTTTAAGGGCAGTAAGTCCTTTAAAGTCTCATTATCCACAGGCAGTTGTATGTTAGGTAAGCAAAGTTCTTCTTTGAGTTCTAAGTATTTTCTGAATGCTTTTAACAGTATTTTTTGATCATTCTCATCTGCCAATCTAAACCCTTTAGTTGTCTGAACAGCTAAACACCTGTGGAGTATATTGAATTCGTCAAATAAAGCTTCACTAAAATTCTCCATAAGATTTGAATGCTTCTGCATCCAAACTAGTAGTAACTCTCGATTAGTGGAAAGCGGAACATGACCCTCAACTATTTTTGGACTATTTCCCCCTGTCTATATTCATTTTAACGAATTTGTTTGGCGTAAGTGGAATATTGAACGATAGAGGAAGAACTTCTCCGTTACGTTTAACTTGCCTTAAGAATATATATCCTTCTACACCTCGTTCATAGAAATCAGCTAACTCCCTTTTTGCGTAATCTAAAAGCTTCTTAGCCTCTTCTTCAACTTTCCTTGAAAGTTCCATACCATACTTTGTTGGAAACTCTATCGTGGCTCTTAGTATTAGGAATGCTATGGGATTATATTCGCATGCTATGGTTTTAATGTCCAGAATTGCAGATTCTAGAGGTATCTGCCTCCACCAGCCATAGGATCCATAATAACCGTATTGTCTTTTAAATGGGATGGTAATGTTCGTGGAGAAGTGTACGATATTAATGGTGAATATCTTCTTCTAGAAATTTCAATCAATTTATCTTTATACTAAAGCCTAAATAAGTGAGGAAATCATTTGTAGAAGTTCCATTTGGAAGTATTGCAGCCAAGTTTAATGCTCTTGCCACCGAACGTGATCTTCTAGCAAGCCAAGGGTGAATACTTCTAATTTTAGGATCATAAAAATGCTTTGGAGGAGGAATACCTAATTCACGACATCTGGCAATATAGGATGGTCTTGGCTTAAAACTCATTTCAACGGCAGCATCACGACTTATAATGTCAACGGGAATTTCAGATTCAATTAACCTTCTTAACATGTCCAAACAACTTCTATACTTTAATTTCTCCTCGTCTTATTACTATGTTTTTTCCCTCTTTAATGAAAACTATTAGGTCTCCTGGCTTTAGTTTTAATTCTTCTCTTACCTCTTTAGGTATTGTTGCTTGACCCTTCTTTGTCAAAGTCGATTTACCTATAACCTCTACCATTTCCTTAAGAAAGTAAGAAAGTAAAACTTAAATACTTTTCGATAATACTTCCACACAAGGTGAAAACTATGCTAAGCAAATCCGAAATAGAATTTTTGCTTGGCTCTAAACAGGTAAGTCCGAACTATGCAAGATATCTTAAATACTCAATTAAGAAGAAATTGGAACAGTTAAAGCAGACACTCAAAATTTTAGCTGAAAACGAATACACTAAAACATGGCTTCTAGAAACCGTTAGAGAAATCACTAACAACGTTAGAGAATCCTCTAACACCCCACATAAAAACAATTTGAACCTTAACTTAAACAATCAAAATCCAAGCCTAAAACATCAAAACAACCAAAAATCAAGCTTATTCTCACAAAACAAGGAAAATTTGGGGGTTGTAGGGGGCGAAGCCCCTTACGTGATGCGGCCGCCGGGATTTGAACCCGGGTTAGAGGCGTGGCAGGCCCCTGTCTTAGACCAGGCTGGACCACGGCCGCGTTAGGCAAATGTTTTATTTGTTTTTTGCTCTATATAGTTTTAGTTTCTCTTAGGGTATAAGAAGCTTATTGGAGGAATGTTTTTGAGGTTTGGTATTGGATGGCTTGTTAATGAGGATTTTGATGAGGCTGTTAGGTGTGTAAGGGAGGTTGAAAGGCTTGGTTTTGAGTATGTTTGGGTTTGGGAGGACCCTGTAGCCAAAAACGATTTTATTGTTTCTTCGCTTTTTGCTTTAAATACTAGTCATGTTAGGATAGGTCTTTCTGCTGTTAGCCCCTACTATAGAAACCCAGTGATTATTGCGTCTTCAGTTTTAACTTTGGATAATCTTTCAAACGGTAGGGTTGTTTTAAGTGTTGCTGTTGGTGATTGGAGGGTTTTGTGGAGGGTTGGAGTTAAACCTAAAAATCCTGTTTTAAGGTTGAGGGAAACCATAGAATCCTTAAAAAGGATGTTTGTTGAGGAAAAAGTTCGTTATGATGGAAAACTTGTAAGTTTTGGTTCTGTAAAGTTTGGTTGGGTTGAAAGGAAAAGAAGAATACCTGTTTTTGCTTCGGTTAATGGTCCATCTATGCTTAGGATGGCTGGGGAGGTTGCTGATGGAGTTATCTTACCCCATACACCACCAGAATATTTGGCTTATGCTATGGAGGTTTTAAGGGATAGTGTTAAAAAGGCTGGAAAAAGCTTTAAAGATTTTGAGGTTGCTGTTCACTTAGAGGTTTTTGTTGATGAAGATTATGATGTTGCCCTAAACTCAGCCAAAAAATCCTATGCTCAACTAGGCTTTTTCACCCATCTTCCAATCGTTTGGGAGAAGGCTGGTTTTTCAAGGGAGGAGGTTAAGCTTATCCAAAAAGATGTTTTAAACATACCTGAAAACCTTATCGAAAAAATTGTGGAAAAGTTTGCTGTTGTAGGAACACCTGAAGACTGTATTAGGAAGCTTAGAGTTTATGAGAGGCTTGGTGTAACCCATGTTCAACTAACACCAGTTACAGGAAAAGTAGAAAAAGACTTTTATGCTTTAATGTGGCATGGAAAATTCAAAATGCTTAAACACATAAAATATTTTGGGGAAAAAGTTTTTCAGGCGTTTAGGCTTTAAGCTTTAACCTTTTCTCAGGTAAACCTATAACCTCCTCATAGGCTGAAAGAATTCTTGAGGTAACAATCCATGCGTCTAAACCAGCAGGGTCTATAGAAAACTTTTCATCTGCAAGTTTTAAGGTTTGGTTTGAAAAATGTCCATGGGGAAACCCTCCAACCAAAACCAAGGGTTTTTCATGTTTTTTAAGTTTTTCAGCTATTTGGGTTGGAGTTTTTGGTGTTCCAAGCCTTGTTAAGGCTACAACATAGGTTGGTTTAACCTTTTCCAGGAGAGATTTTAGGGAAAGCCTTTTTAAAACTAGGAGAGGTTTCCCCTCAACAGGAACCCTTCCAGCCCTAAAAAGCTGCTCCATTAAACCAACAAAACGGTTATAGTTTTTTGGCGGTCTTGTTTCAGGTTTTATCTGGATTACAAAATTGTTTAGGGTGTGGATGTAGACTTTAAGCAAGCCTTCAAGGTTTAGGGGGGAGCCTAAAGCTTCAAGCAAAATAAAATGGATGATGTCAGGTCTCCCCCTTTTCTCCTTATTTTTAAGTTTACCCATAGCCTCAAAATGGTAGGATTTATCAAGCAAAACAAACCTAGCCTCTTTACCATGTTTTTTTGCATACTTTTGGATTTGTGGATGGTTTAAAATTTCCTCTGGCACAGTTTCAAGACTTGCCTCAGCAACAACCAAAATCAACATTTCCCCTGCCAACCAACAAAAATATTTTGAAGACAAGAAATAAGAAGGTTTAGTGGAAAACCAGAATTGAAAAAAAATAAAAGGGTTATCAGACAGATTGCAAAAGAAAGAATCGAAATTTTAATGGAAAAAGCATTAGAAACCATGAAAGAAGACTCTAAACTTGCCCAACGCTATGTTGAGCTTGCTAGAAGAATTGGGATGAGATATAGGGTTAGAATACCAAAAAAATGGAAAATGTTTATTTGTAGAGGATGTAAAAGGCTTATGATTCCAGGAGCCACCTGCAGAATTAGAATCCAACGTAAAAGAGAACCACACGTAACCTTAACATGCCTAATGTGCGGTCATGTAAAACGCTACCTAACAAAAAGAAAAATGTAGACTATTTTCAGGGCAGATTTTTAGTGGCTACGGTTAACCACCTAAAATTTAGTATCAAGAAGTAGCTCCTTATGTTTCATTGGGTTTTCTAGTAGGTTTGGTAGTTCTTCGATTAGGTCTGTTGCTGTTAAACTATAGCCTTTCTTTTTGTAGGCTAGGTCTCCAGCAGCCCCATTTAAAAATGCTGCTGCACATGCAGAATCCATGGCTGAATTTTTTTGAGCCAAAAAACCTGAAACAACACCTGAAAGAACATCACCAGTTCCACCAACAGTCATCCCGGGGTTTCCAGTCCAATTAAATTTTACTTTTTCACCGTCGGAGATTAGGTCTACATTCCCCTTTACAAGCAAAACACATTCAAGCTTTTTTGCTGTCTCCTTAACCTTTTCAGCTTTAGCTTCAAGTTTTTCTGGTAGGTTTTCACCGATAAGCATTTTAAATTCTCCTTGGTGGGGTGTAAGAACAGCCTCAGTTTCAAGCTTTCTTTTCTTTTCCGTGTAGGCTTTAAACCCATCAGCATCCAAAACCATTGGAATTTTAAGCTTTTCAGCTTTTTCCATCAAAAACCAAACAGCATCAAAAGTTTCTTTTTCAGTTCCAAGCCCAGGACCTATCAGGATGCTTGAAGCCCTTTCAATGTATGGTTTTAGGGTTTCAATGTTTTTTGGGTTTAAAAATTCTCCTTCAAGCTTTATGGTGATTATTTCTGGTGAGTAGGAGGATATGGTGTAGGCTGTTTGGGTTGGAGCTGCAACCCATACAAGGTCAACACCAACCCTTAAAGCTGCTAAGGCTGCTAGGGCTGGTGCTCCTGTATAGGTTTTGCTTCCCCCAACAATCAACAGTCTACCAAAATCACCTTTATGGGTTTCTTTTTCTCTAGGCTTCCAAACTTTTCTAACATCCCCAGGACCAGTATAGGTTTCAGCTTCTTTTGGTATACCTATACTTGCCACATATATTTCTCCGGTAAGGTTTTTTGCTTTTAGGAGTCCTGTTTTTGGTTTGTGGAAGGTTATTGTTAGGTTTGCTTTAACAGCTTCACCTAAAACCTCTCCTGTTGATGCTTCTAAACCTGTTGGAACATCAACTGAAACCTTTAAACATTTAGCCTTATTCAAAACCTTTACAGCCTCTAGGGTTGGCTGTCTAAGTTTTCCTCGAACACCAATTCCAAGCATAGCATCAACCACTATGGGTGTTTTAGGCTCAGGGATTCTTGTTGAGTCTGAGGCTATGGTTAGGCTTATAGAAGAGTTAAGTCTTTTTAGGGTCTCCCAGTTTAACCTAGCATTCCTATCAACAATTTTTTCTTCAACCCCAACCAAAACAACAAAAACCTTAAACCCTTTAGCAGCTAAATGTCTGGCTGCAACCATCCCATCTCCACCGTTTCTTCCTGTTCCAACATAGACGGTTACTCCATCCTCCATCCTAAACCCATGTTTTTTGGCTTTTTCCTCAACCTTGTCAGCAACAGCTTTTCCAGCACACTCCATTAGCTGGGTTAGGGTAACACCAAGATATTCTGCGTTAGCCTCTATGGCTGCCATTTCTTCAGCCGATATTGGGTTAAGGTTTCCCATTTTTCCACCAGTCTTTGCTATGAAACTTTTGGGGGAAGGAATATAAGTAGTTTTAAATATAGTATCTTTATGGTGTTTAGGGTTGCCTACAGCATTTGTTTTAATAAATTCTGAGATTGGAGCTGAGGATGCTGTTTTAAAAGAGATTAAAAAGATTAAGAATGTTGTTGAAGCCTACACTGTTTATGGTGTATACGATATTATAGCTAAGGTTCAAGCTGAAACCATGGAAAAACTAAAAGAGGTAATCACATGGAATATTAGAAGGCTTGAAAAGGTTAGGTCAACCCTAACAATGATAGTGATAGAGCCAACCTAAACAACCACATTTTTGCTTCCACAACTTTTATAGTTTTAGTTAAGTTTAAGCATTAATCAACAGATGTTTCTAATTTTAACAGGAAGACAGAATACTGGAATTCTCTCTCTGAAACCAACAATACAATGCTAAGGGTAAGCCTAAATACTAGGTAGCTAATCCAAACCTAGAAATTAAAAATCTTTTATGGTCAGAGACAACTCTAAAACACTCTTTAAGAATGTTTTCTTCAAGTTCTGTTAGCTCTTCTGGCTTTAGATGGTTATCCGGTTCTTCACCTTCTAAAATTTGGGTTAGTTGGTGTTTAAGTCTTAAAGTTAAAAGAAACTGATAAGCTTCTTTTAACTCATCACCCGTTTTTCTTGTTAAAATTCCATTATCCACTAAAAAATCTATTCTTTCAAGGGTGTTAGTGATGGGGGATCTGGCTTCAACTGCAAGTGACTTTACACCTGTTAAAATTGGAAATAAACCGTAAAGTTTTATATCTAAACCTTTTCTACCATACTTTATCCTACCAAAAAAACTTATTGGAGAAGCTATATTTGCAGCAACATCAGCCATCGACCTAACAGAACATTTATCAATCTTGTCTAAAACATAGGTTTTAAGGGTTTGAGCTAAATTTTCATCTCCGTAGACAGGTCTAAAGTCTAAAAATAAAGCTAGATGTAGAAGGCTGTCTCTACTTATACTTGAAGACCTTATCCATGAACTAAAAATGTTTTTCCATTCTCCTAAGCTTTTTCTCCATTTAGGATTTGAAGCCATATAATTAGCTTTACATTTAGGAATACCTAACTCCGTAAGATACTCAATGGTTAAATTTGCTAGTTCCTCCAAAAACTTTTCACCCTTCTCATCTGTATCATCATCATAGATTATAGCGTTATCTTGATCCGTACGTAACACTTGTTCTTTTCTACCACCACTCCCAGTAACAATCCAAACATATTTAACAGGTTTCCATAAATTTTCATCTGCTATTTTTCTTTCTACGATTTCTAAAACTCTTCTAGTAAACATATCGTTAATATCGCTAAAAAACTCAGCCATTTCGCTAAAACCAACACCACGGTTAAGCAGGGAAATGATAGCATTAACTGTTTGTTGATAAATTTTTTTAAGTTCTTCAACTTTATTTGCTTTAGTTATTCTTTTTGAGAGAACGGAGAGAGAAAAAGCTGGCTCCATCACAACTATCAAATCCTTGGTTGTTACAACACCTTTTACCCTATTCGTGGCATCAACAACAACTAAATGGTTTAGGGGTTTTGAAGTTTGAAGAAGATAAGCCTCATAGATTGTACAGTCTTCACTGATGCATGTGACGGGGGTACTCATAACTTTTGAAATAGGTTGGGAAAGATCTATCTTTTCAGCAATTATTTTTCTAAGGTCTCTTGCAGTTATAATTCCTAAAGGCTTTTTTTCTTTATCTACAACAACAATAGACCCAACGCCTTCCTTATACATAAGATTGATAGCATCTTGAATGGATTTATCTGGAAGGCATGAAACAACATCCCTTGCAAGAATATCTCTAACCTTAATAATGGCTGGATATCTCTCAGGAGGTCTAACAAATTCTTTCTCATGAAGTTTATAAAGAGCTGTAAACCTTCCTTCAAGTAGATTTATATAGTAAGTTGAAAAGTTTCTGTTTAAATCAAATACCTTTTTAAAATCTTCATGTGGAATTAAAATACATATTGAATCTTCCTCAGCAAAAGCGCTTAGTCTAACAGGTGTTCCGAAAACTATAGACATAATACCAAAAACTTCTCCAGGTTTTATACGTTTCACGATATAGGAGTCTGTAAGAAGAAAAACTAGTCCCTTATAAAGCACATACAAATATTTTACTGGGGCTTCACCCTGATGTAAAATTTTTTCACCACGTTTAAACTTTTGCATAGTAACATTTTGAGTAAGAATTCTTAATTCTTCCTCCTTAAGAAAAGAGAAAGGGATATAGCTTGCAAGAAATCTTTGAATTTTATCTTTTTCCATCCCTCATACAACTAAAACGTTTTTTAAACTCAACCTTAGATTCGTTTTTAAGGGTTTTTACACTAAACTAAACTAAAAATGTTTTTATTTTTTTATAGTCTCTATACCATATGGTTAAATTGTCTGTTAGGCTAGGTATTGGTAACGTTATTCTTCTAGGGCTTGTAAGCTTTCTTACAGACGTTAGCAGCGAAATGATGATGGCAATCCTACCAATGTTTATTGTGGCTTTAGGTGGAACTGCTTTAGCTGTAGGCTTAATTGGAGGCTTAGGAGATAGTGTTTCAAGCATTCTACAGGTTTTTTCAGGATACTGGTCAGACAAATATGGGAAAAGAAAACCTCTAGTCTTTCTAGGTTACTTGGTTTCAGCCCTCTCAAAACTTTTTCTCCCTTTCTCAACCATCTGGCAACATGTCCTAATCCTAAGACCTATTGAAAGGATTGGTAAGGGTGTAAGAACAGCCCCAAGAGACGCAATTATAGCTGACTCTTCAACGGTAGAGGTTAGGGGGAAGGCTTTCGGTATCCATAGGGCAATGGATACTAGTGGAGCTATTTTAGGTTCTGTTTTGGCTTTTATCCTGTTTTGGCTTCTTGGAATGGATTTTAGGTTTATTTTGGCTGTTTCTGCTCTTATAGCCTTTTCTGCTCTTCTTCCACTCCACCCTGTAAAAGACCTAAAAAGAGGGGGTGTGAAAGGTTTAACGTTAAACGTTAGTCTAAAAATTCTGCCAAAAAAGCTTAAACTTTTTATCTTGGTTGCCACGGTTTTTGCTTTAGGCAACTTTACCTACATGTTTTTTATACTTAAGGCTCAAGAGTTTCTCCTAAAAGTTTACTCTGGAAAAATAACCATAGCGATACCCATCCTCCTATACGTCCTATTCAACATAGTTTACAGTCTTTTTTCAATACCAAGCGGAATCCTCTCAGACAAGATTGGTAGATGGAAGGTTCTTATGGTTGGCTACCTTGTTTTCGGTTTAACATGTTTAGGTTTTGCACTATTAAACTCTTTAGCCTCACTAATAACCCTATTCTGCCTCTACGGTTTAGCCTATGCGTTGGTTGAGGGAAACCAAAGAGCTTTCACCTCGGACCTTGCAACAGGAGAGTTTAAGGGGACAGCCCTAGGAACCTTCCACACATCCGTCGGTTTAGCAACCCTACCCTCAAGCCTAATTGCAGGTTTTCTTTGGCAGTATTTTGGCTCAACAGCCACATTTATCTACGGTTTTGTTTTAAGCATAACAGCAATGGTTTTACTTTTTTATTCAAAGCCTTAAACTAGAAAAAAGCTAAACCTACCTTGAGGCTCATATTTTCCGGTGATAGCTATTTTTTCACCACATTTTGGGCATGTCATATCATCTTTAAGATTCCATTTTAAAACCTCAAACCCTACACGTTTCACAAGCAGAAAACCACATTTTGGACAATAGGTGTTTTCACCTTCATGTCCCGGAATGTTTCCAGCATAAACATACCTTAAACCCATTTTTAAAGCCATTTCACGGGCTTTTGCAACAGTTTCAACTGGTGTTGAGGGTAGATGAGTCATTTTATACATGGGATAAAACCTGCTAAAATGGAGGGGTATGTCTGGCTTAAGCCTATCCCTAACCCATTCAACCATTTTTTCTATCTCCCTAAAATCGTCGTTTAAGGTTGGAATTAAAAGGTAGGTTAATTCAACATGCCAACCCTTCTCAACCATTTTTTCTATAGCATTTAAAACACCATCCATTTTTGCTTTACAGTATTTTAGGTAGAATTCTGGGTTGAAAGCCTTAATATCAACGTTTGCACCATCAATATAGGGTGAAAACTCCTCAATAGCCTCCTCAGTAGCATAACCATTAGTAACAAGCAAATTTAGAACCCCCTCCTTTTTGGCTATTTTTGCAGTTTCAACCACATACTCAAACCATATTATAGGCTCATTATAGGTGTAAGCAATAGACCTACAACCACGACTTTTAGCAAGACTAACAACCCTTTCAGGTTCAACCTCATCCATAGGAACCTCTTCAGGTCTTGCCTGAGAAATAGACCAGTTTTGACACCAAGGACATGTAAAAGAACATCCAACAGAAGAAATTGAGAAAGCCAAACTTCCAGGCCAAAAATTAAAAAAGGGTTTTTTTTCTATTGGGTCAACGTTTAAGGCTGTAAGCTTACCAAAGGTTAGGGCGTAAAGGGTTCCGTTTCTGTTTTCTCTAACACCACAAAAACCTCTTTCTCCATCCTTTATATGGCATCCTCTTGGGCAAAGTTTACATTTAACAACCTTATTCTCAAGTTTTTCATATAGGGATGCCTCCTTCAACAAAATCTTTCACCTAGACAATATAACGTGTCCACCGTAACCATTAAACCTTTGGTTAAGGGTTAACTTTAACTTAACTCCCTAAAACCTTGAACAACTGTAAAGTTTTCTATCCTCATCTTGGAAAAACGTTCTTTTAAAGCAAAAATCAAACCTAAAGCTTTTATATAACCATGCTTTATGGAAATTAATAAAACAATCTAAAAAATAGATTCCTAGGATGGAAGTTAACCATAATGATTAAAAAAGATTTGATTCAAAATTTTGAGGAAAGAAGAAGAAAGTATGTTGAGCTTGTTAGAAGCCTAAGCAGTCAAACCTTTAACCTTGAAAGCTGGGAGAAGCTTAAAGAGCTTGTTTATCCTCCAAGACCCTTAAACGTTGATGTTATTGTAGACGACACAACTCTTCGTGAAGGTCTTCAAATGGCTGAGCTTACAAGCCCAACACCAAAAGACATGTGTCAAATTGCATGTTTACTTAGGGATGTTGGTGTTGAAAGAATAGAGGTTATAACCTATACAAAGGCAGACCAGGAAGCAATAAAGCTTATGAGGGATGAGGGTTTAGGTGATATGCTTGCAGGTTGGGCTAGAGCAAACAAGCAAGACATAGACCTTGTTATGAAGCTTGACCTTAAACAGATAGGAATATCCCATCCAGTATCCTACCTACACTTTGAAAAGTGGGGTGGAGAAAAACTAGAAAAAATTGTTTCAAACATTGTTGATAGTGTTGAGTATGCTGTAGACCATGGTTTAAAAGTTTTTTTCCACGGTGAAGATAGCACAAGAGCTGACTGGGAATTTGAAAAACACATTGTTAACACTGTTGCTGAGGTTGGAGCTTCTGTCTACAGAATTTGTGACACCGTTGGTGTTGGAGTTTCAGACCCAAACGTTCCTGTGCCTATGGGTATCCCTGCAAAAGTAAAAAAGCTTAAAGAGGAAACAAAGATTCCCTACCTTGAAATTCATGCTCACGACGACCTTGGAAACGCTGTTGAAAATACTATGGCTGCTGTTAGGGCTGCTTCAGGACTTTATGACAAGTTTTATGTTAGCACAACTTTTCTTGGGATTGGGGATAGAGCTGGAAACGCTGAAACAGAAAAAATAATTGTAAACTGTTATTTTCATCATGGGGTAAAAAAGTGGAATCTTGGTTTACTTAGGTATACTGCAAACTATATTGCAACAGCCTTAAACTATTATCTGCCTTTAAATAAGGCTATTGTTGGTGATGCAGCCTTCCAACATGAGTCTGGAATTCATCTTCACGGAATAAAGGTTTTACCCTTAACCTACGAGCTTTTCCCACCTGAGCTTGTAGGTCAAAAAAGAAGAATAATTATAGGTAAAAGGTCTGGAAAACACGGTATCCAAATGAAGATAGAGGAAAAGCTTGGTAAACCCATAAGTGAAGATGACCCTAGACTTACCAAGCTTGTTCAGATAATTAGAGATAAATATTCTAATGATGGTAGAAGGTTTGCCTTTACAGAGGATGAGTTTAATAGGTTGCTTAAAGAGGTAGGCTTCCTAGATTAGCTTAACCATAACAAAAATTTTTGTTTACACAGCCAAATTTTGACAGGAAAATTGTTACTAAGACTAAAGAAAAAATAAACTCAAATCTTACGTTTTAAGCCAAAAACCTTTGAAGCTTTAATAATTCTAGCCTACCGAATTCTTCTTAGAAGAAAAAGGCTTGGAAGGGGTAAAGGTTTGAGTGAGGATTTAAGACAGAAGGTTGTTGATGTTTTAAAAAGCGAACCTAAAGGTGCTGCTCCTCTCCTAGTCTCAAAAAAGATTGGGTTAAACCTTATGGAAACAAGAAAAATTCTTGAAACACTTGTAGAAGAGGGGCTTGTAGAAAAAAAGGGTAGAAACTACAAGTTAAAAGCCTAGTTTAACCCTATTCCTTAGCCTGTCTTTGTCCAGGTTTTTCAGGTCTTGGTGAAATTGGAGGGTGGGGAATAAACTCTACATCAGGTCTTTTTTGGGCTGGTTGAGGATAAAGCTCCATCAACATATAAACCTCTCTTGGAATTTCTGTTTTTACAGGTATACCAAGCTCAATAAGCCTTTTTGCTGTTAAAGGATAGTCATGAGTCCATTGTCCTGTGGTTAACATTTCCGCAAGCTTTTCAGCTTTCTCTAAGCCAAGCTTATCCTTGGTTAACTCAACAACAAGCTCTTTAAGCTGTCTAATGGCTTTTTCAGCAACATCAGCCCTAATCAAAGTTAAATCATCAACCTTTTCTTTTCCCTTCTCCCTAACAGCCCTTAAAACAGAGGCAGCAGGTATAACACCCATTTGAGGGTCTGAAAGCTGAGGGTCTATTGGACCTAAAACAGCATGAGGATCCATTAAAATTTCGTCGGCAGCTAGGGCTATTAGGGTTCCACCACTCAT
>Ga0180301_10001738_pt1 | contig 17075 bp, 12 predicted proteins | sample GuaBasSediGuay16_FD_121797 | JGI IMG/M metagenome (GOLD analysis project Ga0180301, IMG submission 121797) | Subseafloor sediment microbial communities from Guaymas Basin, Gulf of California, Mexico - Guay16, Core 4569-2, 12-15 cm | ecosystem: Environmental > Aquatic > Marine > Hydrothermal... | reverse complement strand
TCCTATCACTACAATTGCTAAGATTAATACCCCCATTATTCTGAGCTTAAGAATATTCCGACTGACCCTCATACTCTCTCGTAGGTATTATCTTCATGCTAAAAATAAAAACCTCATCCTGCTGTGAGGCTCTTTACGCCTTAATCTTATATAACCATTACTTGTATAATGATAATAATCATAATGATGATAGTCAATTCTATAACGTACATAGTTTTACGTTAAGTGGCGGTTTCTAAACAAAAGCGTTAAGAAATTAAGAACCCTTCTTAATAGGTAGAAAACTTAAAGGAATGCTCCTTAGGAGAGGGAAGTGATGATTGGCTTTACACCTTTATCGGTTAAAGAGGAGGAAGACTTTATCATAGTGAGGGGAGGAACGTTCGAGTACTACTTTAACAAGAATAATGGAATGCTACGTTATGTTAGGGTTAAGGGGAGGGATATACTTATAGAGCCTCTTGAGGTATTCGTCTCTCAATCTAAGGACCCCTTTAATAAGCGCTTCTCCACTGTATATGAAGATGAGGCGTCTTGTGAAGTTACTTATTCCGATGAGGATAAGGTAATAGTAGAGAGTAGTGGGTATTTAAAGAATGCAGATGGTGAGGTAATCCCCATAGCGTACCATATCAAATACACTATCTCCTTTGATGGATTCATGTTGGTCGATGTAACTTTAGAAGGTACTGGCAATACTATTATAAACTGGCTTTGCTACTCAAGAGCTACTGTTGATAGTCGTGTGGCAAGGTATTTAATTCATACAAACGACCTGTATTCTGCGGAATGGATACATTATGAAGTTAAGGATATATCCAAGGCCGATAAAGGTATTAAAGATGTTCTAAAGGGTCGCTTCATACCTTGGTTCTGGATAGGAAATGATGAGGTTGGCATAGAGGTCTCCGTATGTGATGTAACTAATCATCACTTTGGAGTAGGTTGTAATGGGGTGAAGTCAGATCCCTTAGGTGATGTAGGTGTTATGTTCTGGATTCGCAAGGAAGACAGCTTCGTTGAATGGTTTATATTTGGGATACGTAATTTACTAACCGCAATAAAACCTAAGTGGATATGGACTAACCGTTTTTCGCTATCAGTAACTCCTACAAGAGAATACTCACCAAGAGCGCTTGAACTAAGGGTATTTTGGCGCGGCCCTCATCAATACAACAAATATCATGTATACCCGAGCGAGGAAGAGATAGAGCGCCTAGCAAGAATTGGCGTAAACGTATTAATTGGTGGCGTTAATTGGAGATCTGGTGAGTATATCCCGGATGATCCCGAAGCTGTTAAAAGAACCATAGAGATATGTCACAAATATGGTATCCAGGTATATCCATACATGACTTTTGCTGACGTCGAAGTTGATACTAGCGTATTCAAGGAGTATGCAGAGGAATGGAGAATAGAGCCTGCGGTTAGCTGGAAATATAGGACTGTGTTAATGTGTCCTGGTGCTAGTGGCTGGCGTGATCATTGGAGAAGATGTCTAGAAAGGGTTCTTAAGGAATACGACTTCGATAGCATATATCTAGACTTCTGGAACGCAAAACTATGTTGTAGAAACTCAAAACACGGATGTGGTTCCCGATATATTCGTGTCACATACTGGTGGTTTAGGGAAATGCTGAAGGATGCTTGGAGGATAATAAAGAGGAATAATCCAAATGCGGTAATAATTGCAAACACGCATGAAATGCCAATCGGTTATTTATGCTCATTTATAGACGTGAGATTAGTTGGTGAGAGTAAGGATGTAGAGCAATGGTCTCCCATAATCGATAGACTTTTATTCTTATCGTGGCGCCTTGGTTGCAATACGCTTATGTATCCTTCATCAGTAAAGAAGATAACTCGTAAAACAATAGCTACATCACTTCTCTACTTAGCACCTATCCCATTATGGCGAGGGAGAGATGAGGACGAAGTCATGCTCGTATCCCGCATTTGGAATATATTCCGCTTCATAAAGGCGTCAGAAGCAAGATGCTTCCCCTTTACTGTGAATAGAGAGATAGCCGTAACTGATGCAAAGGACGTATTTGTGAACATTCTAGTCAGTAAAAGGGGATGTCTCCTTTTAATAATTAATGGAGGAGACTACAAGTCAAAGACTATTGTACGCTTGCTCTCCCTTGACTCATTAGGCATAATCCCAAAGGAAAGGTATTTCGTTTATGAACCATTCGATATGGATCTATATATGAAGAATTGCTGGCATGGTCATGAACTTAAGGAGATCCCCGTTGAAATAAATCCAAAGGACTTTCGGATACTCTTTATAAAAGAATATAAGGAAATTCCATGTCTAGTATTTGGTCTTGGAATAGATGATTATGAGGAGAAATGGATACCCAACGAGAGAATTCTCAGTATTGACCTTAAGAGTAGCTCATTAATCTCCTACATAACATTGAGCATTTATTCTCCTATGGGGGTGCCCGCTAATATAAACGTGAATGAAGGTAGCCTTAAGAGATGGCATATGAAGGGAGATCTCTTAATAGTAGAAGCCATTATAGGGAAGGAGACAAGAATGGAGATCCGCTGGTAAGCTAAATAACCCTAAAGCTCTTTCCTTTATAAATGCCAACGTATATGAAGCTAATACTCAGTATCCGGCTAACTAACTTCAATGTTGCCTCCCGCCTTAATATAGGTGGGAAATAAGGTCGATATGTAATATCACACGAAATAATGATAATTAGAACTAGAAATATACCGTAAGAAACTATTATTCTGAGCTAAAGGGAAATATGTTAAATTCATATAAGGTGATGACGAGTGGCGCAGGAAGGCGTTAAGGTAGAACTCAAGCCTAGTCCTAAAATGAAGATGCTTTACATAATTTACGTTCTGCTAATCGTACTTGTAGGAATCTTGAGTTGGTGTGTACCTATTACCATACTATTCATAAATAATAGGTTGGTCTTAGCCCTATTAGTACTACTCATTACGGTATACCTCCCATTAGGGATATCCCTAACGATATTCACTTATTGGCTACCGCGATACTATGACTCCATAAAATACATTGTAGAGGAGGATAGGCTTAAAGTTAGAAAAGGAGTTTGGTGGACAAGTGAAAGCAGCATCCCTATTTCTAAGATAAACAATGTGGAATATAAACAAGGCCCACTACAAAGGACCTTAGGATTAGCTACACTGGGCTTTCACACAGCGGCTAAAGGCGTACCAGTACCAGAGATAGTATTTGCTCACATGGATGCCCATGAAGCAAACAAGGTTAGGGAATACATATTACGGAAGCTCAGACCTATCCCGAAGGAGACGTATGAGGAGAAGGTATTGAGAGAATTAAATAGGATAAGAGAGCTATTAGAGAAAATAACTAGCTAATAGCGCATTATCGTCAGTAGTTAAAGCTTGATACTAATCTATAACATCAGACATCATATCCTAAAATCCATTAAGGATCGAATAAAAGCAGAAAGGATTATGATGATATCTGTAATAAGTATATGTCGTGAGACCCATCAATCTTACGGTATTGAAGAGACCTAGAAACATGGTACTTACCGGCACAGCACTTATAATGATAATCCTCATATTATCAACAGTGGTCATGACTCCTAAGGAGTATGAATTATTCCCATTTTATTTACCTTGGGACGATGCCGAAGATACCGCAACGAGCGTGAAATCGTGGGTTAGTAATTGGAATAGAACTATTGAGCGGGTTTATATAGGAGAGGATGGGCACCTCTATGTGAATAATAGGAGAATAAAGTTCTTTGGAGTTAACATAGCAGGTGATGCCATCTTCCCAAGGAAGGAGGATGCTGAAAAGATAGCCAAAAGGCTTGCAAAGCTAGGGGTAAACCTAGTGAGAATACATGGACTCGATGCTGAATGGGAGGCAGTTAACATATTTGGTGGATATAAGGCTAAGGATACTAGACATTTTGACCCAGAATATTTAGATAGATTTGACTATTTTGTTGCGAAGCTTAAGGAAAACGGGATTTATATTAGTATAGGTTTGCTTGTTGCCCGTAAATTCAGAACAGCAGATGGATTGCCTCCTCAAGTTGAGAAGATGGACAGAAAGGATCAGCATGCATTAATTTTCATTGACCCTCAGATAAGGGAGCTCTACAAGGAATTTGCATATAAACTTCTTATGCATCGCAATCCCTATACTGGAATGACTTATGCTGAGGATCCAGTTGTAGCTTTTGTCGAGATAGTGAATGAGATGGGAGCATGGTTCTGGTACCTCTTAACTGACCTTGTTAGTAGGCTTCCCTCAATATACAAGGAGATGCTTAAGGAGAAATGGAATGAGTACCTTAGGGCTAGATTTGGATCAATAGAGGATGTACTGAAGGCATGGGGAATTAAAGATATAAAGGCACCTGTGATAACTAGTGATCTCTATTGGAAATCTCCTCAGTTCATTAGAGAGGCATGGATCGATTTCCTATGGCATTTAGAAGCAGAGACTTTCATGGAGATATATAATTTCCTAAAGCATGAAGTTGGTTGTAAAGCCTTAATTGTTGCAACTACATGCCGATTTAGTCCTCTAAATATAGTATCTAAGTTCGATGTAGTGGATGCGCATGCATATTGGCAACATCCAAAGTTCCCAGGAACGCCATGGGATCCACAGAATTGGTATGTGTTGAATGAGCCTATGGTGAATCACCCTACTGAGAGCACCATAGTAAGGCTTGCTAGCTATAGAGTCTACGGGAAACCATTTACTGTCAGTGAGTATGATCACCCCAATCCAAATATGTATGGGCCTGAGGGAACACTAATCCTAGCAATATACGCGGCGCTTCAGGATTGGGATGGAATCATATATTTCACATATGGAGAGCTCGATGATTGGGACTCTAGAAGGCTGAGAAGATACTTCGATATAGATCAGAACCCAGTTAAGATGGCCCTGATGGTTCCAGCTTATATGATATACATGAGAGGAGATGTAAGACCGGCAAATGAATACATAGTTGCAGAATTACCTATCAGCATTGAGCAAAGGCTTTTAAGGGACTTCAAATATGCAGATGCAATGGACGTAGGATTCACACCAGAAATGGCGCTCATTCATAGGATAGCAGTAATAACGGCATCCTCACCATCTCCATATGGCGAAATAAAGGGACCCTCGGAGGTGATTCTATCACAATCAGTTAAGATGGGAGTGATCGAATCAGATACCGGGGAGATCATATGGGATGTATCCAAAGAAGATAGGGGCATAATAATAGTGAATACTAATAGGACAATAGCGCTAGTAGGCTTCATAGGCAAGAAGAGCTTTGATTTTGGAAGTATAATTATAGAAGTTGAGGACACGATACTTGATGGATGGGGTATAGTGACATTAATAACGAAGGAGGACGAGGACTTCAATAACTGGAGCAGAATGTTATTAATAGCAACAGGTTATGTCATAAACAAGGGAATGACTATTAGAGATTATGAGACTAAGGAGGTATTAGCAATAGGATCAACTAAGATGAGAGAACTGGGAGGATTAAGAGGAAAGAAGATAACATGCTTCTTCCAATGGGGAAAGATTGGAGATTGGGGTGAGGGCCCGACATTGGTCGAGGGATTGAAAGCCACCATAATGATAAGGACTGATAAGGAAATTGAAGTGTGGGCGTTGGATAATGTGGGCAAGAGAGTTACTAAGGTTCCAGTATTGACTAAAGGGGAATATAAGGTATTCGAAATAGACCCCAAATATAGGACAATATGGTATGAGATCATAGTTAAGGAATGATGACTTCTTGCTTTAAGAGTATATACACCATAATGTTTCCATTTTTCTTTAAGGCTTAAAGAAGATGAGGCGACTATATGAATTATTGTGGAGTGATGGATAGACGCCATGATTGTTGAAGATCCAGTACAGTACGGGACGTTCTTAAGGCTTAAATTATCTAAGTTACGATAAGGTTCTTGGGGAGAATTAATGAAATATGTATATCGATATGCCACGTCCTCAGGCATCGTTTTAGGGGGTCTTGGTACTGGTTCTCTAGAGATCAGGGCTGATGGGTGTCTTCATGAATGGCATATATTCAATAATGGCCCATGGAGTAGTAGGGGAGAGGATAGACATCTTCAGGTCATGGACATCAGTGATAGCTTCTTCGCAGTCAGAGTTAAAAGGGGAAGTAGAATTGTAGTAAGGCTTCTTAGAGCGAGAAGCTATGAGCTTGGGGCAGATCCCTATAGGCTTCCCTGGGTTAAGCCAATCGATAGTATAACCTTTAGTGGCAGACCCCCATTGGCCTTTCTGGAATATGATGATAGTAAGCTCGATGCGAAAATATCACTTGAAGCACTAAGTCCTTTCATACCAGGAGATGTGAAGAATTCAGCCCTTCCAACTGCGCTGTTTAAATTCATAGTTGAAAATCCCACTAATGATAGCTTAGAGGTGGACCTTCTCTTTGCCGTGAGGAATCCATTCTCAGGTCTCAAGAAGGAGGTCGTAGCATTAACTAAAGTTAAGAAAGAGGGAAAGTATACCGTTATTGTCATGGGCGGAAGTAACCTATCTCCAAACCATCCTATGTATAATGGCTCCCTTGCAATTGCTACTACTTGGCAGAAGACCTCATCAGTTGCATTCATTAAGAAGGACTTTGAAGTTCTTAAAAGAATGTGGGTGGACTTCAGAAAGGATGGTATATTAGAGGGACCTGAGGAATATGAAGGATCCGATCCACATTATGGAGTCATAACAACTAAAGTCAGGGTAGAACCTAAGGAAAGGAAGGAAGTGGTATTCATACTCACGTGGTTCTTCCCAAATCACATAGATGAGGAAGGAAGTAGGCTTGGACACATGTATGAGAATTGGTTCAATTCTGCAGAGGACGTCGTTAAATACACAATCAATCACTTAGATTACTTATATGGTAATACGAAGAAATTCCACGATGTACTATATGACACAAATCTTCAGGATTGGATTCCTTCACTAGTAGGCTCTCAAATAACTACTCTTCAGAAGGCCACTTGGTTCACTAAGGATGGCAGATTTGGCATATGGGAGGGTTATCATGACCCATACTATATGGGTCCTGGCTCATCCGCATTCAATACGACTGATGTGATGTACTATGCGTCAATAATGCTATTAATACTCTTCCCAGAGCTTGAGAAGAAGTTCCTACTCCAGCATGCAGAATGGGTACTATCGCCGGAAGTTGAGCCATACTACACACTTTATGCCTTAGCGGTACCTGAGAACATGAATGAGTTCAAGAAGATGGTTGCTAAGGATCCGTCAATAATAACTGATTTCAACAAAATGAAGAAGGCTATTGGGAAGGTAGTAAAGAAGACGGGAAAGGATCCAAGAGGAAGGATAATGCACTACTTCGGCCATTCACTTAAGAGGCCAGATGCATATCATATGGTCGACCTGATGCCGAAATACGTACTAATGACGTATAGGGATGCCTTGTGGACGGGTGATGAGGAGCTGATAAAGAAGCTATGGAATAGTCTAAAGGAGGCTATGGAGTGCATACTAAGGCTGCATGATTTAGTGGAACTCAAGCTGCCATACCATCAGACGCCAGCAGGTTTCGAGATGTACAATGTTTATCATAAGATATTTGGAGTCCTTGGAAGGTTAGCAAACATAGGCATGCCGGCCGTATATGGCAGTACCTTCATTCCGATAGGATTTCAAACGTTTGACGTCTGGAGCTTCATAGGAATAGCCGCATATACAAGCGTACTGTGGCTATGTGCATTATCGGCCATGAGGAGAATGGCAGATGAAGTCATTAAGGATAAAGACTACAGCGATAACGTATCTAAGATCATTGAGGAGGCACGAAGGAATCTATACGGTAACCTATGGAATGGCGAGTACTTCGATCTCTGGTATGATCCAATAAGTGGAAAACGCGATAAGGCATGCATGGCAGCTCAGCTAGTAGGTCAATGGTACGCATCAGCACTAACCGATCTAGGCTACATTATAGATCGCGAGAAGGTATTGAAGACGTTAAAGAGCATATTCAAGTATAACTTCATTGAGGACGAAGGATTGATAAATGGAATATATCCAGGTGGCAAAAGGCCAGCTTATGAAGGAGATTTGAAATATCCGAACGATACAGGCCTACCATATAGCGTAGGATGCCAGATGGATACCCCATGGACAGGAGTTGAGTTCGCAGTAGCCTCACATATGATATATGAAGGACTAGTAGAGGAGGGACTCAAAATACTAAGGGACATTCATGAGAGATATGTAAAGGGAGGACATTATTGGAACCACGTGGAGTGGGGAGCACACTACATGAGACCTATGTCAGCATGGTCAGTAGTGCTAGCTATAGAAGGACTACTATATGATAGGATGAGAGGGAGACTTAGAATAAGACCGAGAATTAATAAGGAGGACTTCAAGTGGATATTCACAGTTCCGGGAGCATGGGGTAGCATAGAGCATGTACTGAGAGATAAGAAGCAAGTACTGTTAGTAAAGCTAGCAAAGGGAGACTTCGAGGTAGGTAGAATAGTACTAGAGAAGGTGGGAGAGAAAATAAAGGAAGTCAAAGTACTCATAGATGGTGTAGAGACAAAGGTCGATAGAGTAGATATGAGCGAAGATGAAGTAATAATAGAACTCAGTAAGAGACAAAAGGTAATGAGAGAGCTGAATGTCATTGTAGAATACGCTTAGAGCGATAGATGAAGAATCTCCTTCAATTTCCGGTAAATGCCCAACCACTCATATCCCTTTTCGGTGATCCTATAATAGATCCTACCATCTTTTTCGTACTTAAAAATTAAACCACACCTTATTAGGTATTCGATAAGTCTCCTACCTCTATCAACGGGGATATTAGCATGAAGGCAGAGCTCAGTAATCCTCTTTTCACCAGTGAGCAATGCCTTAAGTAGAGACTCAATTACATCATGCCAACATCTATACCTCCTCATTCAAACTCACAATTTGTGAGTTCATAATATAAAGATTAGCATAGAGGATAATAAAGGTGAAAGCCATGCAGGAAATAGAGGAGCTATCGGTAGGAGGAGCTGTGAAAATAAGAGGGCCAGTTAAGTTCAGAAGAATAGACGTAAGCGGATCGATAAGAATAGACGGTAATGCAGAGGGCAACGAGTTACATATCAGCGGTGCAGGAAGCATCAGAGGAGACCTGAAGACGAGCAACCTTAGGGTATCGGGAAGCATGAGGATTGAGGGTAACCTTAAGGGCGAAGAGATGGAGATCTCAGGAAGCATTAATGTAAGTGGTATAGTCGAGGTAGGGGATATAGAGATTTCAGGCGCCATAAAGGCTAAGAGAATACTTGCAGATAATATCAACATAAGCGGAAGGGCTAGAGTTGAGGAGATGGAGGCTAGGGAAGTACATATTCATAGAAAATCAAAGGTAATTGGAGCAATTATAGGAAAAAGAGTGATTATTGATAAAGATGCAGAGGTTGAAAAAATCATAGGAGAAGAAGTGAGAATAGGCAGAGGGGCGGAAGTCGAACATGTAGAGGGAAGACACGTTGTAGTAGAGAGAGATGCAGAGATTGGTGTAGTTAAGTATGTAGAAAAGGCGGATATAAGCGATAGAGCGGAAGTTGACGAGGTAGTTAAGATAGAAAAACTATCCAGAGTACCGCTTTCGAGGAAGGAAAAAGAGGAATCAACTTAGGATTTCATATAGTATCCTGCCATTTGCTCCTCTCGGTATGGGTAGATCCAATAAGTATGCTATAGTCGGTGCCAGATCCCTTAGCCATATGGGCCGTTTGCATCTAAAGCCCTTTTTCACTCCAGGTCCACTCATTATGAACATAGCCATGTTAGTTCCTATAGACACTCTAGCTGTAGGAAGGCCCTCGTGTATGCTAGTCGCCCCACCCCATAAGCCATACTGTGGATCGGGCATGCCTATGTATTTCCTTATATACATTGAGTAGCCCTTAGATGGTCTCCTCGCTATGGCATACCCAGGTCTTGGACAAAGTACTATATCAGCATCCTCTTCGCTTAGCCCTAGTGCATGAGCTCCCCAACCAGGTATCGCTAAATATATAACATGTCTTCCATCATCCGTTATCGATAGTAGAATGTCTATTATTTGATTCACGTATTCTATGTAGTCCTCCTTAGAGCTAATAATACCGTCCTTAAACCTCCATTTCGTATTCAAGATTATTCCATCATGCACAAGTGCTCTAACTATGGACTTCTTAACATCTATTCTTTCATCATCTTTGCATACTATGAAGCCTGCATCCCTTAGTGCATCAAAGAGGAAGACAACTCTATACCTTACGAAATGACCATGATCTGATGCGACTACTATCAATGTATCCTCATCTGCTAACTCAATTAAGTCTCCTACGAACTCATCCATTATCTGGTAGTCTTCAGCCATTACCTTCCAATATTCCTCCTCTTTCTCCTTTTTATAACCTGGTGCTATAGGATCTATGTAAGCCCAGTACTCATGCTTTATATAATCCGGGCTTTGACAATGTGTAAATAGGAGATCCCAACGATACTTTTCCTTTAGATATCTTGCCGCCTTAACTATCCACTTGACGTGTTCTCTTAGTTCTTCAAAGTATACCTCGTACCAACCATGCGCAAGACAGAATCTAGAGGGATTATCAAGGAAGGGGCCTATGTTCTTCACGAGCTCTTCACATATGTTAGGTGGATCGGAGAAGCCTGTTAATGCATGTATTTGCGTACGGAACAAGGCGAACTTAGACATGTCTGGTGCCAGTTCTACTAACTTAAACTTAAATACACCTTCTATTGCCTTATCTCCTTTCCAAAATGTCATTTTTATGAAATCACTCCATTCTCCTCGCCTTAACTTACATAATGCCCTTATGAAGTCCTTATCCATAGATATTAGTAAAGTATCGTAACCTTTACCATACTCAGAATATACTAGGAACCAGAGCTTGACCTGCTTGAAGTCTTCTTTAACGATGAGATCTACTCTTGCTTCTAAGGGGATTATATGAGGATCTATTAAGCTCTTCGGTATGTTCTTCCAGCCGCTAGCTTTGCGAAAAGCGACAGCCCTTGATTCTGCTGTTCCATGTAATCCTCCTGTATATCTGTATATACGACCGAGAGTATATGCTGTAGCCTCCTCGAGTACGCCTATAGGATCGTGTGGTGCTCCATTGCTTATGGTTATAACGTTTTTATGAGTTGCCGGATAGCCACCAGGATACCTTAATAGAACTACGTGTTTCCCCTTCCTAGCGGCTATCGTCCATAGATATTCTACCTTACTAGCTCTTGAATCAAATACCCAACCCTTAACTCCATGTATAGCTGGATCTGCTCCAGTCGCTATCGTAGTCCAATTTGGTGGAGTAAAGGTAGGCATTGAGGGGAGTGCATAGCCGTATGAGCCAACATTCATGAGATATTTTATATTAGGCATTAAACCTTCGCTTATGAATTTCTCGACAAAATCTAATATCAAGGAATCTATTCCTATGAGTATGAGCTTCTTCGCCCTTTCACCCATAGCAATTATACCACCTTAAGATGATTCCTTATTATGGTAAGCGTTAATCCAAATATAAGAGTTAAATCTAAACTCCTTTTTGCTAAGCGATGTCTTGATGAACTATAATCGTATATTTTAGCCTTAATGCTATCTTCTGCTAATCTCCTCCGTTGGCTTAGGCCTTGGCGATAAGATTTATAACACGCAATTAGTATAACCCTTAATACCAGCCGACTCATGCTCTAGAATAGCCATAATGATACATTATATGAAGACTAATCGAGGTGAACTTTACAATGCCCAAGACCACTGCTATAGACGTCTTGAATCTAGTTAAGAGATATACTACATACGAGCGGATAGGTTTCTTTAGGAAGAGAAAGAAGGTAATTGAGGCGCTTAAGGGTATCTCCTTTAAGGTAATGGAAGGTGAGGTCTTTGGCCTCCTAGGACCTAATGGTGCTGGGAAGACTACGACTGTTAAGATTATTTCAACGCTTCTCTTACCTGATGAAGGTACTGCAAAAGTTCTTGGATATGATGTTGTTGAGGAGGCTAATGAAGTTAGGAAGCTAATAGGGGTATCTCTTAGTGTCGAGAAGGGCTTTTTCTGGAAGCTAACCGGGAGGGAGAACTTAAAGTACTTTGGCATGCTCTATGGTCTTGATGGCGAACTGCTTAGAAAGAGAATAGATGAATTAATTAAAATGCTTGGTTTAGATGAACTTAATGCAGCAGATAAGCTTTACGAGGAATATTCACTCGGTATGAAGGCTCGATTAAGCCTCGCTCGGGCATTGCTTACGGATCCTCCAGTTCTAATCCTTGACGAACCGACTTTAGGTCTGGATCCCCCTTCCGCTAGATCGCTTAGAGAATTGCTTGTGGAACTCGCTCATGATAACAATAAAACTGTACTTATTACGACTCATAATATGTTTGAGGCAGAGATAATCTGTGATAAGGTCGCCATAATTGATAAAGGAGTCATACTTGCGGTGGATACCGTAGAAGGACTTAAGAAGAGAGTTGCAAAAGACGTCGCTCTTGAGATAAGTTTTGTAATGCCCGCTAAAGCTCATATGTCAAGCCTCTTAGATATGTTAAAGAACGCGTTAAAATGTCCATGTAATATATCTCATAATGAGAATGTTTATCGTCTCAGACTTGTTATTAACGTTAACTCCGTAGATGAAATAACATCAATGGCCTTAAAAATACTTCATGAAATGAAGTGTAAAGTCAGAAGAGTCGACGTTAAGGAGCCTACCCTTGAGGATGTATTTATAAAATTAACTGGAAGGAGGGGCTTTAAGTAATGAGAATGAGAATGCTCTCAGTTCTTAAGTCTGGAGTTCTCCTCGATATCTATTTCTTCAAGAACAATAGGTCCACTTTGATTTCGCTTATGCTATGGCCTTACTTGATGTTAGGCATGCTCTTGGGTTTCGGCCTCATCTTTGGTAGTACTTCCGCGTTTAAAGAGAACATAGGAATGGACGTGAATCCAATAACGTATTTCGTCTCATCAACAGTAGTTATAATGGCATGTCTTGGTTTATTATGGGATGTAGCCGGAAGCGTTTTAGAGTTAAGATGGATTGGTGCTCTACCCTATGTAATCCTTGCTCCATATCGGATATCGTTAACTCTTATCCTCTCATATGTTCCCAGATATCTCCTAATATCCGTTATATACCTACTTGAATTCACTCCCTTAATAATTCTTGTAGAGGGACTAGCGGACGGGATACTTAAGCTTGGCGTGATCTTTACAGCTCTAACATTAGGAATGTTACCTATGATCGGCTTTGCCGGTCTTCTAGCAGTACTGTTTATAATGATGGAAGAAGAAAGCAATGTGCTCAGCTGGCTTAACCCTCTAATAATGCTTTTCTCCGGTGCCTTTTATCCCGCTTACCTACTGCCCCATTGGGCTCAGACAATATCCAGAATTCTACCATCAACATATACCATAGAAATGGCAAGGTTAGCTGCTCTAATGGGATCCCCAAGTATGGCACGTATAACATTCCTTATGGGGCTGCTCATAGGCTTTGCAGTACTTTATAACATTCTTGCCTATTCCCTCATGGGAGCTGGAGAGAGAAGGGCTATGCAAAGGGGAGCAATATGAGAGGGAAGTGGAAAGCTATTTTATGGTTGCATACGCTTAGGCTCTGGAGGTACAAGCTCTCATTCTTAAATCTCATTCTCACGGAAATGCTTTGGATACTTCTCTTCATGCTAGGAATAATGTTATTCGTTCCAAAAGGGATGATAGCACAGGCATGTAAGGAGGCATTTTGGGTCATTACTGGATGGACTTTGATCTCTCAGTCATCTTCTCTTATAGGGGGATGGATGTCGTTCTTCATATCTATAGGAATGGTCGAAGAGCATCTATTAAGAGGGATATCGCCCTTTAAGGTTATCATGGGTAGACTAATACCGTGTACGACTGTTTCCATAGGCATACTTGTACTGATAGGCATGCTGCTTGGAAGTATGTTCAATGCTAACGTTTTTGTAATAAACAGGCCCGACATTATAATAATTGGCATTATTATAATGATAGTTCAAGCGATATCCTATGGTATAGTGGTGGCTGCCTTATCTGTTAGGACAGGGGTTCCATATAATCTACTTGAGGTGTTGAATTTTGCCTTAATGGGCCTTCTAATAATGCCCCTTGATTCAATTAGACCTCCTCTCAATTACGTAGTTTCAGCGATACCCTATGTAATTCCAATGTATTTAATAAGGCTTTCATTAAGGGGAGGGCAGATTTATCTAAATCCCTACTATATGCTCATAAGTCTTATCGAGTCTATTATCATGTCAGCCATTGCAATTAAAGAGATAGAGATCACTGAAAAGTACGTGAGGAAAAATGGCGTTAAGGGTATAGGATTCATGTGATAAAATTATATTATATCCTCGTTCTTCTAAGCAGGAAGATTATGACAGATATTACAGTTGTAATCGCAATAGATATTAATATGTAGTTTAGCGTTTTCATCCCCTTGGCTTTATAGCTCACTTCTATTTCTGGAAGTTCCATAAATTTGGCCGAAGTTCGGCTTATAGTCATGTCCTTCGTTAAGGGAGCTAATTTAACCTCTGTCTTCATTAACTTATCTACATATGATGATATTTCATATAATCCGTATTGGCCAGCTAGATGACCGATGTCCTTTAAGAAGTTGTCTACTGCTACAAAGGTATCCTTATGGGAAATTGCACTTCTCGCCCTTATCCTAAGTCCCTTAATTGAATACTTAAGGAGGTTATCCCTAAGCGATAAGTTCATGTTAATCCTTGAAGGTAGTACTTCAAACCTTTCAAGAAAGTCTTCTATCACTCTTCCAGCGAAATCCCATATCCCATTAGGATGAAGTACTCCACTTACACTTCCCATAGCGCTAAGTCCACTTGTAATGTCCGTGATGTTCACCAATGACTTGAATAAGGAACGACTTATTCTACCTGAGATATTGAATGCTATTTCATTTTCCGTGGATATGATGATTGCTCTCATTTTAGATCTGCCTTCAATAAATGATGAGAAGTAGTTTGAAAGTAGCTTATCCACAGTCATATCACTGTTCATTGAAGCGATATACTTAACAAGATCATTTATATCTATTCTTGCCATAAAGGAGATCTCTATAATACTATCCCTCATACTTAACGATAATTCTTTTAACTCAATCCATGTTATGTTCTGTCTACGGAGTAATTCCTCAACAACATCCTTCTGGAGGAACGTAAGACCTAGTGCTATAAAGGGAATTATCTCTCCTTCTCCCGATAACTCCATCTTCCCCTTACATACGACTTCTGATGGACTCTTTCTCGCCTTAATGGTTATATTGTCCCCTAATATCCTTAATTGCTTCAAGGTCTGATCCTTGCTCTTCATGATCAAAAGCATCGTAATCGATGACGTAATCTCATCAGAACTAGATATAAGACTGCTGTTTATCGATAATTCCATTAAGATCAAACCCGCTTGCGTTGTCTCATTATTTCTTACATATCCATTGCAACTGAAGACTGTCTCCTCATCTCGTGAATCTAAGACCAAGCTAATATTGATCTCAAGGGGAACTGTAATATTTACTTCATCTTCAGCTCTTATTTCAATTGCGCTATTTGGGCATACTATGATCGTAATTGCATTATTGGAACTAATGACTGGCATAAATACAGGTATGGACATTAGTAATATTGGAAATAAAAGGATGAGTAGTCTGTTTAACTTAGTGAACATGTAGGCTTCACTCCTAATTGCGAAGGGAAGTGACGTTATGTTGACTACTTGTATGCATTTGGCTACACATCTTCATGAGGTAACATGCTTTTTCATTTTAACATCACATTCTCTTAGCTTAATTGACTACTTCTTTAGTAATTCTCTCAAGAACTTTGCTATCCTTGGAACTGCAACTTTTGGATCCTCCTTTCCCTCATACTCTATTGAGAGATAGCCCTTAAAACCTGCATCTCTTAATATGCTTACTATTCTATTATAATCTAAGTTCTTTTCTCTACCATCTTCAGTTACTTCATAAAACTTTGCATGGACATGAATAGCGTAAGGTGCTGTCTTAGCAATGTTCTCATATACGTTCTCTCTATAGTTCCCCGTGTCTAACAACGCTCTTAACCACTCTGAACCAACTTCTTCAATTATCCTTATCACATTATCTGCTGTAGAAGTGATACCTCCATGATTCTCCATGGCCAATACTATTCCCATATTTTCTGCATATTTAACAGCTTCCTTTAGCGAAGTGACAACCCATTGAAATGCGTCCTCCTCACTATATCCTTCAGGCACATGACCTGCAAATATTCTAAGGGCAGGTGCTCCTAGAAATTCTGCTATTTCTAACCATTTCCTAACTCTTTTTATTTCTTCTTTTCTCTTTTGTGGATCTGGATGACAGAAGTTAGTACTAACTCCGAAGACTACTATATCCATGCCATGATTAAGTGCTAATCTTTTTATCTTTGAGAGATATGTTCTCTCAAACGTTGGGAAGAAGTAGGAGACGAGTTCAACCCCATCAAGTCCTATTTCATAGGCAACTGTGATGAAATCCTCGACCTTCATAGTTCCGCTTTTTAGTGGTTCTCTATATGAATATGAGGTACAGCATAGCTTCATACTCAGACCCAAGGAGAAGTATGTCCTTAAAGGATAAAATATTTATTATGAATTTAAGAGGCTATGTTATCTCAATCCAGCCTGGCTGAGAGATGAAGTTCCCATAGAACGTTTGATTGTACAGTTTTCTCCTTGGCTTAAACACCTTACCCTTAACTCTATTTGCTTGAGTATATATTGTCAGGTAGTACTTATCCCAAACTATGACTTCATCTCTTGGATCGCCCACTATGTCCCATACGTAGACCTTAGCTCCCTCTTCGCCTCTAGAATAGCTATCTGGAAATCGAACTAATAGATTTCCATAGCAATCATAGAGCCCATGAGCAGAGGCTAGAAGCTCTGACCCATCTCCAATCCAGTTAACTGGA
>Ga0180301_10001736_pt1 | contig 17107 bp, 13 predicted proteins | sample GuaBasSediGuay16_FD_121797 | JGI IMG/M metagenome (GOLD analysis project Ga0180301, IMG submission 121797) | Subseafloor sediment microbial communities from Guaymas Basin, Gulf of California, Mexico - Guay16, Core 4569-2, 12-15 cm | ecosystem: Environmental > Aquatic > Marine > Hydrothermal... | reverse complement strand
CCTAGGCCCCATAATAATAGCGTTCAAGAAATTAAACATACCTCTATCCGAAGAGAGGGTTGAATCCATCCTAGCATCGCTTTCAGAATAATTTTATCAGCAACGTTTCAGTTAACAACGTATACGTAGCTTTATCATCTTGAAAAAGTTAAGATGTGAAAAATGACAATTGATTACCTGAAATATTGTAATGAGTAAACAGATTTTCGACTTATACGGTTAATGCCATTTGGAATTTCTTAGATTGAGTAGGCGTCCTTAACTTGACTATGTTCGTTTATCCGAAAACTTATATAATAAGGCGGTATCGATACTTGGTGCTATGATTAACAGTCCAGTAGAGCTAAAACTAGCATATTTATCACATGTTCTCGGTCCGGATTTTCAATCCTTTAAATCATTCATTGAAGAATGTAACCAGAAGCTCCTTAGAAACTTCAGGTTCACCATTAAGGTTATAGATATAGATAGGGAGTCTGCTCTACCATATCTCCTATCTTCTGGATCGTCCATAGACTTGATGATTTTAACCAATTTCAATGTCGATCGTCTCTCAAATTACCTCCATCCAGTAGATGAAGTAATTAACGTCAAGTCTTTTCACAACAACGTTTTAGAATCTATATCATTAGATGGCAAGACATATGGTATCCCACTACATGTCTCCTTCCCGGTTCTTATTTACGACAAAGCATTAGTTCACGCACCACCAGCAACTTGGAAAGATGTTTTTAGTTTTGGAAGAAACTTTTCTAAGAAATGTAATCCCAGGTCTCCCACCGAATACGCTATAGCCATATACAGTCTTCATGGAAGACATTCTGGCATCGTCTTCGAGAGCATTTACTCATCGTTGGGGGGACGGGTGAATTATTCGCCGGGACAGCGCCTCTTTAACGATAAGTCATGTTTGGAGGAAGCTCTAAAAACTTACGTCACGCTTCTAAACGATAGCCTCATGTTTCCTGACTCACCATACCTCGAATATTCCAGCCTGAACCAAGCCTTTGATGGGGGCTTATTTCCCATGATGATACAATGGAACATCGGAGTTTTCCACCTCCTTAAATCTTCAAATAAAGCATTGGGTGTCGCACCTATCCCCTCTAAATCCGGATCCGAGCCTGTTTGTGTTGGATACGTTCACGCCATAGGTGTCTCAAAAAACTCTAAAAAACTGGAGTTAGCTCTAAAGTTCTTAGAATACGCGCAATCTTCAGAATTTTGTCGCGGATTTGCTCAAATAGGCGGCTTCCCCCCACTACAACATATTAACTTTGAGCCCGCGCCCTTATTAAGTGAGTTAAGGATATTTTCTAATCATTTCAGAGGATGTTTTTCTGGAAATCAAGCCAACGAGTTCTATGAAATGATCTCACTTTATCTCGACGGCTTCCTAAAAGGAAACTTAACCATTGAAAGAGCTGTTGAAAGTTTGTCCATGATTAAGATCCCTAAGAAATATATATAAACAAGTTCCATAGGATAAATCCCTGTGGTAAGCGTAAGAGCTGTGGATATCTCGAAGAAATTCGGAAACTTTCAGGCGCTAGATCATGTTAGCATTGAGGCAAAAGATAAAGAGCTCGTCACACTTCTGGGGCCAAGTGGGTGTGGAAAAACAACCACGCTAAGAATAATTGCTGGGCTCATCAAACCCGATACTGGGAGGGTGTATTTCGGGGACCAAGATGTAACTGATATACCATCTCATAAAAGAAACATAGGCTTCGTTTTCCAAAAGGTCGCATTATTTCCGCACATGAATGTTTACAAGAATATAGCCTTCGGCTTAAAAATGAGGAAAGTTCCTAAAGAAGAAATAGATAAGAGAGTTAAAGAAGTTTTGAGGCTCGTAGGGATGGAGGGTTTTGAAAATAGGATGCCCTCGCAGCTAAGTGGAGGGCAGGCTCAGAGAATAGAAATCGCCAGAGTTCTCGCGACGGATCCTGACGTTCTACTTCTCGACGAACCTCTTGGGCATTTGGATGCAAAGTTGCGAGAGAGCTTAAAATATGAAATAAGGAGAATTCAAAGAGAAACCGGGAAAACCGCTATCTTTGTAACACATGATCAGGCAGAAGCTTTCGCAATATCTGACAGAATTTATGTAATGAGTAATGGGAAAGTTGAGCAGGTGGGTTCTCCGATAGAATTGTATCTTTCTCCCCGGTCTGAGTTCGTTGCAGAATTCATAGGCATCTCAAACTTCTTAGAGGGCAAGATCCTCGAGATTTCAGATAAAAGGTTAATTATAGAGGCAGAAAACGGTTTAAGTCTGATATCAAATGAAATGCCCAACATCGATGAATATAGTGAGAACGAGCGCGTCCTCATAAGTATTAGACCTGAAGACATAGAATTCATACAATCCATTCAAGGGAATAGCGAGTATAACGTTTTCGAAGGCGTCATCGATGAGGCCACGTTCCTAGGCGATACTACAAGACTGCTGGTTACCTTCGGATCTAAGGTAATGAAGGTTCACGAATATGGGCCTGAGAGATTTAATTTAATTAAGCTTAAAGGAAAGAAGGCGCTGTTCCAGATAAAAAGGTTCTCAATAGTGAAAAAGTAAATAGCTCTAACATCTTTTAAATTATCAAAATTATCAATTAGCTACAAATAAAGAATTATTATATTATTTATAAGTGTAAAATAAAATTTATTAAGTAGAATTCGTTGTTCTACTATTGAGAACTATGGATAAGAAAAAGTCGGTGTCTAAAATTTCTTCCAAAGAGAATCCGTTAAAAAAATCTTTGAATGAAAAGATGTCTAGGAGGTCTGCTTTGTCTACTGCTGCTAAGGTTGCCACTGGTGTGATTATAAGCGGTGTTGTGGCCGGTGTTGGTGGATACCTTGCCGGCTCTTCACAAGCTCCAGGAAAAACAGTAACTGTAGAGAAAACTGTTGAGAAAACTGTTACCGCTCCTGGGGCGACGACTACCGTAACGGGTCCCGGGGCGAAGGAGACCGTTACTAAGACTGTAACCTCAACCCTTACCGTATCTCCTACGCAGGCCGCTGCTGTTAAGTGGCCATATAAGTATAGGGTCTGGGTCCCGATAGTGAATGAATTCATGACGTATGATGAAATCGCTGATGCGATAGCGAAGGAGGGATCCATCACTATTGCGGACTGGACTTATTGGGGACTAACCGATACATACTTCATTCCGTCATTCAAGGAGTATGTTAAGGACAAATTCGGCGTCGATATAGACGTAAAGATCGTAGGAACTCAGGAGGCTAAAGGCGGCTTTATGTACCAGCTTTACTCCGCCTATAAAGCAGGTTTGGCGGCACCATATGATGCGATGCATATAGAGGTTAACTTCTTCCAAGAAGCAATAGCAAAGGAGGTTGCGGAACCGTTTTTGCCTTCCCCATTGGTGCCCAACTTGGTCCATGTGGACCCCGTCTTCTTCCAAGACTATCTGCCATACGGCGTGCAGTTCCAGCAACATGCTCTGTGCGCACCTGTAGTTAATTTAGATCATGCGGGATGGATAAAGAGTTGGCTCGACTTCGCGGATCCAAGGCTCAAAGGTAAGATAACCCTATGGAGTATGAGCGACAACGGATTTTGGGCTTTCCTGGCGACGGTAGCTTATGCCTTGGGTTATGATTACAAGAAACCTGACGAGATGAATAAGGCGATTGAGTGGGTTGCAAAGAATGTCCATCCAAATGTCCTGAAGTATACAAGCGATGAATCCGAAATCATCCAGCTCTCAGAGAATAATATAACTTGGATAACCTGCTACTGGTGCTGCAGCTATGAAATGGAGCAGGCCGCAGGAAATACATGGCTCGGCAGAAGGCTTCTTGAACCATTCATGCCAAACCTACCTGGCGTAGTATGGATTCCGAAAAAGGTTCAGCATCCAATTCTAGCGCAATTGTACGTGGACTGGTTGTTAAGCAAAGAATTCCAGTTCCCCGATATAAATGGACCCGGATTCAAGGACCTAAGTCCCACCGAGGCTAAGAAGGTTTGGGCTGGAATGACGGAAGGTCCGCTCGGCCCCTACTACGAACAATTCATACCAGACTGGTGGGGTGGCAAAGACAAATACTACCAGGTCTTCCCGACGCTCGAGGATTACAAGAAGTACATCTATCCTTCGATGAAGATATTGGACTGGACTTACATAAATGAGCATGCGAGTGAATGGGTTTCGTATTATCAAAAACTCATCGGCGGATAAGTTTTTATCTTCTTCCTCCTTTTATTTGGTCTAACGCCTTAGGGGTGGGAGAGTTTTGAAAGAATATCTTCATAAAATTCGCCCTAACCTCTTCGTGCTTCCTGCTTTATTGATGGCTCTTCTATTCTTCGTAGTACCGTTTGTACTCTTATTCTATGTTAGTTTCACCGAGGGATCATCCTATTTCTTTAACCCGATTTTCACCTTAGATAATTATGTTAAAGCATTCACAGATCATCTTCCAGATTTCAGAAATACGCTTGTCCTCGCTAGTCTTGGTGCAACGATAGATGTAATACTTGGTTATCCTTATGCATATCTTTTGAATAGGAAAATCAGAAAGCTTGGAGACTTCTTCCGTACGATTCTCCTCATACCACTTCTTGGGGAGCTTTACATCGCTTATGGTTTATGGTGGTTGTTTCTGCCTACAGGTCCCTTAGCCCCGATTTTAGAATGCTTCGGAATCTCGTCTTTTGCTTTGCTTTACACACCATTTAGCGCTGCTGTGGCTTTAGCGATCTACACATTTCCATTTTCAGTGCTACAGATGGGTATCAACTTAAGCCAGATAGATCCGGTATACGAGGAGGCTGCAAGCTGTCTAGGCGCCGGAAGGTTCAGCAGGTTCTTACACGTATTGCTGCCGTTAAGTCTTCCAGGTTTAATGAGCGGCTGGTTTATGGCCTTCGGATGGAATATTGGAGCATACGCGATCCCAGCTCTTATGGGCGGGGTCATTATCGGTCAAAGAGTTCTATCCATACAAATTAGAGCTATAGGACTTCTGATGATGAACTATGGTCTTGCCGCCGCCTTAGCTAGCACTCTTATAATGATTGCATTAGTATTCATGTTCGCATCTTTGAAAGTTTCTAGGGGGACCTTGATATGAGAAGACCTGACTTTTCAACAATAGTATCATATGCATACGTCATAATCGTTAGTTTCATAATATTAGTGCCGTTCGTTATAACTTTCATCAGGTCCTTTATGACGCCGGAAGGTACATTATCGATTTCAAACTACTTTGGCATAGCCGGTGTTTTCTGGCCGAAGGTGTGGCTTAGCTTACAGCTAGCGATTTATACGGTGGTTCTGGACTTAGTGATCACTATACCGGCGGCCTATGCTTTGACGAGATTCGATTTTAAGGGTAAAAGCGCAGTCCTTTTGACGCTGATGGGAGTATGGTATGTGCCCGGAATATCTTACGCGCTATCTTTAATTCTGTCATTTTACCTAATATACAAGGCCTGTTTAAGCATATTGGGTTTCATAGTAACATATGTAACAGGATTTTTGCCTATAATGTTGCTCTCGACGATAGTTGCTTTTAGAAGGCTTGATGTCTCTTATGAAGAGGCCGCTAGATGTCTTGGTGCAAGTGGCCTCAAAACTTTCCTCCACGTCACACTTCCACTTATTGGACCAGGGATAAGCTCCGGCGTTATCCTAACCTTCATATTATCATTTAATGAATTTATCACGGCTTTCCTACTCGCTGGTCCAACAGGTATTCTGACTGCTCCAGTAAAAGTCTTCGATGACATTTCACACGCGGGAATGTATGGGTTCGTAGCGGCTGAAGCGGCTATACTTCAGCTCATATCGCTCACAGTGATTTTCCTATATCTGAAGATTGTAGGAACGAGATACTTGAAGGGCATAGTCTTCTTCTGAAATCATTAGATTTGATTATGGTCTTCAAAAATCACTTCCGTAATATTTTCTCTTCTAAACGAGGACCTGACCTTAAGGTATTCAAGAACTCGGAGTATTTCATTACGACATTAAAGATGTGATGTCGCTGTGAATTGCCTTAGCTATAAATGATTTAATAAAATATATTAACAACTTTTCACACAAGATACTCATGCGAAATGACGAATATTCTACAATAAATGATATCAGAGATAATCCTCTAGCAATTGAAAGTGTGGTAAAAGCAGCTCCGAAAATAACGAATCTGGCTGAAAGGATTTATGAAAAAATCAGGGATCTGAAGAGAATATTTTTCGTAGGTTGTGGGTCATCATATTATGCCGTGATGTTTGGGGCCTGGCCATTATTAAACACCGAACTAAAAGTACATGCTGTTCCGTCTTCAGAATTTATCTTTTATCATAGTCAACTCCTAAACGAAGAAGACTTAGTTATCGGAGTTTCTCGATCTGGTCAAACGGCAGAAACCGTTTCCGCTATAAAAAAGGCCCGTGAGCATAAGGCATTAACCGTAGCCTTTACGCTAACGCCGAAAAGCGAGCTTTATGAAATAAGTGAAGAGAGTTTCGCCGTTGATATCGGCGAAGAAAAAAGTGTGGTTATGACGAAAAGCTTTACATCCCTGTCACTTGCCTCAGCGATCTTTTCCGCCGCCCTAAAACGATGCATGTTTAACGAAACATGTAGTTTTGTAGATGAATTAGGCGAGCTACGTGGCTCTGCTGAGTCCCTGATAAAGAAGGAGAAAGAGATCCAAGAGTTAGCCGAGGCAAGGATAATGAACGCGGTTGAGAGATTCATTTGTCTTGGTTCAGGTCCGGCTTATCCGATAATGTTAGAAGGGGCTTTAAAGATTAAAGAGACTTCTTATGTAGCAACAGAATCGTTTCATACTTTAGAGTTTAGACACGGCCCGATGGCATCTATCGGTGAGAAGTTGACGATCTTCTTAAGCGCCTTCAAAGGAGAGATCTTTGACGCCTCTAAAAGACTTCTAAATGAGATTAAAGAGAGAGGCGCTGACGTAATATTTATGACGAATTCTTCGGAGGAAGGTGAAGAGAAGGGAAAAATAGTAATCCCCCGCATAGAGTGTGAAGAAAACGCCGCGTTACTTTCCATAATACCAATCCAGATCTTCGCATATTACTATGCTGTCAGAAAAGGAAAGAATCCGGATAAACCAAGGGGGATCACCAGATATATCGGGAAATTCTGAGACGTGAAAGGCGAAATCCACTTAACATTTTTTCGACAAAAGAGGTTCCCATCCACAATTTTTTAATGAAGAGTAAACATATCTAACGAGGGAGCCGAAGTAAAAAGTTGGCGGGCTTAGGCTCTAAGGAGAACCACCGATTAAAGTCGCAAAAGAGATTTGTTTTATTAGAATTCAAAGGCAACACTATTTAGGTGAATGGTGCGCGCATTTTGCCAAAAAAGCTAAATATGGAGTAAACAGATCAGAACGCATGAGTCTAGCGGAAGCTTATAAAAAAGCAGTAATGGATATTATTAACCGAGTTTGGAACGAGGAAAGAGAAAATATGGAACTCGCCTCTGACTTAATAGTGAAAACGATATTAGATAATAAGCTAATCTATGTTTTTGGAACTGGTCATTCGATGCTCTTAGCAATGGAGATGTTCACTAGGTCGGGTGGGCTTGTGCAAGTATACCCTATGCTCGATTTGAGTGTTTCAGGCTATAACGGTGCTCTAAAGGCAACATACATTGAGCGTCTTTCAGGATATGCTAAGGCATTGCTAGATTACTATGAGCCTGAACCCGGCTCGACGTTAATCATAGTCTCTAACTCCGGAAAGAATGCTGTTCCCGTCGAAATGGCGTTTGAGGCCAAGAAACGGGGTATAAAGATTATAGCTCTGACATCAAGAGAATATTCGAACAAAGTCCCAGCATCGAATCCTTTGAAGAAGAGACTCTACGAAATAGCCGACATAGTAATAGATAACAAGATCCCATTAGCCGACACCGCAGTATATGTTGAGGAATTAAAACAAGGTATCGGTCCTGCCTCCACTATAGTGAATTCCTTCATATTACATTGGATAGAAGCATGGGTCGTAGAGAAGCTTCTAGCTAAAGGTGTGAAGCCAATGGTTTGGAAAGAGGGAAACGTCCCAGGAGGAGACGAATTTAATAAAGCATATTATGATAAATATTTCGACAAAATAAAGCCGCTGTAAAGTTAGGGTATTAAAGCTTTTACGACCTTACACATTCCTTCCCCTAAATTTTCTATCATATACTCTCCAACACAGGCTGGAACGATTAAAGTGTCTGGGAACTCTAATACATATCCTTCTCCTTTCTTTGGTTTAACAAGAACCCTCTCTCCCTCAACCAAGGTTAGAAGATGAAATCTTCCATTAGTGTTATCCTCTATACTCTTAGAGAACTCCAGCCTACGTGTCTCGAAGCATATATCCCTCCTTTTTCCTATCAAATACTCCGCCCAACCATCTCCGCTCCTCAGGAGCTTAGGCTGCTGAGCGAGATTCGCGAGAACCCATTTTCTTCTCCTATTTTTCTTCAAGACGTTAAATGCATGCTTTAGGTGAATTGGCCTCAGACTTCCGTCGAGATCCGGCCTGACATAATCATATATGTGGAAGGTGTAACCTGGAGAATAAGCACATATCTCAAAATCTATCTCTAGGACAAATTGATTTCTTCCTGAGGCATGTACCGTTCCGGCGGGGATCAAGAAATAATCTCCCGGCTTAGTCCAAATGTAGTTCACGTATTTTTCATAGTCGAAGCGTTTTCCTGTTCTTTCAGATTCCCGGGCTTTCATATAAAATTCTTTTACATCGGCGTCATCTTGCAAGCCTAAATAGGTCTTTGCTCCGGGTCCTGTGCTAATTATGTAATAGCTTTCATCCTGTCTTATTTGCCTTTCATTAAAATGTTTTTTCAAATATTTTCCATTTGGATGAACCTGTATTGCCATATGCCCTCCGTCTATTTGATCGTCATACCAGTAAACGAATGGAAAGGCTCCATTAAACTTTCTATCAACGTACTCTCCGAGGATCTTTTTCCTATTAGCCCAAAGCACGTTTTGGAATGGGATTTCCAACAAGACGCTTCCCAGCCTAATCTTGACGCTGTTCTCGTCTGGAACAATACACGCCTGACCGGAATTTGGCATTTCTTCAGGAAGTCTCTTTATTTTTTTAAGGAAATTTCCTCCCCAAACTACTGGATAATATAACGGCTTTATCCTGAAAGGCTTTTCGGCCAGCCTGGAGAGAATTCTATAATATAGCCTTCTAGAAATCATTTTTACCTCTTTTACATTATTACATTCAACGTACCAATCCATGTACTTTAAGACTCGTCTCTTATGTTTGTCTAAAATCTGGGAATCGACATAATAAAATCTTCTAAAGTTCTGGTTCAGTAATTGTCCTCTATTTTTTGAGCCTAGAAAATATATGGGCCTCACTAAAGATGCATTAAACAGGCTCTCTCTAGTAATATCAAAATAAAAGATTTTGTCATAAAGTCTTCTTAAAAGTGGAATTGCGGTTCCAGGCCCAAAAATTACAAGAAGGTCGAGCGTCTTTCTGAGCTTTTCAGCATCTTTTTTGAGTTTTTTAACAGATCTTTTATCTAACACATCTATGATTTTGCCACTATACACGTATCCAAACGATTTTTCTTTTGAAAGACATTTTTGGGCAATCTTATCTAGCGACTTATAGCACTGTGAAAAATCAATAGCTTTCATCTTTAGATCCTCTACCTCAGAAACCTCCTCTAACGGCTTAAGAACTCTCTCCCATTCTATGCCAAGGTAACCATCTAACGCAAAGAAGCACGCTCTCTTTCTATTTGTTTTGTGCATTTTAGCCGACTCTATTATATATTTTACTAAATTTTCTATACCTTGTTTTAGGTCCACTTCATCGAACTCAACATTAACTACATTTTCTGCTTCATCTGCGGAATAGTATATTTTCATGTAGAAGGCCGCATTTTTTGAAAATATAAATGTTTTCGGTGAAGATAAAACTTATTATAATCTCGTAGGGCAGATATTACCTAGTGCGAATTGAAAGCTGGTAGGCTTTTCTTAGCCGTTGAAAGTGGCGGTACGAGGACTATTGCCTCAATATTTTCTGATGAAGGAGAGCTTCTAGGCTACAGCATTGGAGGCCCTAGCAGTCATCACGTTGTCGGCGTGGCTAGGTCTGAAGAGACTTTAAAGGCGGTTATCTCAGATTGCATGGCCTCGGTTGGGTTAAAAGATTACGTATTCGAGATAGGTTGCTTTGGTACGGCTTCCTTAGATACTCCAAAGGATTTTGAAATAATTTCTGAAATAGTGAAATCGATGAATATCGTCAAAAATCCTATCATCGTTGGAGACCATGTTACCGCATACTACACTGTAACTGGAGGTCGACCTGGAATAGTCGTGATCGCTGGAACTGGTTCAATAGGTTATGGTAGGGTAAAGGATGGCGTTGAAGCTCGTGCCGGAGGCTGGGAGTGGCTCGTCAGCGATGAGGGGAGTGCCTATGATATTGCTAGGAGAGCTCTCGTTTATGCCGTTAGATCCTACGATGGTCTTGAAGAGAAGACTTCTCTCCTAGACAAATTCATGGAACATTTCAAGGCGAGTTCCTTCGAAGAATTTATTCAAAAACTATACGAGGATCCTAGAAAGCATAGAATCGCAAGTCTCGCCACAATCGTGGCTACCGCAGCACATGAGGGTGACAACGTCGCAAGAAAAATCCTAAGGATCGCTGGAAAAGAACTCGGATTATTAGCGTTTTCTGTTGCAAAAAAACTACGTATAGAGAATGATCCCATCATAGTTGGCTGTGTAGGAGGCGTGTTCAGATCCGGGCCAATAATTTTTAATTCCTTCAAGAGCTTTATTAGAAAGAAGATGCCCAAAGCTACAATAATGGAACCAGTTTTCTCTGCTATAGAAGGTGCGATGTTCTTGTGCCTTAAAGAAGCAGGAATACAATTATCTGAAAATTTGATGAAAAAAATTAGGTTGCAGGTTCGAAAACTAGATTATTAGAAAAAGCTGAGGTTAAGGCATAAAAACCTAAAAGGCTTTGATTTTATTCAGAATATGTTTTTTAAAACTCGGCTACTTTTTGTCTTCTTCAATTACTCGTAAGCCTAAGAGTCTCGCAAAGTTGATGAGCTTCTCTCGATAATCACCTACGACGCTTACTCTATGCCAATCGAAATCAGCTTCCTTATTCCAATTTTCAAGTATCGCGTCGGTGTCTGCTTTAGCGACCACTTTAGTTCTACAAGCCTTAGGTTCATCAGAGTTCGCCACTATCGTTCCACTATGTATTGCAAACGCTTTCTCGAGTACGTTGACTTTAAATGTGGTGATAGGTTCCCCGATTGGATATAATACTTGCAACGCCGCGCCTTTTTGATCTTCAGCGTGACTTCTTATAATATATGGAATCTTTGGCCCTGACGGTCCATATACTTTTGTGGGAGCGACACAATGTGCATAAGTGATCGTTTTGTCTGATTGATTTATCACTGGATCAGAGATGAAGCCAGGTCTACCGGTGAGGCGAATCGCAATTAGTTGGGAAACCGCTGAATCTAAATCGGCTTCACAGGTCCCGACGAATCCATCATCCAATAATTGCGAAAAACCTAGGCAGGGATATGCTCTTAGTTTTCCCGCGAAAAATAACTTCAAGCAATTTATGGTAATGGCTTGAGCATTTCTCTGACGCAGTATCTCTCTCATAGCGATATACATTTTAGCGGATTTTAGTATCTCCTTTTCAGATGGCTCGACCACTTTTAACGCGGAATTAATCCACGTCTTCGCAATTCTATTAGCTTCCTCATCTGGAATATTATCCATCAAGTTATTTAGGACGTCGACTGAAATCTTTTCAAGCTTTATACCGAAGATCGTTCGTAACATATTTTCGTATTCATCGGTGTACTGGATCTTCCGAAATTCCTCGCTTACATCTCCTAACGAGGATTCGTAGTCCGTTGGGTGGGTTTCGGATTCTATGATTGAGACGATTTTTGATTGTCTCAGCATCCCTATTGGCTTGAGGAAGTTAATCGCCTCTACAATGTCAGACTTATTAGAGGATGCTATTCCTATTGCTGGCAATTTTTCTTTACGGGTTTTTGTCATTACGACTAGGAATTCTCCACTCCCCGCAAATAAATCATCTATGATTACTGTCGGTTTACCGCTCTTAGCTATTGTTTCGGGGACTAAAGTCCATATACCTAAAATATAAACTACATATCCTACGACCTTTTCTCTTGTTTCCTTGAGAATTTCTTCGGCCTGTTGTTTTGATTCTGCGTGGAAGGGTAAGAACTCGATGTCCTTGATGCGTTCGCGTAAATATGAAAGTATGTTCTTAGCCTTGCCTTCGTAGTCATATCCAATAGTCGGCCATGTTGGTTCTTCTGGAGGTCTGTGGGCGAAGATTAAACCTACTTTCAAATCCATGAACTATAATTTTCGACTTCGTGCTTAAATATTTTATACTCCCATGTCAAAGGGAGTTTTGTTTGCCGTTATTGAAAGACTTGGAAAAGGAAAAATGGGGTTCATCATTTTTCAGTCGAAGCTTCTACTGAATAAAAATAGTTTTAGATGGATCCGAGTGCCTACTGCGGCCAGATAACCTCGGCGACATCGTCTAACCCGAGTTCTTTCAACTTCTCCTTGGTAGGCTTGCCGGTTGCCTTATCCCAGCCCAAGGCCTCATAGACTTCGTCTAACATAGCATCTAAGTTTTCAACTTTCTGGCCCTTGGTTGGCCCGGTTTTAAGTGGTTCCATTAACCGCTTTGGGAGCTTATCATCCTTTCGGCTGATGCCTTCTCTAACGTTAAAGCATCTCTTCAACGTATAGACTCTATCGGAGATTGTGAGAAGTGTTTTGGGATCGAGATCCCATCCGGTTAAAGCCGAGACCAATGCTGAGAGTCTTCTAATGTTGAGATTGGAGTCTTCCTCGGCTTGCATAGGTAGCCTGCATATTCCCAGTAAGCTTGCCAGTTCTCCGAAGAGCCAGATGAGTCTACAAGCCTCACCTCTCTTAACTCCAGTCTCTTCGAATCTATCCGGAGGAGGCCATGGAAGCCCGAAGTCTCTTAATCCTAACGTCACTCTCACACTATCCCACATTCCACTCCATGCAGGTTCGATATGGCAGGCGCCTCTCGGATTCCCTATAGCGTACTGAATCGCAAAGGATTTCGAAGTCCCACGTGTATCATGGGCGGGAACTTCAAGTCCCTTTCCATGACAAGCAAAGTCTTCGGCATTCTTTCCAAGCTTCTCTGCAGTTCTTCTAACCCCTTCAGCTAGCAGGTCTCCAATCCCCCTTCGCTCGATGATCATCTGTAAGAGCGCCAAGCATGCTTCCGCGTCGCCCCATCTAAGCTTTATTCCATCTGTATCTTGCTCGGTTATCAATCCTTTCTCAAAAGCTTCGATTGCGAAAGCTATGACGTTTCCGGCAGAAATAGAATCAATCCCATATGTGTTGCAGAGATAATCTGCCCTCAGAAGCGGCTCCATGGATTTCATGAGCGATTGAATGCCAATCATGTCAACAGTTTCGTATTCAGCTCCCTCATGGGGAGGAGTCATGTATTTTCCCGATGGAACCCAAACATACCTTCCGCATCCCACCGGACAGCTAAAGCACGCCCTCCTCTTGATAAGATACTTCCTCGAAAGCTCTTCTCCTGAAAGTTTTTCAACTTCTTCATAATAACATGTCTGGAAATTTTTCGCTGGTAGCCTGCCTTCTTCGTTCATTGAACTAATTCCACCAGCTGTTCCATAAAGTCCAAGTTCCTCACGCACCTTACTAAGGGCATTAATCGCTTCCATAGCGGCATCGTAGAATTCCTCAGGCTTTGCTATCTCTATTGGCCGATCTCCATCCACAACTATTGCTTTCAGCCTCTTAGACCCCATAACAGCTCCTCCACCACATCTGCCAGCAGCTCTGTCGAAATCTACCATGATATTCGCGAATCTGATGAGCTTTTCTCCGCCTGGTCCTATGCAAGCTACCGAAGCATCTAAATTACCGGTTTCCTCAAGGAGAATTTCTGTTGCCTCATGAACCGTTTTACCCCAGATATGTGAAGCATCCTTGATCTCTACGTCGTCGTCAAAGATGTTAATGTATACTGGATTATCAGCTACGCCCTCAACTATGATGAAATCGTATCCCGCGAATTTGAGTTTAGGCCCGAATTTTCCTCCGGCTCTCGTCTGACCGAAAATCCCTGTAAGAGGCGACTTAAAGCAGAACTCAACGCTACCAGATGATGGTGCAAGAGTTCCAGTCAGCGGTCCGGTTGTCACTATGAGCTTGTTTTCTGGGCTAAGTGGGTCTACGCTTTTTTTAAGCTCGTCCCATAGAATTCTCGCAGCATAACCTGTTCCACCGAGATATAATTTTAACAGGTCCACCCGCGTATCCTCCTTGACCACCTTCCCCTTGCCAAGATCTATTCTGAGCACTTTTCCAGAGTAACCGTAAAGCTTACCACTTGCCATAATCTTCCTCACCTCTTGTCAGGCATTAAGGCTATAAGCTCCTTTCTCTGAAGCCTTGAGAAGGCGATCCGCTTGTATGCGACAGCTTTATCGGCATCGAGATACAAGAGAGCGTTCTCCGGACAGACTTTAACGCACTCGGGATCTCCACCGCATAAATCGCAAATCAAAGCCTTATGATCATCGGGATCTATTGATGCAGCTCCATAAGGACAGACAAATACGCAAATGCCGCAGCCGGTGCACTTATTCATGTCCACTTTTATGGCTCCCGTCTCCTTGCTCCGAGAAATAGCCTCAAAGGGACATGCATCGATGCATAAACCACATTGAATACAGTATATCGGCGTATCTATAGCTTCATGCGGCATTCTTACAACGTGAATCCTCGACTTCGATGGACTTACTACCTTAAAGTGTTTGTAGGAGCACGCCAGTTCGCAGAGTCTGCACCCGGTGCACTTATTCGGGTTAACGACAAGATTTTTCAACATGTCATTAAGATTGCTTTCATAATATTTTAAAGTTGTTTTTAATACCAAAAATTGAAGAATAAGAATACGTTGAGAGATAACGTTGCTCGGTCCGTTGAATGATTTAAGAAATTTACGGTTTCTAGCATTATAAACGCTGTAGAGATTTGATGCAGATAACCGGGTTCAGATCTATGCAGCGGTCTTAAACTTATTCTCCTATACATTTATCTTATTCAAAGTTGTCTTCATATCGCATGACTATGTCGGCTCGGCCACATGATAAAAGCCTAATCAGGAAGATCTCCCTCGAAGAAAGGATCCCGATAGTTGATCTGATATTGAAAACAATCGACGGCCTCTCGGACACCTCCACTAGGAGGGCCACACTGCTCGGGATATGTCCGATATCTAGATCAGCGGTAAAGGCTTCAATAGAGTGCGCGAAGCTCCTTAATTTTCCCTTAATGTTTGTCGCGACCCTAAACCAAGTGGACATAGATGGAGGATATACAGGGCTAACTCAGAAGGACTTCGTTAACCTAGTTAGGCGAGAATGCGAGAACCTAGATTTCAGCGGGCCAACGATCATAGCCTTGGATCACGGCGGTCCATGGCTCAAGGACAGACATGTCATCGAGAGACTTGAATTAGATGAGGCTCTAGAATGGGTTAGAAAGTCTATTGAAGCGTGTATAAAGGCCGGATACGACCTACTTCACATAGACACGACGGTCGATATATGGCTAAAAGAAGAAAACCTGAGCATGGAGACCATAGTAGAGAGAACGGTCGCCCTAATAGAGTATGCAGAGACCGTTAGGAGAGAAAACGGTCTTCCAAGATTAAGCTATGAGGTTGGAACCGAGGAGGTTCGAGGCGGGATAACCTCTCCTCAACTTTTCAGAGAATTCATCATAAAGCTCAGGATGGGGCTTAGGAAGAAAGGCTTAGAAGATGTGTGGCCATGTTTTATTGTCGGGAACGTGGGAACATATCTAGCTCCAATAAACAAGTTCGACGCGGAGAAGGCGAGAGTCTTAGTCAAGATAGCGGAAGCTTACGGTCTTTATGTGAAAGGTCATTACACAGACTACGTGTCCAATCCAGAAGATTATCCAAAAGTGGGAATGGGGGGAGCGAATATAGGTCCGGAGCTGGCGCATGCGGAATACGTCGCGCTCGGAGAACTTGACGAACTTGAAAAAATAATTCATGAACGCGTACATGCTATTGAATTATCTAATATCACGGAAAAGCTGGATGAGGCCGTGATTAAAAGCGGCAGATGGAGAAAATGGTTGACTAAGGAGGAGGCCGTTCTCGGTTTTGATCGATTGCCTATAGAGAGGAGGAGGTGGCTTCTCGGAACGGGGGCTCGATACGTTCTATCAAGTCCTGAACTTATTGAGGTCAGGATGAGGCTTCAGGAAAATTTGGAAAAATGTGGTGTGGACGCTGAAAGAGTCGTGATTGCTAAATTGAGAGACGTTATCTGGAACTATGTTCACGCCTTTAACCTAAGAGACCTAACCTTGAAGCTGAACAAGAAGCTTGCCAAACGGATCTCAAAAATCCCATAGCTAGCAGAACTTTTGCGGTAACGTGCTGAGGAAAAGAACCTCCGAAACCCCGAAAACTTGAAGGAGCAGTAATGAGCTAATAATCCCTCTTTACCACCGCGTAAGAATAAATCCTATCGCCTAGTTTTAGAGGATCCTTAGTTAAGGCGGTCGGGAGAATCTGTCCTCAAATGAGGCCCGGGCGGGCTTTGAACCTGGGACCTGCGGCTTACAAGGCCGCCGCTCTAACCGGGCTGAGCTACCAGGGCATTAATTTTCTTATGCTTCATTTATATGAATTTTAATGGGCCAACTTTCTCCATAAAAGCTTGGGGCCGAGTAAAGCTAAAAAGCATGTTTCGATTTATCTCGAATTAAGGGGCCGTGGTCTAGCTTGGCTATGATTCGCGGCTCGGGACCCCTGTTTTGGGGCGAGAACCCGCGAGGTCCTGGGTTCGAATCCCAGCGGCCCCATACTATTGTTTAACGAGTTTTCTGACTAAGAATCTCCTTCCATGGTATTCTACGAGGCTTATCTTTCCCTCGG
>Ga0180301_10001735_pt1 | contig 17108 bp, 17 predicted proteins | sample GuaBasSediGuay16_FD_121797 | JGI IMG/M metagenome (GOLD analysis project Ga0180301, IMG submission 121797) | Subseafloor sediment microbial communities from Guaymas Basin, Gulf of California, Mexico - Guay16, Core 4569-2, 12-15 cm | ecosystem: Environmental > Aquatic > Marine > Hydrothermal... | reverse complement strand
GTCATAGTAATATCTCTTCCCCATGGATACCAGAATTTCCTAATTAAAGGTCCAGCAATGGGATCTGTTGGTTTTAAAGTCCACCATGATAATATGCCGTGGTGATAAGTATAGTTCGCAACCCAATACTCGATCCATGGATCATTGCCCTGCAATTCCAATGCATATTCCGGACCATATTTTGCTGCAATCTCTAATGCCGGGACAGCTCTTAGATATAAGGCAATCGCCATAGAGACAACTATAATGACAATTTTTATAACGGTTTTGACCCTTTTTCTTCTCTCTAATTCCAGTACCGCCTTATCAAGATACTTAAACACTATGGACATATATCATTCCCCAAATTACATGGAATTAAAGATTACGAGTAGGCACCTAATGTTTAAAACAATTAAGTACCCATTAAAAATGTATTCCCTTATATGATCTTATGGTATCAATAATGCTAGTATGGCTTTCTGAGCATGAAGACGATTCTCAGCCTGATCCCACACAACGCTCCACTTACCATCAATAACATCATCAGTAACCTCTTGTCCCCTATGAGCAGGGAGACAGTGCATGAAAATAGCATTAGGCTTCGCGTATTTCATAAGCTCTACATTAACTTGATAGGGACTTAGATCCTGTATCTTTTTATCAGCAATTTTTTCTTGACCCATGCTCACCCATACATCTGTATAAACAACATCTGCGTCTTTAACAGCTTCGATCGGATCCCTTATTATTTCATAGGAAGCACCAGTTTCGGCAGATATTTCATCAAATCTCTTTAATACCCAAGGATCTGGATCGTACCCCTTAGGAGACGATATAAACAATTTAGCGCCAATAACCCCCAGGCCTAACAATAAACTGTGAAGCACATTATCCCTTCCATCACCTATGAAGACTATCTTTAGTCTCCTTGGATCGCCTTTTTTCTCCATGATAGTGTATAAGTCGGCTAGGGCCTGTGCAGGGTGAAGTAGATCGCTTAAGCCGTTTATAACAGGTTTATCGCTATACTCTGCTAGTTCTTCAATCTTACTATGCTCATAAACACGGGCCATTATTCCATCAACATATCTTGACAAGACCCTTGCTGTATCAGCTATGGTTTCTCCTCGTCCAAGCTGCAGATCTCGCCAACTTAGATATAGTGTGAAGCCCCCAAGTTGTTTCATGGCTAATTCAAAGCTAACCCTTGTACGTGTACTTGGTTTCTCAAATAACATTGCAAGAGATCTACCATGTAGCATAGGTATTATTCTTTCCCCTGAATAGAATCTCTCTTTAAACATTCTAGTAGTGTTAAGCATAAATAATAATTCTTCTCGAGTATAATCAGCTAATGTTAAGAAGTCTCTTCCCTTTAAGCTTTTAACCATATGCAATCACCGTATAAAGATATGTAGTATACTCATTTATAGCATTCACGTATCACATAGACATAGCGATTAAATTCTCTACCCCTATACTTTATCCTAAGAACTATCATATACGGTATTTTATTCTTTACAGAGAAATTAATTAGCGTATTATCCCTTATTTCACGTTTAATGTCTAACTTATATCCTTCTATCATTACATAAAGAAGATATATTGATTCATTTCCATGATAGTTCACGTTTATATACAATGTACTATTACATAAGTAAGAAACTATGTCGAGATCAGGACTTTCCCATAAAGAAATACTACTAGATCGATAATATGGTTGTATGATCCTAGGTATAAACGTTGAAAGAAGTATTAATATAGTAAACAATGGTATAATTATATATGGTTTCATAAAAAATCCTCCATTATCTTTTTTCGAAAATGCAGTCAATACTTAACCCTAGAAATATATGAGAAGTATATAAAAGATTAGATATGGAATCAGACAATATGGTGATATTATTTGGAAATAGATCCATTGACAGAGAGATTCTGTAAAGCAATCGAAGAAGTGGGAAAAATAACTAGCTATAAGGGAGGAGTCGAACCAGCCTTCCATCCAGGTCACGTCATAAAAACATTATTTTATCTAAAGGATAAGGGCCCTGCAGGTAGAAAAGTATTAAGTAAGGAACTGAAACTTGGAGAAACAAGTATTAGAAGTCTCTTCAAAAGGCTTAGGCACCACGGATTTATAGAAACAGATAGAGTTGCTGGAGCTTACTTAACAGATAGGGGTATAGAATTAAGCAAAGCATTATGCGAAATGATAACCTTATACAAAGATGTTAAAGTATTTAATTGGAATAACCCTGTTCTAATAATCATAAATATGATCCCGCCGAAGGATACTCCAATTTTAACAATTAGAGATAAAGCTATATCAATTAATGCGGATGCGGCATTAATCGCATTTATCGAAGATGGCGAGCTAAGGATACCGGGATTACCTGTCTCTAGAGCTGAACATCATATTTTTGAGGAAGCTATTAAGAAATTTAAAGATAAAAAATGTATTAACAATTGTACGATAATTTATGCCAGCCTAAGAAATACTCCATTAGAAATAGAAGGTCTTTATTTAGGATACTCTATTGCTAAGTTTTATTGTCAAAGAATAAAATATTGTTAGCTATCAAGCCTTCTATTTCTTCCCCCTTCACATGCCTATTAATCATGGAAATATATTATTGATCAAGTTCTATATATTCTAGAATAGTATTATTCTAAAACCAATATAGGAATAATAGAATAATAGATAGTGTAAATAGTAGTGCCCAGTTAATTGGTTTCCAAGATATAATTTTACTACCATCTAAGGGAGGAACTGGTAATAAATTAAAGAATGCTATCCATGCATTAATAATTACTAGGTAATAGAGAAATATGCTTAAGTATTCATTTGTTCTTAATAATGTGGCTGTATTAAGTAATACTATACCGATCAAAGCTATAACTAAGTTAGTTAAAGGCCCTGCAATTGCAGATACTCCCTCAATTCTTTTTCTTGTAATCGGATCATAGTAATGACTAGATATAACTACATAGCCTGGAATAATTATCTTAAACGGTATGAATGGTATGGCTGTAGCCAGGGTTAGAATTAGTCCAAATGGATCTAGTACGAATCTACTAAAACAACCCATTTTCCTAGCAATATGTCTATGCATAAGCTCGTGTGGAAGAAACGCTAGAGAAACAGACGCAACTACTATGGGAAAGAACGTTATTGGGCCGAAAACAAGATATCTAGAACCTACCGTTAAGGATATAGCTATTAAAGCTACTATAAATGCAATTGGTTCCTTAAGAGTTACTATACGAGTTAAAGCCATGGACTAGACCTCTAAATCCATTTATTATCTTTAATTTACATGATGCTTTGAGGAGATATTTAAATTGTAGTAGATATAAACATTTGGAATAGCCCATGAATATGGGGTACTGGGGTATAATAGATGCTTACTGATACCAAAAGGTGTTTAGTTATAGCACGCTTCCAACCACTACATTACGGCCATTACCATGTTATTAAATGGGCCCTAGAAAATTTTGACGAAGTAATTATAGTCATTGGAATGGCTAGTCAAAGTCATACACCAGAGAATCCTTTTACAGCTGGAGAACGTATATTGATGGTAAGAGAAACTCTTAAATGGGCTAAACTACCACTTGATCGTGTAATAACGATTACCTTACCTACAATGGAAGTCAGCCGTGTAGCTGTTCACCATGTAAAACTATATTCACCTCCATTTGACTACGTCCTTACACTCAATCCGATAGTTGCCAGAATATTTCAAGAAGAAGGCTACGAAGTTAAGGAGCCACCGTTAGTTAATAGAAAAGAATATAGAGGCTCATTTATTAGAAAGCTCATGGTAAATAATGATCCTAAATGGAGAGAATATGTCCCTCCCCCGGTAGCTAAAATAATAGATGAAATAGACGGTGTATCTAGAGTTAAGATGCTATACATGGAGAAAATACCAGGATATTATCCGGTGTGAAGAAAATTGGTTTTTCGATTTAAATGCATATGTACAGGGATATGTTGCAAAGCCTCGCCCATTACTCTTCAATCATTTGAAGTTATAATTATTAGATCCCTTGCTAAAGCATTTGATATAGAGATACATACAAGGCCTGGATACATCGTATGGGATAGAATAAGTAATAGTTTTCTTGCAATATCATATGTACTAGAACTAAATAAGGATAGAAGATGCCCGTTCTTGAGGAAAGATAATAAATGCATTATACATGACGTGTATAAACCACTAATCTGTAGAAGTTACCCGTATGTTCCAAGAGAGGTTAGGTATCTATTTGTAGAAAGACTGAAGCTTATAGTACCTAAGGTTGAATATGGCTTATCAGCTAAATGCCCTGTAATAGAAAAGTACAAGTACTTGATAGATAAGTATATGGACATTGATCCTTACTTTATATCAAAATATATGCCAAATGAGTATAGGGCAGCTCTTGAGGCCGAAAGTAAAAGAACAATGGTATTAAATTTATTATCAAATTTGTGGCGTAGAGGATTAATTGATTTAGCAACAATCAATGAAACACCTTCCGCTGTAAGAGTTATTAATGTATATAACTTCTTGCAAAGATACTATCCTAACCTTCCATACGTCCTTGGTATTGAAGAGATCTTTAGAAGGATTAAGAAGCTATAATACAAATCTCTTCTTAATTGTCCGAGGATGGAGGCAGTCTAGACAAGAGATTTGTTTTATAAATATTCTAGAATATTACACTATACGTATAGAGGTTAGCGGCATTATAAGGGATGAAGATAATGATATATGGTGAAAAACTTTTCAAAAAACTAATGATCATGTCTAAACTTGTTGAAAAAAATGAGTGGAGTATTCGAGACCTATCATGGGACATAGGTTTAGATATAGATCTTGTAAAGAAGTTGTTGAAAGAACTTAAGAGGAACTATTTACTTGAACTGTCTCCGGGAAAAGTTATTTGGAACCCATCCGATAATCCATCAACTATTAAGCCGTGGGGCTGGAGACTCATACATAAACTCGTATTAGGTTCTACACAAATATCTGCTAGAGGACACGGGCCATGGAGTATAATTATCGCTGAGTACCTTGTATCAGCTTATGGAAGACATAAGAAGACTTGGAAGACGGGGCTTGGAGGATTATGGTTGACAATAACGGTTTCTTTGAAGCCTGAACAGGCTGTTTACCTGCCAATAGCTATACCTATAATGCTTGTTAGAGTCTTTAAGTCATTATACAATATAGATGCTCGTATTAAGTGGCCTAATGATATAGTTATTAATGGTAAAAAGCTTGCAGGAGTATTAATAGAAGCTTCTGCCTTTCCAAATTACTTCTTAACATATGTAGGGCTTGGAATAAACGTTAATAATGATCCTCCTGTAGAAGGAGCCATATCACTTAAGAAACTCGTTGGTTTAACTCCAAGAAATAGATTATTAGCTACAATAATTGGCTGGATGTCTAGGATTAAGAAAATAGTTGAAGAACCCGAAGATCTTATGGAGAATTATACTAAACATCTTGATACACTTAATAAATGGGTCATTGCAGAAACACCAATGGGTACTATTGAAGGATTAGCAGTTAATGTAGAAAGCAACGGTGCATTAGTAGTATTAACGAATGATGGTAAACAACATACTTTAGAACCAAGTAATGTATATAGATTAAGAACCAAGGAATGATTAGATAGGAACAATTCTTTTATCTCTATTTACTAAGAAATATTTCATGGTGGGTATTCTTGGTTAAGAAAAAATGTAGTGTTGAAGGATGTGATAAACAAGCAGTTACAGAGATTGGATATAACAGAGCTAAGTTACTTGAGGACAAAGGGTTTAAACTCAAAGTGTACCACGCACATCCGCCACGAAAACCAGGTGTAGTATATTTATGTGAAACTCATTATAAGTTATGGAAAAAACTAACTAAGAAAGAAACTATGATAGAAAAAATGCTTCAAAAGGGGATGTAGCGGGAAATTTGAAGACCGATCCGGTACTTAAAGAATTCCAGGAACTACTTCTTAATCGATATGGGAAACAAGTCAAGATTATACATATAAGAAAAGAGGAAATAGGAGAACCAGAGCCGGGGCCATTTATAGAAGATCTTGAATTACCTGAGTTTCTAAAACATAATCTCTTATCAAAAGGCATTAAGCGATTGTATAAATTTCAATGGGAGGCAATTAAATATATTCTTGATGGATATAATACTGTAATTGCGTCTGGTACTGGAACTGGAAAGACAGAGGCTTTTCTAATACCATTGATAATTAAAGGTATAGGTAGCGGTAGAAATCCAAATTCATTATTATTATATCCAACTAAAGCACTTGCACGAGATCAATTAAAAAGAATTAATGAAATTACAGGATTCGGATATATTACGACTGCCGTATATGACGGTGACACGCCTAGAAAAGAGAGGAAGAAAATATCTTCTAATCCACCACATATATTAATATCGAATCCTGATATGATTCATGTTGGACTAGTTCTTAGCCCTGCAATTAGAAAAATGGTTAGAAGTATTGATTATTTAGTACTTGACGAAATGCATTCATATGAAGGTGCTTTCGGAGCACATGTTAGAGCAATTATTGAAAGATTAAAGATCTTTCGTTCAAAAGATCTAGTATTTGTTGGTTCAAGCGCTACTATAGGTAATCCTGAAAGACATGGAGAAATATTGTTTGGCGAGAAAGTAAAAGTCGTTCGCGGACCAACTTGGAGGAGAGGAATAGCATATCACGTTATGATCTCTGCGGGCTATCTCTCTAGATGGAGTGTATCAGCTTCAGTAGCTGCTTTATTATCTAGACTCGGGTTAAGGGTACTTGTCTTTGTAGATTCGCAACAGATGGCAGAAGTGATAGCGAGGATTATACGGAGAGGGTTTAATATAGAGTTCCATGTTCATCGAGCTGGCCTAACACCTGAGGAGAGAAGAAATATAGAGTTTAAGTTAGCCCAAGGAGAGATCGATGGTGTTGTTGCTACACCTACTCTTGAACTAGGTATAGACATCGGTTACCTTGATGCCGTTGTAATGGTTGCACCTCCTCCTAGCTATGCTAAATACATACAAAGAGCTGGGCGTGCTGGCAGACGTGGTAGAACGGGTTATGTTTTCATGATTTTAGGTGACGATCCGATTGATTCGTATTATGAAAGGAATCCTGAAGAATACTTTGGACAAGATATTCCGCCAGTCTATATAGAACCTAGTAATGAGGAAGTTCTACGTATTCATGCGATTGCATTACTTTTACAGCAGGGTATGGTTAGGAAGGATCTTGTAAAGAGAATTGGTTGGGAAAAAGCTTTTGATGAAGTTGTTAATGAAGGCTTGGCAATATCTATTCCCATAGGCTATTTCCCGGTTTGGAGAAAAGCTAGAAAAGAATTCTTTAAATATATGACGATACGTGGTGCTGGACCGCAAGTGGCTATTCACGATGAAAATGACAAGGTAATTGGTTTTCGCGAATTACCCATGGCAGTTCTCGATCTTCATCCATACGCCATCTATTTACATGGTGGTAAAGTTTACCAAAGTATAATGATTGACCCTGGTAAAAAGATTGCTAGAGTGCACAGACTGCCTGATGATACGCCATTATATACACGCCCTATATATACGACTGATCTTATCGACTACGAAGTAGTTAGGGAGAGAATAAGTACTAGAGGGATACCTCTGGCATATGCAAGGGCGACAATATCAGTAAATGTTGAAGGCTATGCAGTATACAGTATTTTTGAGAGTAATAGGCCTACAACTATTGAGTATCTTGATAAACCTGTTGTCTATACTTATAGAACAAGAGCCCTACTATTAAAGTATCCATATAGAAATGAGTGGGATTTAATGGATAATGCGGAAGCATTTCATGCCATAGAACATACGATAATATCTGCAGCCAGGCCAGTATGCGGAGCAGGATTAGGTGATTTAGGAGGAATAAGCTATCCTAGTGGCGATATAGTTATATATGATTCTGCCGTGGGAGGTAGTGGATTAGCAAGTCTTTTATTTGATCGTTTCGAGAAGGCAGAAGAACTAGCATACAAAATTATGGAAGACTGCAGATGCGATGATGGCTGCCCTAGATGTATATACAGTCCATATTGTGGCAATAATAACAAGATCTTGTCCAGAAAGAAAGCTCTATATGTATTGGGAATGGTAATTAGAGGTAAAGCCCGTATTTATGAAAAACCAGCTGAGTATAGATACGGTAATCCTATAGCCTAGTATTAATAAATTTTTATAGATATTTGTTTGAGTCTGGAAAGAGATAAAACGAACAATAATAAAACAATAGAATGGGATGACCGGGGCCTCTACTAGATGACCCCTTAAGCGCCGGAGGGGTGTGATTACTTCACGGACCGGGGGACCTTTTTCTTCGAGACAAGTTGATAATTAATATAATGATTATAATTGTTGTTGATGATACTACTATTATTAATGCTATTATTGTAGGTGATAAGTATGGATAACCTTGTGTAGGAGGTTGTATAGTTGGTGAACTGGGTGATGTTGTTGGAGACGAACTTGTAGAGGGCTGAGTTGGTATTATTTCAATCCTCGTTTTATTAAGCCTTACAATAGAGATCTCATATATTTTGTTAAAATCTGCTTCAAGAAAATAATCTATTATACGAGTATCATTTGTTTCTAGGACAGTTAATTCTTTTAAATTAATTGACGGTGGTGGGTAATCTGTTCCTATAGAGTTCAATATTATTGATACGCCTTTTGGCATTACAATCATTGATTTATTTATGCTACCCGACTTGCCATTTATAGTATAGTGTATAGTTTTATTAATATGATCTATTAATATGGAAAACTTTACATGTTCCTTAATATCCAAATTCATTATTCTATACCAACTATTCCCAGAACCAGCCATTAGATATAATATAGGAGTGTTTTCATCGGGATCATATATTATTATAACACCGTAGCTATAACCAGCTCCTTTATCTAATGTATCGAGCGCTATATACACATAACTAAATATTGATATATTCATTAGTTCGAAATCTACTTCTAAAACCGTATAATTACCTGTTAATGTAATAGCATATTCTTGAGTTGTCCCACTTAAGACTAGGGTATCATCAGATATACACGTATTTCCTATAAATAATATTACAAAGATCATAAACATATATACGGTTTTAACTGTGTCCACAATATCTACCTCTCATAAGGATAAAATCTTAAAGATAGTTATAATCTTATTTCTTCAATAAAATGGTATATAATTAAATTGATTTAGCCGCTGCAATCCTGCCTTTAATATATTGTTTGTTTTCAACGTAATTGTTTAATGATAAAACCTCTATAGCCGTAGAAATGATGTTTTCCAAGAAATTCTCATCGAGCTTGAGCTCAATACCATTAACACTAATTCTTAGCTTTGAACCAGGCATATACACCTGCAGGATTATTGGTTCTATACCTATTTTCTTAAGCTCGCTTTCAATATGATATAGTGTTTCAAGTATATAAGCATCTTCCATTTTGCCATAAGTTATCGTTATTAGTACACGATCTTTGGCCATCGACTGTCACCAGAATATACTCCTACAATGTTAGGTTGTTATAGATTGGTTTTAAGGAAGCATAGGTAGGTCATATTCATGTATGTTAACTGTTATAAATAAACGATATACTCTAGTATTACCATAAACACTCCCTTATAAGGAGAATTAAATGTTATCAGGATATTGGGAGGTGTATTATTAGAGTTGGCTGAAGTATATTCCCGAGCCACAAAATTCATAGATAATATAGAAAGGAGTTATTTGAAGACTTTGGAAGAGCTTAGAACTAGAGAAGAAGAAATTCTGTCTAAAGATGAGCTAAAACCCAGTGAAATCATAGAATTAATTGGTATAAGGGCCTCTATAAAAATTATATCAGAGGAGCTAGGTATACCATATGATCCAGGCATTGAAGAAATATTCGACATAATGGAATTATTTAATAGAGAACAGGAGGTCGAAGTAGCTACATAAAATAATTAAGGTCTGCGCCCGCTCTTATATTCTTTAATTCATATCCCCATCACTAATCAGGGGATCCTATCCCGGATTCTTCTTCATCCCTAACTATCTATGTTTCTATATGTATTTAAAATAGTTAATCTATTTTGAAAGGCATGGGAAATAGATCTTTTAAATTGACTATCCTAATTTCACCCGACCTTATACTGTGCATTATTATTCTGGTTTCATGATTGAATTCAGCCAATACTTGTCTACAAGCACCACATGGAGGTATAGGTCTATTGTAGTCAGTTACTATAGCAATTGCTATAGGTTTTCTCTCTCCAGCTACCACCATAGCCGCTACTGCACTTCTTTCAGCACAAATAGTTAAGCCATAGCTAGAATTCTCAATATTGACCCCATGATACACATTTCCTTTTTCAGTCAATAATGCAGCAGCCACATGGATTCCGCTATAAGGTGCGTAACTATTAGTTAGTATCTTTAAAGCTTCATTAAGAAGCATAAGATCCTTATTTAATAAATTATCCTCCATACATATCGCCAGTATATACTATAGACATTATATTAACAATAAATTTCATTTTAATTTAAAAAAGGGAAACAGTATTAATTTGAAACAAGTTTTTTCCCTTCTCTATAGCCTCTCCATAGTACTTTCTTATTAAGCTCAAGAGCTCTTCCACTGAATATCTTTTCCATACCCTTTACAACAGCTTCTACATCAATATATTTCTGTAGTTCTTTATCAATAGCTAACGCGTATCCTAGGACTAGAGTATTAGCTGTAACAACAAGTCCTGTTTCTTCCTTTGCCATCTTCATAGCATCAACCACATAGAGTTTAACTCGTTTACGTAATTCATTGATTAAAACCTCTATAGACGGATACTTAGATAATGGTGGAGGCCACAGAAAATTATTCATGATAACCATTGTTTCTTTATTAGCAAATACAATATTGCGAGCAGTTTCAAGAGCCTCCATACCAATAATTAGATTAGCAGCCCCCTTCGGTATTAATGGAGATGCTCCTTCTCCAAGCCTTACATGAACAACAAGCGAGCCACCTCGCTGACTCATGCCATGAGTCTCGGCAATAGTTACATCAACACCTTTCTCAATAGCTGCTGCACCAATTATTGCTCCCAGAGTAAGTAAACCTTGACCACCTACACCTGCAAGAAGCACATTGTATCTAGTCATGTGGACTCACCTCCTAAAGCCATGCCTCCACCCAATTTGGACTGCCTTCCTTAACAACCTCTATTGCATTGAATGGACAGACTTGTGCGCATAAACCGCATCCAACACATTGATCTTCTAATATGACTGGTTTCTCGGCATCCTTGGGCACGATTATTGCTGGGCATGCAAGTAAGTTCACACAAACCATACAACTTGTACATTTATCCTCAATAATTCCATATATTGGCAGTTTAATACCTTCTCTCCTAGCTTTACGAACAGTCTGCAATGCACATTTCATCCGAGATACTATAGCTACTTGATCGCCCTCTTTGAATCTCTTGTAGGCTTCAACAACTTTTTCAATGCTTTCTCTAACATTCATTGGATTAATGACATATGTATTATATCCCATAGCCCTAAGAAGATCCTCTGAAGGAATACGGTAAGTGGGTTCGCCCATAGCTGTTAAGCCGGTGCCTGGATGAGACTGATGACCGGTCATAGATGTATAATAATTGTCCAGTACAAGTACTATTGCATGGCCCTTATTATATATTATATTAATTGATGGGGGTAGGCCTGCATGATAAAATGTTGAGTCGCCAATAACGGCAATTACAGGTTCATCAACAACCTTACTTAAACCATGAGCAACTCCTATGCTACCTCCCATTTCAAAACTGGTTTCCTGAGTCTTGAAAGGTGGTTGGTAACCTAGTGTGTAACAACCTATATCTCCAGTAAATATTGGGTTCTTAAGACCCGCTTTATTAGCAGCCGCCTTAACTATGTAGTATGTATTTCTATGGGGGCATCCAGGACATAATATAGGAGGCCTTGTCGGTATTGGGGGTTCCGTGACTATAGGTTCTAGGGGGCTCCATGGAGATGCTGTATTATCTCCAATAAATTTCTTAATAGCCATATAAACCTTCTCAAGATCTAGTTCAAAGTTTTCTGGAACAAGATCCTTTCCATGAAGTTCTATTGATAAGCCGTTTTTATAAAGAATTTCCGATACCTGTTTCTCAACAATAGGATCAAGTTCTTCAACGACAAGTATTTTCTCAGCATCCTCCGTAGCTTTAAGTATTGGTTTATAGGGTAGAGGTACCGGTAAAGATACACGCACAATAGTAAATCTTTCCGGTTCACCAAGTACTTCGACCGCCTCTTTAACATGAGCATACGATATGCCAGATGCTATAATAACTTCTTTCTGACCAGGATTCTCTATAGCTATAAACGGTTCTCTACCTTCCTCTTCCATAACCCTTTTCCACTTACTCATTAGTCTAGGCTTCTGTTTACGCCCATGAGCCGGTATCAATACGTATCTTTCAATATCACGATCGAAGACACCCTTTGTCTTTATATTCTTTGGAATATCATTCTCATATGTTATAGGTTGCCTCGTATGGCTTATCCGAGTCGTTGAACGAAAGAGAATTGGATGCATGAGCTTTTCACTAAGTTCAAAAGCTGCCTTTATAAGTCTATATGCACTCCTTGGACTCCATGGTTCTACAACAGGAATATGTGCTATAAACCCATACCACCTATTATCTTGTTCATTCTGACTACTATGTTGTCCAGGGTCATCGGCTGAAACAACTACAAAGCCTGCATTAACACCCGCGTAAGCACTACTCATAAACATATCAGCGGCTACATTTAGGCCTACATGTTTCATTGCAACTATTGCACGTACACCACATATAGCAGCTGCATATGCTGATTCGAAAGCTACTTTCTCATTAGTACTCCACTCGACATAGAATCCCACATCCCTGGCTACATCTGCAAGTGCTTCAATTATTTCAGTACTGGGTGTTCCTGGATATGCTGCTGCAAAGCCTATTCCAGACTCCATTGCCCCTCTTGCGATCGCTTCATTACCTAATAATAGAGCCGTAGATCCCTTAGACCATAATAAGTATTTTAGTTTAGCCAATGTTTTGTCACCTAAATCAGAACAAGCCTTTATCGGCCACAATATAATTTACTACACATCCTATAAAATCTTATTTAGCTACATATACAGAACATTAGAAATTTAGAAGTATGATAGGTATTGATCATATTCATATAAACATTTACAAGCTAGAATAGAATATTCATATAAATCATACATTTTAATAACAAAGTTCATTATTCATCGAACAATATTGAGAACCGTCTAATTTACAGTAATTTTATCAGTAATCCATTAATAAACTAATCCCATTAAAGTGGGTCTAGGCAATTTCCACTTTATAGGGTTTGTTTTATAATTGTGGGATAAATTTGCTCATATAGAAAGGGTTTATATATCTAACTCTCACTAGTATTACCAGAGGTAGAAAAAGAGGTGGTACCATATGACTCGTACTAAGAAGATATATGAAGATTCAGATGTAGTAGTGCTAATAGCGCCCAGAGACGAGGAGCTTGGCGATGTTATTGTAGATACTATTCGGGAAAAAGGTAGACCAATGACGTGGGAAGAATTACGTGATGAATTTAGTGGTATTGCTGGTGAAGATAGGCTTAGAAAGGCACTGAATAGACTTGTTGATACTGGTGTACTTATTGAGTTTCCTGATGGAAGCTATGGACTCCCTGGTATGGAACTTCCACCGGAAAGACGTGGGATTAGGAAGAGAAGAAGACGTAGGGTACGTAGAGTCTATACCGATACGGTTATTCCCAGAACATATTATGTTCCTTCAAAGCATTAGCTATTCTATGACTATTTAACTAATTAGATAGCGTACACTACTCATTCTATAATTACCGTTATGATAAGCCAATTAATAGAATTCATTGATTATAGAATAATTTTTATTTAACTATTTTCTTCTTTTTTCATTAGAAGAAATTGATAACTTATAATTGCTGCAATCATAATTCTTCAATAAAACACCATATCTTTTATCAAGCTCACATAGAAAGTTTTCCGGTATAAGAGCTATTGCTCCACGACTCGTCTCAACTTTATATGCTGTCGGAAGTATTTTTGAAACAACTGCTTCTTCGATTATCCAGTCAAGGAAGACAGGGGCTCTCGTAGTCCTAATAAATCCTCTTTGTCTTTTAAAACCTAGTTCATCAATAAATATCTCTGATAATCTCTTATTATCCTTACATAATCCATCGCTACCGCACATGATTTCGTTTATTGTTCTTATTGGTTTTTCAAGAAGTTTACGTAAAATATCCCCTTCAGGAATGGGTGTCTTGAGTAAAACTACCTCTTTATCAACTTCCTCCTCATGCGAGCTCGGAATCCTTTTTTCAAGAAGCCCCTGCTTAGAATTGCTAGCTAAATCCATTGAAACTAAATCGGTACGGGACTTATCTAATGATGGTTTAGTAGGCTTAAACAATTCATTGAAGAGAACTTCGAGTTCGTCTTTTCTTGTAGTTTCAGATTCCTCCTTAGTCAAATGGTCTTTATTTTTTTGACTAGCTTCTCTATTGAGGAAAAAATCCAGGGTCTTAATACCTTTTTTCCTTACCTTTTTTCTTCTACTTGGCAAATATTACTCAACTCCCCTGACTATCTAGTAGTCTGAGGAAATATATGAAGTAATTGGATATTATTTCTATAATATAACGAGTAAGTTAATTATTTAAATTATTCAATTGCTTAATTTGAGGAAAAAATCATGTTTTGATAGAGGTATTTAGTAATGTCTAGTGTAGAGGAAAAATGGCATTCAAAGAGTATATTGGAGGTATTGGAGAAGTTAAAGACTGATCCCAATCGAGGACTTAGTAGTAGAGATGCTGAAGAACGATTAAGGAAATACGGATTAAACATTATCGAGTCTAAAGGTAAAAGAAGTATTTGGAAAATTCTATTGGGACAGATTGTTAATTTATTCATGTTGCTTTTAATAGCTGCTGTTATAATTGCTTTAATAGTAGGCGAAACAAGTGATGCAGCGAGTATACTGGCTATTATATCTATAATGGTTATGGCAGGTGTTATACAGGAATATCGTGCAGAAAAAGCTCTTGAGAAGCTTAAATCGCTCGTTGTACCTAAGGCTAAGGTCATACGAAATGGTACTTTAGTCGAGATTGATTCAAGATACCTTGTTCCCGGAGATATACTTGTATTGTCCGAAGGAGATCGTGTTACGGCCGATGCAAGACTTATTGAAGCTATAAATCTATATGTTGACGAGTCCTTATTAACTGGTGAAAGCAAGCCTGTCATGAAGAAAGCAGATGTTGTTCTTGAACCAGATACGCCGGTTGCTGATCGTATAAATATGGTTTTCTCAGGTACATATGTTGTACGTGGTAGTGGTAAAGCTGTCGTTGTAGCAACGGGTATGGCTACCGAAGTTGGCCGTATAGCACAGATGATAGCTGAGGCCCCAGGTCTTGAAGAGAAAACAACATTACATAAAGAAATGGATCGACTTGCTAAGCAACTTGGTGGAATTATTGTAGTCATTGCATTAATTGTCTTAAGCCTTTCCATAGCACTAAATGTAACGTCGCCTATTGAAGCATTGCTAACTAGTATAGCTTTAGCAGTAGCAGCTGTGCCTGAAGGATTGCCTGCTGTCTTAACAATGATCCTTGCACTGAGTGTTTTACGTATGGCTCGCAGACATGCATTAGTCCGCCGTCTCGGGGCCGTGCAAACTCTTGGAAAAGTAACAGTTATAGCTACTGATAAAACTGGTACGCTCACACGTAATGAAATGACTGTTATTAAGGCATGGATTCCCGGATTAGGTTACTTAGATATTACAGGCAGTGGCTATCTTAAAGAAGGAGCCATACTCTATAGAGGTAAGAAAATAATTTATGGTGAAAACAAATCTATAGACCTACTTTTAGAAAACTCAGTACTATGTAACAATAGTGATGTAGACTATAGTTCTGATCCACCTAAACCCATAGGAGATCCTATGGAAGCCGCACTGATAGTATTCAGTATTAAGGCAGGGGTCGATCACGTGAAATTGAGAAATACTATGCAGAGAGTAAAGGAAATACCTTTTTCAAGTGAAAGGAAAATGATGAGTGTTATAGTAAAAGCTAAGGATAAATATATAGTATATAGTAAGGGAGCCCCTGAAGTCATTATGTCAAGATCCAGATATATTCTTAAGAATAGTTATCTAAAAAGCATTGACGATAATGATATTAATGAAATTAATGCTGTTTCTGAAGAAATGGCTTCTAAAGGGCTTAGGGTATTAGGATATGCATATAAAATTGTTGATGAAATACCTGATAACGAGGATGCTGAAAAGGACCTAGTATTTATAGGTTTAACGGGTCTAATGGATCCACCTCGACCTGAAGTACCCGATGCTATTAGGAAAGCCTTAGATGCAGGTATAAAAGTCATAATGATAACCGGAGATCATGCTATAACTGCTAAAGCCGTTGCCGAAATGATCGGGTTACCTTTAGAGGGTAAAAGGATAATTACTGGGCGCGAATTAGAAAAAATGAGTGATGAAGAATTATACAATATTGTTGAAGATACAGCTATTTTTGCAAGAGTTTCGCCTGAACATAAGCTACGCATTGTAAAAGCCCTTAAAAAACGAGGACATGTCGTAGCTGTCACAGGAGATGGAGTTAATGATGCTCCAGCACTAAAGCTTGCCGATGTGGGTGTTGCCATGGGCCTAAGGGGAACAGATGTAGCGCGTGAAGCTAGCGATCTTATTCTTGAAGACGATAATTTCGCTACAATTGTTGCAGCTATAGAGGAGGGTAGAACTGGTTATGAAAATATACGCAAATCGACACTATACTTATTATCTGCCAATATTGCTGAAGTAGCCATAGTTCTTGGTTCAATAGGATTATTTAAAGAAGCTATACTTACTCCCGCAATGATCTTATGGATTAATCTCGTAACGGACTCTGTACCTGCTATAACACTTGGTCTAGAACCTCC
>Ga0180301_10001734_pt1 | contig 17109 bp, 15 predicted proteins | sample GuaBasSediGuay16_FD_121797 | JGI IMG/M metagenome (GOLD analysis project Ga0180301, IMG submission 121797) | Subseafloor sediment microbial communities from Guaymas Basin, Gulf of California, Mexico - Guay16, Core 4569-2, 12-15 cm | ecosystem: Environmental > Aquatic > Marine > Hydrothermal... | reverse complement strand
TTCATCGATACTCCTGGATGAGAGGATTCAATAAATGGCTATTAGACATGAAGTTTAACCCTGAGATCTATGAGGCAATAGCCTCAAAAATTTGCGATATCCGCTTGAGATTATCTTTGAATCTGCTGAAAGAAGTTGGTGAGTACGCCGACTTAATCCAGATGAATGACGACTTAGGCTCAACAAACGGTCCATTCATGTCCATTCAAGACTTCAGGAAATTCGTGAAGCCATACTATGAGAGGCTCATAAGAGGTATCAAGGAGGAATATCCCAAGATTAGATTTTGGCTTCACTCGCATGGAGCCATAATGAAGCTCGTACCAGAATTCATAGACCTAGGCATAGATGTCTTGAACCCCATATTGCCAGGTGATAATATGAACCCAAATGTCTTGAAGAGGAAATTCGGTCGGAATCTCTGCTTCGACGGAGGAGCAGACGTAGAGTATGTAATTCCCTTTGGAACAGTGAAGCAAGTTAAGGAGCACGTTAAAGAAGTCGTTGAGATCTTGGCGCCGGGAGGAGGATATATCTTCAAGGTTCAGATGATCAGCAACCTTGTTTCTTACGAGAACCTCTCCGCAGCGTACAATACGGCTATGGAATACGGTAGATATGACCATTAAGGATTCTAAAAGATGGAAGGCGAGATCAGAAAAATCCGGATAACCTTTTCTTTCCAAATCTTGCTTATTAATGACTAGTGGATGTGCGGTCTGATGAATCGTGACGATTTAAAGGAAAAGTTTAGGAACGTGTTCGCTTTTCCTCCCACACCTTTCAAGCCGGAAAACTTGTTAGAGCTAAATGAAGATGGTCTTAGACGAAATATACGCTTCCTTATGGATAATGGAGTTCGTGCAGCCGCACTTTGCGCAGGCACCGGGGAGATAAGGGCGCTCAGCGTTGAGGAGATTAAGCGTTCAGCTAAAGCCGCGATTGAGGAGGCAAAAGGAGAATGCTTGCTTGTTCCTTCGCTTCCACCGAACATTAAGCAGGCAATCGAAATCGGCAAATACGTTGAGAAGATCGGCGCTGAAGCAGTACTTGTCTTTCCGCCTGACGCTTCTGAAGACGCGATACTTGACTATCATAAGATGCTTGCCCGCTACTTAAAGATAGGATTCATGCTGTATCCTATGGCGATGCATCCGTGGTCTCTCAGATTATATAAGGATCTTGCAGAGATCGAGAACGTAGTTGCCTTGAAGGACGAGATAAGCGACGTTGCAAAGTTCGAGAAGATCGTCAAACTGATAGGTGAACATGTCGTATGCATATGCAAGAAAGATCATAGTACAAGCGTGATGCAGTTCTACTACATGGTAGGTGCACAAGGTTTTTGCGGTGGTACAATAGCCATAGTGCCTAAGTATGAGCTAGGCATTCACGAAGCAGCCGTTAATGAAGACTGGGAAAAAATGAGAAGACTGCAGAGGATGTTGCTGCCGCTTACTCAACTACGAGCAAGAACAGATCCTGTAGGCTTACTTAAAGCCGGATTAGACATGCAGGGTTTAGCCGGAGGGCCTGTTAGGCCTCCGAGACGAAACTTAACAGAGGAAGAAAAAGAAGAGCTAAAAATAATCCTGCAAAGATTAGGTGTAAAAATAGTTTCCACGTAGAATCGAGATGATTTTAGAGCATCTTGCTGAAATGTAAGAGAAGGCTTCGAAGCATCTTTATTTATCTAAAGGTTCAGCTTTTTGTAAGCGGTTTCGATCATTTGGAGCTCTTCATCGTTCATTCTCCACCCAACAGCACCACAGTTTTCCTCTACTTGGCTGATGTCGCTCGCTCCGAATATTGGTACAACTTCTGGCTTAGAGGCAAGCCAGTTGAGAGCTACTTGCCCTGGAGTCTTATCATGGTTCTCCGCGATCTTCTTTAATATCTCCACGAGTTCGAGAGCTCTGCTGAAGTTAGGTTCCTGAAATAATGGGTCTCTTTTTCTCCAATGTCCCTCTGGAATCTCGGATTCTTTGTCAAATTTTCCTGTAAGCATTCCTCTAGCTAGCGGGCTATAAGCTATTATGCTGATGCTCTCTTTTTTGCAGTAAGGAAGAAGCTCTTCTTCTATTTCTCTTTCTACGAGATTGTATTTCACCTCATCAGCCACGATTTCATGTCTAGAGAGAGCCTCCTGCGCCTTTTTAACAAGAGAAGCGTTAAAGTTGCTAACTCCTATATACCGTACCTTCCCTTCATCGATAAGCTTCTCCATAGCTCTCATTGTCTCTTCTATTGGAATCTTCGGATTTGGATGGTGAACCAAATATAGATCGATCACGTTAACTCCTAGTCTCTTTAGGCTTCCCTCTGCCGCCTTCAAGACGTCATTATATTTTAGATGATCCCTAGCGACCTTAGTTTTTATCACAACCTCATCTCTTCTGCCACGAATAGCCTCCCCCACAACCTCCTCGGACCTGCCTCTATGATAGATTTCCGCGATGTCTATCAAGTTGACGCCGAGACTCAAGGCTTTCCTAATCACCTTGGGTGAATCCTCGGTTATTCCGCTTCGAAAGGCAGCTCCAAACCCTATCGATGAGACTTTCAGATCAGTTTTGCCAATTCTTTTATACTCCAAACCAATTCCCCCAAAGCACCTAATTAGAATGACTTATTTCTAGATAATATTTGCTATGAGATCATCTTAGATGCCGAGAGAAAAGACAAAAGAGGGATCATTCGAAGAAGTCGTATACGACTTTCCCATCACATTGCGCTGGAGCCGGCATGCCTAACGCGTATGCTATCGTGGGGGCAACATCAACTTGCCATATAGGAGTTCTTCTTCGGTAGCCCTTCTTGACTCCCGGCCCGCTCATAATAAAGACTGCTTTAATCGACATGCCGCCATATGTCACTGTTGGCAGAAACTGATGATGAGCACAGATCTGCTTTGAGGGCTCAACATCTCTCAATTCTCTTAGTTTTTCTAATGGAAGATTTACGGCTTGATTTCTATCAAGATCAACATCTGTATATCCCGGCTTAAGATAGTAGATTACATCTCCCACCCTCTCGCCCCATTGGCCGAGGATCGCTGCATCCTCTTTCCTAACCGCTAAGGCGATCGGGCATTCCCCTGTTTCGGGATCATTTAGACTGTAAATAGCTTGAAGTATTTCCTCTCTGACTTTATCGTAGTCCTCCGGTTCCACTATGCCGTTGGGTTCACGTCCTTTCAGATTTACGAAGATGTATGTTCGCCATGGATATGCTTTAGTTTTAGACCAGTCTATAATCGTTTTACCTGTTTCCGGATCCTTAGCGTATGTTAAAAGCCCGCTCCTCATAAGTGCCACTCCAACCCATGACAGCTTGTAAACTGGCACGGCGCCGTGATCGCTTAGTAAGACTATAAGTGTTTCCTCATCTGAGCAGCCTTCAACTATGCCCCCAACGAGTTCATCAACATCCTCATATGTCCTGGCGAATCTCTCCCAAGCTATCTTCGCCGCTTCCGGATCATACTCAGGGTTCCCCTCATCTATCGCTCTTGACAACTGATGATTTATGGCGTCCTGAGTATGTATTTGTACGAATAGAAGATCTGGGTTATACTTTTCCGTTAAATATTTAGCTGCTCTTATCTGCCAGTCTACTTGCATATCTATGCTCTCAAAGTATGTTTCCCAATCTCCATAAGCAATGGTAGGCTGTGCGAGCTCTAACCCCTCAATGAAAGGCCCAACATTCTTTATGATTTCTTTAGTCAAGCTCTCAGGATAGGCCCATTGAGAAGCCATGAATATGTCCGTTCTAAAGAGCACAAATTTGCTTGCGTCAGAAGAAAGATCAATCAGCTTATACTTGAAATATCCTTCAAAAATGCCTGTGGGAAGCTCTCGGAAATCAAATCTCCTTTCAACCTCGCTTATTCTTCTCTCTAATTTTTCATATATCCAGCCGCTCCATTCACGAGGCCTCAGGACAGCTAAAGGCTCAGCTGCGTCCTTTTCTCTAGCTATTATCACTTTATCATAACCTGACCCTCCGGAATCCACAACAAGAACGTAATGCTTAATCGAGGGGCCCCCTAGATTTTCAGAAGAGCCTGTTTGGAGGCTTTCCCATCCTTTCTCCGTCCAAACCGTTGCAGCGCGACCTGAAACGTCTATAACAGTCTCTAATGGCTGCGAATATGACTCGGGCAAGTTCTTCCAGCCTTCAGCCTTCAAAAGAGTGACAGGCCTATCAGCTCTATGCCCCACGGGTCTTGTAGTGAATATAACGCTGTGCCCTAGCCGCCACTGAGGGTCTCCAGGGCCTGTACCATCTATGAAGACTCCGGACTTACATGTTGGTGGGAAAGAAACAGGCCACATTATTGCCACAGTCTTTTTCCCAACCCTCTCAGCTGCATCCCACAGAAATTCAGCTTTAGACCAATAACTTCTAACAGAGAAATGCACTTTATCGAGAGGTTCGCCTGGGAGATGTATATGAAAGCTTGTGATTCCATGTGTTCCGGTCCATGCTCCCGTCGCGATTGTGCACCAATTAGTTGGCGTATCACAAGGCATAACCGGCAGAGACTCGGAATAAACGCCTTCTTTCATTATTCGAGATATGTTGGGAAGTCTTCCTTCCTTAGTGAACTTCTCTATGAATGGAGGGTTTCCACCGTCAAAACCTATAAGTATCAGCTTCTTAGCGAGTCCGCCGCTCATCTAATCACCCATATACCATCTAAGAATCTATTTTAAAGCTTTTTCGAAAAAGGCTTCTCGATGTTTCATTTGGTTAAAGATCAAGGTTTTTTCAAGATCCTTTTAACGATTTAAATATGAAAAAGAAAGGGCCAAGAGAGGAGTAGTGATATCCTAAAAGCGGCACAGCAGGCTATTTCAAGGCATCCAGATATCTCTTCTCAATTTTAGCTGCAACCGTCCATAGATTTCCGATTCTTACTTTACCAACCTGGCCGCAAAGCATCAAAGCGTCGAAACGATTCAAGCCGAATTTTTTCTCTATCCATAATGCTAATTCTAGGAAAGCCGTTTTTATTGCTCCTTCTAAACCTATTCCCGCACTGGTTGTAGATACAAACATGACTTCATCTTTATTCTCTATCATGGGCCATGTAGGAGCTTCATCTTCTAAATCAACTTTAATCTTCACTTCTGCAGGCATCTCAACGGCAGTTCCAGAAATTTCGCCATCTCCTTGAATTGCATGAACATCGCCAATATAAAGCAATGCTCCTTCATGGAAGATTGGGAGAAATATAGTGCTCTCTGGGCCGATGTCCGGGAGATCCATATTTCCACCATGTCTTCCCGGAAGCACGCCTGAAGATATGGCCTCTCCCTCTGGATGCGGTGCTACTCCCAATGTGCCCACCATCGGCTTATATGGAATTGCTAGTTCTTCTGAAAAGTAGACTTGGTTATTTTTGATCTTGCATATCTTAGGTTCACGTGGGAATTTTTCTCCAAGAAATTTGAGTATAGATGCTCCAGCTACGTAATCCTCATTGAACTCTGAGAAGTATGTGGCGCCCTGTCCTATAGCAGGCGTAATTTCGATTATTGATACGGATATGCTGCCGCCTTTTTCCGCTCCTTTGACGTATATGGGACCCACTACGGGATTCCCAAAGGGAATGCTTCTCCGATCTCTGCGGTCAGTTTTCTTTCTGATTTGGCCTGAAGATGCATCCTCAACCTCGATTATGAGAGTCTCGCCGGGATCCACATGAGCAACCGGCTCATCGTAAGGACTTAAAGCATACTTTAATCCGGTATCTCGAAATGAGATTCTTCTCAATTGAATCACCGGATAATAGATATGAGAATTTCTATTTATTAACCAAGATGTTATAAACAGAAATTTGACGTCTGCTTTTTTCGGGTTAACGAAACTTTTTAAAAAAATGGTATAGAGAAAAAAAGAAGGGAAGTCTACTTATGGTTTCGGATATTGATGTTCCCCTGGATGTGTTCTTGTGCCGACTGGCTTAAAGGTTATGAAATCTTCGATAGCGGCGACGCATCCTTTGACAGCTGCCTCTAACAGTTTTTCTCCCTTCTCTTTGCTTGCTGCGCGTGCATCGTCCGTATGTCCATCTGGGCTGTACTCATCCTGATACCAAGCTCGGAATATTTTGGGTCTCGGCCTTGGTCTGGTGTCTGGCGGAATTATGTAATCGGCTCTAACAGCTTGCGGTGCAATCGCCATAAGTATGCTTGTTTCCGCTTCGCCACCGTGGCCGATCCTTTGCTCCGGAGCGACTTCTAAAACTTCTCTCCAGACTTCGTCAGGAATCACATCCCAATAAGAAAATGTCCCAACTTCAATGTTTACTCCATACTTATAGTATAGTGACTCCCTGATCTCTCTGCATGCAGTAACGTTAGGTGCAACGTTTCCACCGTGTCCATTTAAGAAGACTACTCGCCTCACACCATGCTTCAGGAGGCTTTCAACAACTTCGCTGAGTACACGCATATAGGTTTCAGCTGTAAGGGTAATTGTTCCAGGGAAGGGTTTACACATATTGTGGGGAGCCACTCCTACCCAGAGGACATTGACAACCACGGCTCGAGGGTACATGATCTTTGCCACTTCCTCCGCGACCCAGGTTGAGCTGAGAATATCGTTTCCCACACCTAAGTGAGGCCCATGGATCTCTGTTGACCCAGTCGGTATGATCGCTACCTCCAATTTCGGAATAAGCTCCGCAAGCTCTCTATAGGTATGCTCATGCCAGTATACTTTCTTTGCTTTACTCATGAGACTATTCCTCCAAATCTACTCTTAGAGCTGGAAACCGATAAGACTTGTGTCTCGGAGAGATCCCTCAAACAGTCTTAGATCAGATGGAAAGTCCTCTTCAACTCAAAACTTCGAATTTTACTCCGCGCTGGAAGACCGGTAGATTCCCAGCCGCAAACTCTCTGTAATAATCATTCGCATGGTCAAAGCATAAGCTTGTCCCATCAGGCCAAGATATGCGGAACCTCATTTTAGGCTCGGGTTTTTCAGCTGGAGGTTCAACACGTAGATTTTCCAAAGAATCTTCATCAACCGTGACTCCAAGCCCCGGACGATCTGGGACTCGTGCGAATCCCCCTTGAACTTCAATTTTGTCTTTTATCAAGTCGTCTGAGTAAACCTCATAGCAAGTTATCGCAGGCCATACGGCATGAGTCAGAACTGAGCCTAGATGAAGAGTAAACGCTGTTGTAAGTCCTGTACCGACAAGCTGAAGCCAGAATGGTTTGTTTACCTCTGCCGCGGCAGCGGCTTGACTTTTAACTCTGCTAGCTCCGCCTCCCACGACAAATCCGTCGCATACATTTTCTTTTAGAGATACCATGAAGCTTGGGACTCCATAATGAAGAGCGATAGGCCGTGAAATTCTTCTTTTTATCGTTAAGTATCCCAGTACATCGCTCTGGGGAATAGGTGTCTCAAATATTGATACTTTTGAGAATTTTTCTAGATCTCTCAAAATAGGCACAGCATACCCCGAGTTTATGAGCAGACTGTTAAAATCGAGATCTAGCTTAAAATAGTTAGGTGTGGCATCGCATACAGCTTGAACCTGCTCAAAAATGTCAAACCAAGGGCGTGCTTTAAGTTTGGCATTGCAGTATCCCATCTTTGTCGCAAGCTTCACTTCTTCGGCCCAGTCCTCTGGGGGCATATCAATCGCCCACCAGGAAATGGGGCATCTATCTCGAACCTTATTTCCCAGCAATCTATAGCATGGAACACCCATAGCTTTACCAACCAAATCAAAAAGCGCCATCTGCAAACCTGCGCCTAGAGAGTCATCCCACATGAAATCCAGTGGATTATGACCAATCACTCTCTTGACCTGTTCATCGCTTACTCTACACCAAGTGTAATGAACTACTGTTTCCCCGTATCCGACAAGCCCATCCGCAGTAGTCACCTTGCATATCTCAATCAGAGTCCATCGCCAGATTCTTCTGGACATATGGACACCTGGTCTTTCTCTGAATGGAACATCTAAGAGAATTCTCTCAACATCCGAGATCTTCAACATAATCACCTGGATCAATATTCCATCTAGATGAATAAAAGAGTTTTAGCCGAGACATTGAAGTTTACAGCGTCTCGAGGATCAATCCCGGATTCGTTAACGAGTTCTTCGCATTCTTCGAAGTTTTTCAAAAAAATAAATGAATGGGATGAACTTTGATCGGAAACATGGTTCTACCCGAGTTTCCCGATCCTCTCCAGTTCATCAGCAACCTTCTTCAAGCCGAGTTCTTCGAGTTTCTCCCTTGTCGGCCATCCGTTTTCCTTGCTCCATCCTCTGAGCTCATAGTATTTGTCCATTAATTTAAGAAACTTCTTTTTGTCTAAGACGACCCCGTCATCTTTTCCTGGATAATGAAAACCGATATCGATGGTCTGCTCATCTATCTTTCTGCAGCGACCATAATTCCTCACATCAACCGCTCTCAGCAGATTAAATATTCTTTCACCCGCCTTCTGCAGATCATCTTCACTCATCTCTATTCCCGTGCATGCTGAGAAAAGCTTCGCCATCAATGCAGTGTCTGCTGATCCATCCTCGCTTAGCATGCTGAATACCCTAGGCTGCTCGTAGTCGCATAGGATCAGCGAATCGACAACCATCCCTCGATCTGTATGCCATATTGCAGGTATAGCCCTAGCCTCCGGCGGGTCATACTCTATAGATGGATCGCAAACGTTAGGGTCGCCATAAACTTTCTCCGAGACCGCGCGAACCTTCTCCAACGAGAAAGGCCCCTTATGAGGGCCGCTTTTCGGAAGATACCATTGCACATGAGATGTCCAGGAATGCGTCGTGTCGCTAGCGGGATCCCTTGTGTCCATGCACCACTGCAAGACAGGCGGTAACCACCAAGGCCAGTATGCGTTGCCGCCGGGGCCCCAATGTCCGCCCCAATGCTCAACTTGACCGCAATGTCGCGGGTATATATGGTCCAGTAGGTGTTTCCCTTTCCCTCCGAATAACTTCTCTGCAGCATAGCATGCGCCGTCTGAGAGGGCATCTCCAATCGGGCCTTCTCGATAAGCGATTTTACGTAGCAGCATTGTCAAAAATTCCGGCGAGACCGGCGCGCAGTCTCTTAGATATTCAATTGGTTTCTCCGGTGCTGGTATTTCTATGCCGTCAATCTCCTTTATCAGTCCGTGTTGTTTGCATAATTGCAACCATGGTATTATCCCATATGAGACTTCCCATCCATTTATTCCATAATTGCTTGTGAGTACTCTAGCTTCGATCTGGGCATTGTGAGATGTCGTTTTATACCCGTAGCACATCTGCTCCGTCGTGTAAAGAGTAGGAAAGACTTTCCCTTCTATATTCATATAGACCGTGTTGGTGCATATCGTCGAACAGAACCCACATTTGTGACGTCGGAAATTCGGGCCTGACAGTACTTTCTCAGTTGGCCATCTTGGATCACTGCCAAGCTCGGTTGGCCTTAACCCCTCTCTGCTCTGTTTTAGACATATTTCAAGAAACTCTTCCGGGTTAGCAATTTTTACTCCACCTGTTCCGCGTACCGCTATCGCTTTGAGATTTTTAGAGCCCATAACGCCTCCAAATCCTCCTTGCCCAGCTGCATTCTCTGTTTCTGTTTGTATGATAGCTATCCTTGAAAGATTCTCACCTGCAGGCCCGCAGGAAATCACCCTTGTTTTGTCACCGTGAATATCTCTAAGGGTCCTAGCCGTAGCATACGTGCCGAGTCCCCAAATATCCTTGGCGCTTAATATCTCCGCATTTCCATCGTTCACCCAAAGATAAACCGGCTTCTCAGCTCTTCCCTGAACAACTATCCCATCAAACCCTGCGTACTTAAGTTCAGGTCCCCAATGTCCACCCATGCCTGAACGGGAGAAGCAAGGAGGATGCTGTTGAGGAGCCACGCCTAAAACTTCTACTCTTCCCGCTCCCGATGCCAAAGTTCCAGTTAGCGGACCCACCATTATCATGAGCCGGTTTTCCGGGTCAAAAGGGCCGATGCTTGGATCTATTTCTTCCCATGCAATCATCGCGGCGACTCCGACGCCGCCTATAAGATCCGGCACGTATTTCATGGTGTCTATCGTTGTTATCTTTCTTTTAGAAAGATCAACCCTCAGTATTTTACCTGTCCATCCGTATACTTCGGTCATTTTTATCTCCTCCTCTGCTCGGCTGGAATAAATGTTAAAGCCATGCTTGGACAGATCTCTACGCAGACTGGTCCGTTCTCCCTATCCTTACAGAGATCACATTTAAAGTAGACTCTTCTACCATTAACCTCTTTGTATTTTATGATGTTCTTCTCAGGCATGAGGGGGCATGCAGAGGCGCAGGCCCCACATCCAACGCATTTCTTTTCGTCTATAACTCGGGCTCCGGTTCTTTCGTCTATGTAGATTGCGGGTTCCTTGTGGAGGGATAAGCACGCATAATAGCATGCCGGCCAGTCGCATTGCTTACAGATCTCAATAGATGGGAATCTTGGTATGAAATCGTCAAAATTGATGTGTATCCTAGATAGGGAAGGATTACATTCTTTCTCATGATACAATGAACAAGCCACCTCGCATTCTCTGCATTCTAAGCATCTCCGCTCGTCGAAGTTTATGAAGCCTGATCTAGAAACCTTAATCGTGGCCCCCATACTAGACATTAGCTACGTTCACCTCTGCATGCTCTATACTGTGTTAACGTTAAAAAGTTTAGTTATAAAATGATCCCCCTAGGCGTTTACCTTATCACTTTTCGAACAGAGGATAAATTTTCAGGATCTTTCAACAATCAAGCTGATTTTTCAGCATCTGGAGAGGAAAGATGCCTTAGCTAAAAAATTGAAAGCTATGACGCTAATATCCTAAGATTCAAAGCTAAACCTTCAGGAGAGAGTTCGCGGCGAATTAGCTGCAATTCTTTTTTTGTTACAGGCCCCGATATTATCAGCGGCTTCTTCTCCTGTATTTTTCTAAAGACTGGTATGAGTTTTTCCAGAGGTGGAGAAAAGGCCTTCGCTGGATAGTCTATACTCACTTGTATCGCCTTCAGCTCTGGCACTTTTAATAATTTTTCTGCAATGTGAATATTTGCGGAATGCAGATGGAAGATTGTGTACTTAAATGTCTTTATGATCTTCAAGTCATGCGGAAGAAAGATCTTCTCATAAATCTCAGGAGACACAAGCACAGAATAGTCTGCTTGAGTTCTGCAGATTGGTTCAGGAGCCCAGATTCCGAACACGCAGCTGTAGCCATTTTGGAATCTGGGAAGCAGCCTTAGCTGCTCCAGTAACGCGTCAATAAATACCTTTGCGCAGAAGCTAAGAAGATTTCCTAGAAGATCTGGACGTTTATAGATGGCTATACATAACCTGTCAGAGCCGAGAGCGGAGGCCGCCATATCTATTGGACCGCGGAATAAGGGTTGAGCCACAGGGAAGCGTCCTTGAGAAAAATCAATTAAGGCTGAGGTGAACTCAAGAAGCTTCTTAAGCCACTCCTCATTGATCTTCAGGTAAGAATTAATTTTCTCTATTTCCTCTATGAAGGGCTCCGCCCAGACCTTCCCTGAGTTAACGCAGATGGGGCATCCGATAAATGCTTGGGTCCAACAAAAATCGGAGGGAACCAATGTTCTGAGGAAGTCGCCATAGATAATTGGGGATTCCTCATCGAGTTTCAATCTTTGAATGAGAAGCTTAGGATCGATTAGATCTGGACACAAGTAAACGTTATCTGAAACTAGACGGCCGTCGCTTAGCGGTATCTTATCGTCTCTTCGAAGAGGGCTGTACTCTCCGATGTGCATGAGGGGCTTCGAATTGTTCATAAGCCAGAAATCTCTATGTGCGTCTAGTATTTTTTCTAAACTCATTCCTTCTCACTGCAACTTATCTATACAGCAATGACCGTTTTAGATGCGATTTAATGAATATTTATATTAACTAGATCCGGGCATGGGGGATATTATTTCATTTCTCTGTTTCACTCCTAATTCTTCCAGAAGATTTTTAAACTTTTTTGCGCATGTTTAAAAGTCGGATTGTTAAGAATTTAATCGTGAAATATTGAGATAAACTGTCAGGAGAGAATAGTCAACGTTTAATGTTGTCACTTTAGAAGACTCAATTCGTATACCGCCGGATAAATTCGGTGAGCCTTTAGAGGAAGTCGCTCGGGAGCAATTGAAGCTCAAATATGAAGGCATAATTGATGAAGAGTTAGGATATATAATCGCTGTAACCGATATCAAGGTTTCACCTATCGGCAAGATTATTCCGGGTGACGGAGCTACATATCATAAAGCCACTTTCTCCCTGCTAACTTTCTATCCTAAAGTTCAGGAAGTTGTTGAAGGCGAGGTAGTTGAGATAGCCGACTTCGGAGCCTTCCTAAGAGTCGGTCCAGTCGACGCTTTAATACATGTTTCGCAGATAATGGATGATTTCATCTCCTATGATGATCGCCAAGGCGTTCTGATGGGAAAGGAAACAAAAAGGAAAATCACCGTGGGCCACAGAATGCGCGTTCGTACAACAGCCGTCTCCCTGGGACGGGGAAGCAGTTTTGGCAAAATAGGTGTTACCGCTAGGCAACCTTTCCTCGGAGCTCTGGAATGGATAGAGGAAGATATTAAAAAGTTACATGAAGAGACCGAAGCGGCCGAGAAAGAGAAAAAAGAAGGTGCCTGATGGATGGTTGATAGGGCTTGCAGGAACTGCCACATTATAACGGATGGAACAGTCTGCCCAGAATGTAAGTCCACCGATTTAAGTGATGATTTCGGCGGAGTGGTGATAATTCTCGATCCGGAAAGATCTGAAATAGCGAAGCTGATGAGCATAAAGAAGAAAGGTCGATACGCTGTTCGTATAAGGTGATTATGATACGGTTACTCACACTTGAACTACGTAAGAAATTGAAAGCTCCGCTTGGTTTACTCATAAGAGGATCATTCAAACAAACATCCATGAAGATCGCCAAATTAGTGAATGAGAAAAAACCCAGAAAATTGATTGCAGTTGGCGACCGCGTCTCAAGTAATTTAATTAAAAACAGAATCGCTCTTGACATTGCAGTAATTGATTCTAAGGTCATGCGAAGGCCTATATCTCCGTTAATTTTCGAGGCAGACAATATTTTTCATGCAAGCAACCCAGCAGGCACCTTAACCGAGGAGGCTTGGGCAGCGGTTGAAAGAGCCGTTAAAAGCCCTGGCAGATCGAAAGTGATAATTGAGGGCGAGGAGGATCTGCTTACTCTTGTCGCGGTTTTATCAGCTCCCAACGGCTCGATAGTGGTCTATGGACAGCCAAAACAGGGAGTAGTTGTATTGGATGTTAACGAAGAAATGAAGAGAAAAGTTCGCGAGATAATTGAAAGAATGGAGAAGAAGCCTAAAAACGCCTTGATGCTTCTTTAGGATTTACGCTTACAATCGCTGATTCTGTTTTCTGTTTTCTCAAAACTGAACGGTCTCCCCGATAGAATTAAAGGCGAAGTGTGGTTTATCATTCAATAAGCATATGTATAGTTTGGAGCTAGAGGAGAAAATGAGCGGGAAAACATTGAAAGTAATTCGAGCTGAAACTTTGATCACCGGCCGAGGAGACCCTCCTATCCACGAGGCTGTTATAGTTATTGAGAACGGAAGAATAAGAGCAGTAGGACCTGCAAGCGAGATATCAATAACTAAGAAGGCGATAGAGTTTGATGCGGGGGATAAAACTGTTCTGCCGGGTTTAATAGATGCTCATGTCCATTTGGCTCTTGGGTCCTCAGAGGATTCAAGTTGGGAAAAAATGAAGGACGATCCGGAGTCTCTGTGCTTCTATGCTGCTGGAAATGCTCAGAGAGCGTTGGTAAAGGGAGTAACCACACTCGGTGATTGCGGCGGAGTCGGCCTTATCTGTATAAAGTTAAGAGAAGCAATAAAAGCGGGAGTTCTAACTGGGCCGAGGCTAAGAGTCTCAGGGACTCCTATAACTACCACAGCAGGTCACCTATACTTTATTGGTATGCATGCTGATAACGCAGATGAACTTCGAAAGTCTGTACGGTGGCTAGTGGAGAAGGGAGCAGACTTCATTAAGATAATGGCAACGGGCGGATATATGACCCCAATCTCTAATCGAAGAAGAGCACAGTACAGCGAATCCGAATTAAGAATCGCCGTTAAAGATGCGCACCGCCTAGAGAGACGCGTCGTCGTACATGTGAATGGCACAGAAGGGATCAGAAATGCAGTCAGAGCAGGCGTTGATGTGCTTGCTCATTGTAATTGGTTAGGAATGAAAAATAACGAAACCATAGAATATGATGAATCTATAGCTCGATTAGCAGCTAAGAAAGGAATTTACGCGGATCTTGGTCCGATAGGCGGCTTCACAAGAGAAGATAGCCGCTGGAATCTAGGATGTAGGATGAGAGAAAATGGAGTTAAGGTTTACCTTTCCAGTGACGGCATAGGCAGGCAAGCATGCAGATTTCCAAGTGATCTTAGATCGCTTATAGAGAATACTGATATTGATCCTCTCGACGCTATTACAATGTCGACGAGAATACCTGCAGAAGCCATGGGGCTACATAGGGACTTAGGAACAATAGAACCCGAAAAGATCGCTGATCTCATAATAGTGGATGGCAATCCTGTCGAAGATCCCAGCTCGTTGGAGAGAGTTCACATGGTATTTCTGAGGGGAGAACCAGTGGTATTTAAAGGTAGACTATGCGTTAAAACAGATCTAAAAACGAGTCTTCTTTCTTAATATCCCCCTCTTTTTATTCTTATTATGGTGAAAGTTGTCTCTCTTTGCGGGCCTTCTTAGCTGGTAGCCCTTTGTAGATCTTTGGTTATTAAGCTAAAGGCATGCCGGCTTCTGAAAAATAACAAAAATAACATTAATAAAGAGGATTTATTATTCCAATCAATAAAACGTTGATGATACAGCGAAACTTGGTGAATGCTTTGAAGCTTAATATCATCAGTCAGCGGCGGAATGAGCTGCTCAAAAGGCTGGAAGTTAAATTTCGGATAGATCATGAGAAAAGCGGAACACCAACTCGCATACAGGTTAGACGAAGCCTTGCTAGTACGCTTGATGTGGATGAAGAAAAAGTTTACGTCAAAAAAATCGAGACTAAAACTGGGACAAACATAACCTTCGGCGAAGCGAATATATATGACTTTGTAAGTCAAGCTGAATATGTAGAGCCGGAACATATAATACTTAGAAACAGACCTAAAACAGAAGGTGAAAGTAAGGAGTAGATTCAATTGTCGGAGGAAGGTCAGAAAAAGTCAAAAAAGGAAAAGCCGATCTCCTCTTACTATAAGATCGAGAATGGAAAAATAAAGAGGCTTCTGCCCGTTTGTGATCGATGTGGACCAGGATATTTTATGGCTGATCATGGAGATCGCTACTCGTGCGGTCACTGTGGATTTACTAAGTATTTGGACTCTATGAAAGGCGATTAGGCAACCGATTTACATATTTTTCTTATCGATCAGTATAGATGGGCTTCATCTCTTCTGAATCTTTTTCTTTCATTATTGATAGAAAGAGCTGGATTCCTGCGGATATTGATAAAAGCGCAGTTAATACGAATGCGATGTTCCTGATGAAGTCGTATCCTGCTGTATGCTCAAATATAGGTAGAAAAACAAGCCAGATATAGCCTATAAGAAGCAACGAGCAGATTGAAGAGAATACATAGAAAATATTGATTCGGAACCGGGCCAATTCTCCATCTTTCCCTCTCAGTTTTCAAATCAACTAAAAAGATGTAAGCAGCAAGCAATTATTAACTATTTCTAAAGCCTTTGTGCGACCTACCTTAACATTCGCAAATCTTAATAGGATCTCGAAGTTAAAGATTTACGCCAGAAGTTCATTTTGTGGTGAAACTATGAGGATAGGAATAATCTCTGATACACATGATAGATTGCCTTTCATCAGCAGGGCTGTCAGAAAGTTGAATGAAGAAAAGGTGGATCTTGTGCTTCACGCGGGAGATTACAGTGCTCCGTTCGTAGCTTCCATGTTCAAACCGTTAAAAGCAAGAATGATAGGTGTATTTGGAAATAACGATGCTGAGAAGGAGCTTCTGCGGAGAAACTTCAATGAGATAGGCGTCGAGATCCGCGGCAGATTCGCAGAGATCCGAGCTGACGGTTTGAAAATTGCTCTTCTTCACGGAGAGGAAGCGGAGCTTCTCAACTCTCTCTTAAACACTGGATCTTACAATGTTGTGGTTTATGGACATACGCATAGGTCAGAGGTTCAAAGAAAAAATGATGTTCTAGCGTTAAATCCTGGGGAAGCTTGCGGGTATCTAAGCGGAAAAGCAACGATCGGTCTGCTGGACACTACTACGATGGACGTTTCCATCATTCCCATCTAAAAAATGCAGAGGACAAAGGCCTGAAATTCGGATATCTGGGTAAGCTTTAAATTAAGGCTTCAAGTGTCTCTTACGGGCTATGTCAGGTATTCCGGCGGCTCTTGGAAGAAAAATTCTATGTCTATCTGTTATTTTCAATTCAATAGTGAGCGTGCTCTTATCTGGCGACATCCTCTATATATTCTATATCAGCGGGTTGTCGTGGCGACCCTACTGGCCGTATCTTTTAAATAGCTCGCTCTTCTGGTTCATTATCGTAACTTCTATTTTGAACATTGTCGCAGCTAAGATTCTTGGCAATGTAGACTTGAAAAGAATCAAGTTTCATCACTATTTCTATGGATTCCTGGCCAGCGCTGGCTCTTTCATTTTTATGGCGCTTTTTGCACCAGCATACCTATTTATATTGTTAATGCCCATGTTGATTTCCGACATGTACAGCTCGGCGACCATGCCTATCTCCGCTGCTTTTTTCCTTGTTTACGGTGGGATGACGCTAATTATCGATGATATCCAAGACGTGTCTTTGAGGTTGGGAAGGGCTCTTAATAATCTTAAAAACAAGCTTAAGAAGTTGGGAAAGGCGCTTGAGACGTTTCATCTTTGCTGCAGTATCGCATCGATATATGTGGCGCTAAGCATAATCCTCTGGGGCTTCGCGAATGGGCTGTACTCTTGGGGCTCAATATTTACTGG
>Ga0180301_10001733_pt1 | contig 17112 bp, 17 predicted proteins | sample GuaBasSediGuay16_FD_121797 | JGI IMG/M metagenome (GOLD analysis project Ga0180301, IMG submission 121797) | Subseafloor sediment microbial communities from Guaymas Basin, Gulf of California, Mexico - Guay16, Core 4569-2, 12-15 cm | ecosystem: Environmental > Aquatic > Marine > Hydrothermal... | reverse complement strand
CCATGTTGCACCTCCTGGGCGTCATTTTGGATTTATATTACTATTAAGTAAAGTCACCTAATAAAGTGATTTTACATAATTGTGCTCCTGACTCTAATGGGTTCCCAGCCCAATCAGTAGTGGCATTTAAACCCATGAACACATAAGGGAACTCGTGAGGGTCATCACCGAAGGTGATTGCGATTTCACCACCCGCTTGTGCTTTCCAAATGTCAACTATGACCGTACCACCGGCAGGCATTTGGTGTACGAATTCGAGCGCGCACTCCTCGATACTCATAGTACCACCTAACTCTAATGTCTTGCCACCCGATACAGTTTTGATGATTCCAGCTCCAATCGCGTACTTCAGGTTTTCAAGGTTCCATTCCATCCCATGAACCTCTAATTTTACAGACTCACTGATAACCCACTGCTGGATCAGCTGTGCGGGCGACCCTTGTTTCACTTCTAACTTGTCTCTAGTGATGGTTAGTACAGCTCCTGTTTTTACTGCACCAATATCGCTGGAAGGAGTTGCCCCCGCTGCGCCAAGGTATAGCACTAGTTGTTACTAACTTAAAGATTGACGAACGCTTGATTTTTATCTTCTGAGAAGTGACGCCTTAAAGGAAACTCGACCACCTTCCTAAAACGTTCCTTCTTTGTTGTGTCCTCAACAAACGGCAGCGCTTTCGCTAAAAAGCGCTGGGCGTGCGTACCATATAACAAAACCTGCCCATCAGGCCGTACAAATGAGGAAAGGAGTTCTGCTACTTCTGCGGTCCTCTTGAATGTCAATGTAATTTCAAATGCCCCATTTGACGTTCTCCTCACATTCAACTTCTTAATAGCGCTAACTAATTCTTTCACATCTTCCTCAGAAAATTCAGACACGTTCAACGATCGTGTAGTGGGCACTTTATAACACCATTTGTAGGAGTAACACGGAATCACAGGAGTGCCCCCAATATAATCGAAGAACGTTCGAGCACAGTCTTGAAAAATCCGGAAGTAGAACTGCCCTGCTCGAATCTCATGTAAAGTACCGTGGACTCCCAAACTCTCAAAGCTCTTCACTAATCGTTCCACATCAGCCATATTGAATGGATGGAGGCAAATACCAGGGGTACCTCCACTTAGACTACCGTCACCACAATAAGCGACGTTCAACTTCACTGGTGTCCACTTGAAATCCGCGGGCAACTTTTTACTACCGTCTTCAGCGTACCACTCTCTGCGCAGCTTCCTGAACAGTTCTGGGGACGTTACATTCAACTGCCACCTCCACTTATTTGTGGATCTGTCCTGATAATGCTTCAATCTGCAATTCAGCATGGGGTGTAATATACGGTACACTTGTTCAACATACTGTCGATTTGTAGTACCAAGAACAAAATGAGGACCAGGTGGTCTCGAAATGTGGGCGTCACTAAAAACTAACCCTTCTACAACATCCAAAACATATTGTTCGTCAATCTCCAAGCGGGTAGCACTGCTACCTCCCTCAATTGCTTGAGGGTTCGGACTGTCGCATACCCATACACTCTTCAGTGTAGGGTCCCCTTCACTCAGTCTCTGCAGCTGGTGGACTTTTTCGAGCTTCTCGTAAAACAACTTAAACAACCTTTCCTTAACGTCTCTCTTACCTCTCCCACTAGGAAAGGCAAGAACCACAGTAGCAAGATCTTTCTGAAATGGAGTGAGGTAATCAAGAATTTCCTCGAGAACCCGCTTAACTCTTCTTCCCCAAATAATACCATCTTTCTTCCCAGTCCGAAAGTGCCGTGTAGTATACTTACCTCGCAATGCTAATACCACGTCGCGATCCCTTATGTCAATAACTAAGGTAGGAAGATATGTTACGGACTCCACGTCTTGACCATGTGAGCCCTTTCTATGCTCAACTCTCCTCTGTACGTACAATTTCTTAATTGCTTGGGCTATTTTGTGTTTTTCTTCTTCACTCCATCTCATCTAAGTCCACCTTGCTGGGGGTAATCCAAAAGGATGTTCCCCATTAATCAGAAGGGGTTTTACCAGGAGCGCTTACCTTACTCCTGGGCCGAACGATAAACGCTTGGTAGTGTACTCGGGAACGTTCATACTACTTCACCTCCTTTTAAAGTTAGTGGATTTACCTCGCTTGCTGGGCGAGGTTTTAGCGAACCCATATTGGTTCCAACAAGATTGCGTCATGCTTGATTGGTAAACTAGTGTGACTTAAAAGTCAAGCGAGCTTGAGTATCTTGGTGTTGATGAAGCCACACTTTCGACAGACGACTTTTACTTCGGTCTTTCCTGTGACAACATTTATTAGGGTGTATGCGTCTTTGTATTTAATTCGTAAAACGTCAGGAAGGTCAACGAAACCTAAAAGTGCACCACATTTGTCACACCGCCATGTTTGCGGATTTTGCTTCATGCTTTTTCAAACCCCTGGAATATACAAGTAAGTGTATAAGTCCGCGTTTTTTCTGATGTATTTAAGGACTCGGCAATCATTAGAGATGTTCTTACGAAGTAGACGTGTGGAGTGAAAAGGCGCCCGCTGAGTTGTTGCTTCATTTCAGCAACGAACCTTTCTGCGAAACCACTTACATTATGTTCTATAGCAACAGTGAGTACAAACTCGACCTTAAGGTCAAAGAACCCATAAAGTGAAGTCTTTTGTACTTCGTACTTGATAAAGCTAGCAGGTGCGGTGTGTGGGGCAGGAAGTGATGTAGTGATGACTGGGGATCTCACTAGGTTTAGTTGGTACCCTCGATTCAAGGATTGGAGGACGTGTTCATAAATCTCCTTTAGGTAGTGCAACACTTCAACCGTGTATCTCATCGCCAAATTTTCCTCAACTCGGGTTGTGCGTTCTTTATCGCCTCTTTCACGAACCACCGAGGTAACATCGTTCGCGTACCTTTTCGGACATATTCTATGTAAGGACAATCACTGAGGTCGAACACAACCCCGTCACGCCTTACTTTAATTGCGCTCTTCAAGCGCCCCGTGTTTAAGTGTACAACAGGTTCAATGTACTTGAGTCCATGTCGGCGAGCATATGGATGTCCAGAAAAGCGCAGTTCCTCCCTACTTATAGGCCTAGCTGAAACAAGCTTCAGAATCTCGTTGTAAATCACTTCTATTGTGCGTTTTTTTCTTTGCTCCAGATCAGCATGTATATCTTCTAGGCCTGATATCTTAATTGTAAGCTTCATGAGCGCGCTCCAGGGTCGAACAATTGTGTTACATCACACTCTAAGAATTCGAGTTCACCACGCGGGTTATGGGCAGGGTTCACTGACTTAATTTCGTAGATGCCGCTTGAGGATTCTACTGTATCACCTGCCATGATCGAAAACACAGAGGGTAAGCACACTAACACTTGTGTGTTGATAAAAACCAGTCTGCCAAGTTCGTCCATCCCTAACGCCCTCTTGGCGTCAACAAGTGCCCCCTTTATAGTGCCTAACTGCAGTTGCGCCTCAGGTCTGTTTACATAGCAGCTTACTTGGCAATCTATGTCACATTGAATGTAGTCCAGGTGGGAGTATTCAGCGCTTGTTGTAGATGGTACTTGGGTTTCTAGAATCAACGTCTCTGTTGTGCTCCCTACTACACTACACTTCACTTTATCCCCATCATCAGTACGGATCAGCCTAAGTCGCGACTTAGGTTTAATGGTAGCTGAAATGTTAACGGGCCGATTTTTGTGACATTTGAGAGAGGGTGAAATGCAAGGCGTGTACCGACGAACAGTAAAGTCCTGACAGCGCCGCTCAAACAGTGGGTTATGACGTAACAAATTCTTCATTCTTCAACTATAATACGCCGTGTGTAGTTCTTCAAGAGAGTGTACACCTCACTCACCTCTTTATATAAGGGATGATCACGAGGTGCAAGCTGCATGATATCCTCTATAAGTTGGAGAGCCTTTAAGCAGTAACATCGACTTAACTCATATTTCGCGAGCACGAAAGTGCTGTGTAATTCTATACTTCTCTTCAACATCCTGATAATTTTATCAATTTGTTCATCAGTTAACTCCTGGCGATTTAACTCATGTAGGGCGAGGTTAAAGTAAGGTCGGCAGTCGTATGGGTTTTCCTGCATCTGTAATTCGTTAAGCTTCCGATAGTACTCTAACTTGCTGGGGACATTGGAGGAGAGGTAACCAAAATGATATATGACTAACCCGGATGCCCTGATTAAAGATTTAGAGTGTTTTGCGGCGCACTCTTCTACAGTTTCGTGAACTCTTCCCGTATAGTACCACGAGTTCGGGTTCTTGATGATGCGGACCGCGTCTTGATGTACATACGAGCGGGTACGCTTCATGACGTTCAACACCTGAAGTTGAACCCCATCTACCGATGGAAGGTTCGATAAAATTAAGTTCATTACTTTCTTGAAGTCCGTTACCTCATCTACGTCTAAGTGGAGCAACCACTTAGTTTTACACTTCCTTAAATACATGTTTCGTGCTTCGGCGAAGTGATCTCTGAACTTGAAGTTTATAACCCTCGCACCGAACTTTCTAGCGTATTTATCCGACTTGTCCCGTGAACCCGTATCAACTAATAATACTTCGTCAGCGTACGGGAGAGTTAAACTTAAATAAGCCGCGAGCCGGTCCTTCTCGTTCTTCATAATAGTAGCTATTGTGAGAGAGGGAGGAGTGAAGGGTTGAACCGTTAGTGTTGCTCTTGGTAGGTCCTTCAGCTTTCTACGAATAACAATCCCTGAGGTTCGTTTTGCGTCCTCAGGTATTAGTTTTGGGTTTGATTGTATCGTGGAGTTTAATCTTGAGGTACCGCCCCGGAAGACTCTGAGAGACCAATCAAGATTCCCAACCTTGTACCCATTCCACACATTAACAACACATGCGTAGTAAGCAAGCGTTGCTGGGTCAACAGGTGTACACAATCTTTTGATCTTCTCTTTAGTTACTGAGGGGTCAAAATCCTCTCCCTCGTTTAATACGAACACCAGCGCGTCACGCGGCAGTTCCACCGACTCAAGCGGTGCTTTTATTACTTCTGAGAATAACGTTGACGCGCGGGGCGGGACCCCACTGTGCCCTGTGTAAACGAGTACGGGGTTGAGTGGCTTAACCGGCTGGGTTAGTAAGTAATGTCCCAAATCAGCCTCTTTTGCACGATCCTTCAAGCTTACAGGCACTTGAAGGATATACTTGGAGCACACAACCTGAAACAAACCTTCTAGAGCGAAAGTAGTACAAATGTGGGGGACTACATCGAAGCCTGGTAAGAGACGTTTGGTGTTTAAGCTCGACTTAATTTGTGAGGTACGCCCACTAAAACACCACGGTGCTACTCTTACTGATTGTCTGAACTGAACATGTTGACTAACCGCTTGTGGACCAGCTGCGACATCTAGACTTGGCGCTAGTAAGCCCACATTAGGTGCCCTTAAGATGTTAGCTGCTTCCAGGAAGTAATTAGGATTCACAAAACATCCTGGATAAATAAAAGTAAATGTTTCAGTGCTAACCACTGAAACAAGACGCTTAAGCGTTTCAAGGAAATTCATACCACGTGGAACTGTTTCACACCCTAACTCTCTGTACAAAGTTCGATCGGATTCGTCACATGCCACTATTTTGGGGAAGTCTTTCCATTGCAACAAGTGTTGTATCAAAGCACCCTTCTGTTCATCAAAAGTGATTATAGTTGTCTTCATGGCTACCTCCGTCTGATAGTATCTATGATTTTGGTTTCACTGGCAAGAAGTAAGCCCTTTAATTTGAGCTTGAAGTGTCTAAGTATTGCCTAGATTGAAATACAGAAGAAGCCAGGCTTGGAGCGCTTAAATGTCGGAAACGTTTTGTAAGAGGAAGCTTGAGCTAGAGAGTCGAATAACCGACGAGGTAGGCTTAGGCGAAGAGTTTGAGGTAAGTGACGTTTTTGTGGATGATGTTGTAGATGTTATCCTAAACACAGGGTGTGACGTATCTAACGCGACTGTGTGGAAAATAAGGTACGAGAAACCCAGTGGGGGCAAAGGTGAATGGAGCGCCACCCTTGACGATGATCCTACAAAAATAAGATGTAGTAATGTCGTCTTCGACGAAGTGGGCCAGTGGAAGATCCAGGCGTGTGTAGAAACACCTATAGCGAAAAACTATGGACGAATAGTCCACCTACTTGTGAAGACTCATTTATAACTGGTTCCCCACTTGACTGAATAGCTGATAACAGTTACAAGCGAGGAAGGAAGTCTAGCTTTAAAGGAGGGATAGGTATGGCAGCTACATTAGAGTTTAGGTTAACTGGCGGTGCTAGTAACACAGACCCAAATGCTTCGTTGGGCGGTGTCATGTCTAGCACTGAGGTCTCTGATACCCCAATGAACAACCTATTTGACAATGTGTCTCCTGACGAAACTAAAGCAGGGGATGTAGAATACAGGGCGATTGATATCTACAACTCTGGGGATGCTTACGCAACTGAAGTTGCGGTTTACATGTCGACTGAAACATCGAGTCCTGACACCCAAATCGATTTGGGCTACGATAGCGTTGGGGCACACGCATCAGATTGGGATGGTCCTTCTATTACTGACGAAGGTGACACCCCCGCAGATAGTGGTGGTGGGAACATTACGTTTGGTCACTACACCAGCTCGAATAAGTTAACTCTTCCTGGCATCACACCTGGCGAAGCGGTACGTGTATGGTTGAAACGAATTGTTTCTGTAGGAGCTGGAAATACATCAAGTGACCAAGGTACTCTCACAGTAGAATATGCTTAATAGCTAGAGAGTTTAGATGCCTTCTTATACGGTTAAAGCAGGAGCACTAGATCTTAGTACGGCATATAGCTTCCAACGGAAGTTAGCTAGGACTAGTGATGGAACTCTATGGTGTGTCTACCATCGTTCAGATGGTACATATAACCAAATTTATGCTTCTTATTCTACTGATGGTGGAGAAACTTGGACAGAAGAGCAGGTAACAAATGCAACAGATCATCAATACTACCCTTCCGTTGCCATAGATAGCCAAAATACTATCCATGTAGTTTGGCATGGTTTAGGTTGGGGGACAAATAGTACGTATGGCAATATCCAGTACCGAAAGAGAACTTCATCTGGTTGGCAACCAATAGAGGCTGTAACTGACAAAAACGCAGATCAATACGTCCCTTCCATTGCAATAGACAGCAATGACAACATTCATGTAGTTTGGCGTGGACTTGGTTGGGGAACCAATACTGATTATTGGAACATCCAGTACCGAAAGAGAACTTCATCTGGTTGGCAACCAATAGAGGCTGTAACTGACAAAAACGCAGATCAATACGACTCTTCCATTGCAATAGACAGCAATGACAACATTCATGTAGTTTGGCGTGGACTTGGTTGGGGAACCAATACTGATTATTGGAACATCCAGTACCGAAAGAGAACTTCATCTGGTTGGCAGTCACAAGAAGCAGTGACAGATATAGTTGGTAGACAGCGTTATATTAGCTTTGCCATAGATGACAGTGATAACATCCACGTAGTTTGGCCCGGTAAAGGTTGGGGAACCAATACTGATTATTGGAACATCCAGTACCGAAAGAGAACTTCATCTGGTTGGCAACCAATAGAGGCTGTAACTGACAAAAACGCAGATCAAACTGATTCTGTTATTGTGATTGATAAAGGTGATAACATTCACGTAGTTTGGCGAGGCCTCGGTTGGGGAACCAGTACTGGGTACTATAATATACAGTACCGAAAAAGAACCAGTTCCGGTTGGGAAGCTCAAGAAGGACTTACTGATACAGCAAATAACCACTATTTTCCAAACAGTATCTGGGCATTTCATCCAACTATTTTTGAACAAAAAACAAATAGACCTAGAACAGGATATGCTTTTGTATGGGTAGATGGAACAACAATTAAATTCTACAGGAGCAGTGACTTTACTGCATCGACAATATTGCATAAAAAGACTAAGTGGCAAGTTGTTAACTTATCTAATTGGCAGTATAGAAAGAAATTAACCATAGCAGGTTCTTCAGGTGCTGGAACTAACTATCAAGTACTTCTCAAAGTTGGTGAAAGTTCTGGTGCTTCTGGATGTGACTTTCATGTAGAAGGACATTCAGCGAATTTCCCAAGCGATACAAATAACAGTGGGGATCTACGGTTTACTGACAATGATGGGACTACTCTATTAAGTTTTTGGGTAGAAAAAGTAGAAGGAACAAGCCCTAATAGGACAGCTTATGTGTGGGTGAAGGTTGCGGATAATTTGGATAGCAGCCAAGATGTTTACTGTTACTATGGGAACGCCTCAGCTTCCAATGTAAGCAGTGTTTCAGATACTTTTATAAGAGAAATAGACGGTGTTGTAGGCAGTTGGCATTTTGATGAGGGTTCAGGGACTACAGTTAAAGATACATCGGGAAATAATCATAATGGCACGATAAATAGCGCAACTTGGGTTGACGGAAAATTTGGTGAAGCTTTGAATTTTGATGGGAGTAATGATTATGTGGATTTAGGGGACATTCTAGATGATGTGTTTGCCGGGGCGGATAAAAAATTCAGTTTTTCTCTATGGGTAAAACCAGCGAGTGAAATGACAAATAACTTTATGATAGCTAAGTGTGCTGATACTGCTTGCTCAGAAGATCAAAGGCAATTTCTCTTTCGACTATACAATAACAAACCCGCATTCCTTTACTATTGCGCTCGTGACGCATCCACCTACAGAGGAGTTTTGGGTTCGACCCCGATAACTGACCTTAATAAATGGTATCATCTTGTTATGACTTATGATGGTTCTGTTGATACAAATGATGGACTGGACAGGGTTAAAATACACGTTGATGGTGCCACAGAATCTACTTCTCTCCATCTTAGCAGAGGCACTCTTGGTGCCATTCAAAATGGGACAGCACATCTTGGTATCGGTAAACATCTATCCTCGTCAGGAACCAACTGCGGGAGCAGCTTCTATTTCAATGGTATCATCGATGAAGTCCGCATCTACAACAAGGTTCTGACTGCAGATGAGATCTCAGACTTATACAACAATTATGGTTACACAACAATAAGTTATCCAGGAAAGGTATTAGTTCGTAAACGTACTGATCCCGAACCGTCCTTTAGTTCTGTAGGAAATGAAGAGATAACCCAACTTACTTCTAACCTAACCACTGCTTGGAAGTTACTAAGTACTTACAACCTATACTCAAATTGGAAGTTATTAAATGGAAAAGAATTAAGTGCTCAATGGAAGATCTTTGAGAAACTTACCAAAGATACTGCATGGCAAATCATAGCTACGGAAACTATTTCCAGGATAATAGAGTGGAAGTTACTCGCTACAAGTGAAGTAAACTCACAATGGAAGATATTAGATGGGTCTGACTTGAGTTCATCGTGGAAATTACTGACTCGGTCCGATGAAGCTACAGCATGGAAAATCCTGGGTGAATTTGGCAAAGGGATGGCATGGAAACTGCTTCTGTCAAAGAGCAAGAATATCTCATGGCAAATACTGGTTTCAAATATTGTATCAAAACTAATAGCTTGGAAGTTAATAACATACTTTGACATAGATGCAACCTGGAAAATCTTAGGTGCGGCCAAGAGAGATACATCTTGGAAATTACTAACATCAAAAGTTAAAACAACTGTTTGGAAACTATTGACAAGTTTAGATACAACTTCAGTTTGGAAACTACTTTCTGAATTTAGTCGACAGAGTAGCTGGAAGTTGCTTACTACTAAAGACAAATCTCTCTCTTGGCAAATACTTCTACTGCATGTTTTATCAAGAGATCTAACGTGGAAGTTAATTACGGCAGATGATATAAGTTTTAAGTGGAGGATTTTAACTAGTACTGAGTTAGGTACATCATGGAAACTGCTTGACTGGTTGAATAAAGACACTTCGTGGCGAATACTAGGGGAACTAACTACCCCCCTTGTTTGGAAGATCTTAAACGAGGGGGGTAGGAAGCTATCTTGGAAAGTTCTCAGCAGAAAAGACAAAGAGCTACTATGGGTTATTTTGTCTAAAGTATGCGAACGTGACATAGCATGGAAGATCTTAACTTCGAGAGAAATTGATGTTGCGTGGTTAGTCGGGTTACTTGCGGAGCCACTGAGAGAACTAGTGTTAGATAGTCCAATCACTGGGGAGGAGTTACCCACCTGTAGGATGCTCAGTGTGTTTATGGGAGACGTTATAGATGTCATTCTGAACGTAGGCTGTGACGCATCTACTGCAACCGTGTGGAAGATAAAATACAGAAAACCGGACGGTCAAGTAGGCGCATGGGGCGCTGTCGTTGACGATGATCCTACGAGGATAAGACGTAAGAGTGTCATCTTTGATAAAGTAGGTTGGTGGGAAATTCAAGCGTGTATAGAGTCACCACCGTTAGCAAGTCACGGAAAGATAGCACACTTGTATGTGAGGGCTCGTTTATAACTTGACTACTCTCTTAACGGATGTTAGAAAGGAGAGGATCTGAGGGTGAGAGCGTGAGGATCACTACCTATAAGGGGAAGAGAGGCGCCTGGTTCACATTAAAAACAGGCAGCCGTGTCTTCATAGAAGAGAAGAACATAAAAGCATATCAGAAATGGACTAATAGTAAAAAGGCCATCAGGTGGGTTAGTGGTGTTGGATCGTCTATAGCATCTGTTGGTGTTAAGAGCGGTGCGTCACTTGCGTTACAATGTAGAACTGCTTTTGCAAAGTTTGGGTATCGCGCGCTTGGTAGTAAACTCAGCAAGATGGGTGTTACTATTGCAATCGCAGGTGCAGGAGTGTCTTTAGTAACTAAATACAGAGGGGGAGGAAATGTCTAGGAAACCAAAGATTACAACCTTTCGAGGAAAGAGAGGTATTTGGGTCACAACAAGAGCAGGTAAGCGTGTATTCATCGAAGAGAAGAATATAAAAGCGTATCAAAAGTGGACGAATGACGAAAGAGTGAGTGAAAAGATTTCCACAATTGGCGCGGGTATAGCAGCGATAGGACTCTTGGGTGGAGAACTCTTAGCGAGTCGGTGTAAAACCTCGATGGCAGCGTTCGGCTACCGCGCTCTTGGGGAAAAGCTAGGTATGCTAGGAGCCATTATAGCAGCTTCGGCTGCTGGGATTAATTTGCAGGCGAGGCGGAAACGTAGAGAGATTGAGGAAAAGTCTAAAAGGAGAGGGAGGAGATAATTACTATGAAGAAGCAAGGTAGTGTAGTCACTATAGGGAAAGCAAACCCACGAGTTACGGTTTTCCTCGGCACTCGGGGACTTGGTTTAGTCGCCGTCGCGACTCATCCCAAGAGTTTTGAGTCATTAAAGGAGACTCTCATATCTTCAGTGAAACTCGAAGGACCAGTTGACAAACTGGCGGCCGCACATCGAGTGATGGGTGACGTCGCTTTCGTGCAGTCTAACTTCGCTCAGTATTTAGTACGTGAGACCGCTAAACCTAAAACCACCAATGCCTTCAAAAAATTGATCCAGCTTATGAAGAAGGAAGAGCCTGTGGATGTAACCAAAGGGATGGGGAAAGCTAAGGTCTACATGACTTATTTAAATACAAGACTTAATCCTGTTGAGAGTAAAGATGAAGCCGCGCTTATCTTAGTAGATCTTGTTGACCCTCGCACTGGGTTCATTGTGTTTGAGGTATGTGTCGACAAAGCCGGGCTTGCTAAGAAAGGTATTGGTCTTTATAAACAAATAAGGGGGTAAGAATGGAGAAACTAAGTCCTTCAGCTTGGAGACACACTCAGAATAACAGCTTACGAGAAAGGTGGGAAGTTATTGCAGGTGAGAAGAACCGCCTTGAACCAAAAGTGGAAGTGAGGAGGCGGGGTGTAAGTGCTTCCTTCAAGTTTTTAGATGATGATGAAGGTACGTTCGCGCTCAAAGAGGAAGAGGGGAAAATTAAACTCATCAAAAGTTCGAAGGAAGTACACCTCTACGATTTGGGGTACAGAAAGTACCACGAGAGAAATCAATTACATCCTGTTGAAGAATGGTCTTTCGAGCAAGAAGTCATTCTAAAGAAGAGGCCCCTAAGCAACATCTTGACCTTCAGTGTCGAAATAAGGGGGCTAAAGTGCGAGAGGCGGGGTAACAGCTACGCCTTCTACCGTGAAGTTGCGTTACCTCACCTTGCGTTGAGAAACCGAAAAAAAGTCTTAAAAGAAGACATCCTTTATCTCAACCCAGTGATCGCAAAAGACAGACTTGGTCAAGCAACTGAGGCGGAAGTGGAACTAAAAAATGGAACTCTAACGATCAAGATCGATAAAGCTTTTCTTGAGAGTGCCGCTTACCCCGTAAGCATTGACCCATCTTATACGATAAAGACAGGTGCATCTGAGTACAGTACAGCTTATACACCGCAGCGAAATCTGGCTAGAAAAAGTAATGGGGAATTGTGGTGTGTTTACAGCCGCTCTGATGGGACGTACGAGCAGATCTATGTTGCCTACTCCACTGATGGTGAGACTTGGACTGAAGAACAAGTGTGCTCGGGGTCGGATCAACAATATTACCCTTCCCTCGCTATAGATTCCCAAGACAATGTTCATGTAGTTTGGACCGGAAGAGGCTGGGGATCAAACCCCAACTACTACAACATTCAATACAGAAAGAGGACCAGTTCTGGTTGGCAGGCACAAGAAGCGGTAACAGACAAGGACGGCACTCAATATAACCCCGCCATCGCTATAGATTCCCAAGACAATGTTCATGTAGTTTGGTACGGTGGAGGCTGGGGATCAAACCCCAACTACTACAACATTCAATACAGAAAGAGGACCAGTTCTGGTTGGCAGGCACAGGAGGCGCTAACGGATAAAGACGATAAACAATACGACCCTGCCATCGCTATAGACTCCCAAGATAACGTTCACGTGATTTGGGAAGGTGGGGGCTGGGGATCAAACCCCAACTACTACAACATTCAATACAGAAAGAGGACCAGTTCTGGTTGGCAGGCACAAGAAGCAGTAACAGATAAAGACGACGACCAATACTACCCCTCAATTGCGGTAGATTCCCAAGATAACATTCATATAGTTTGGGAAGGTTGGGGTTGGGGGACAAACACTGGAAATGCGAATACCCAGTACCGAAAGAGAACTTCATCAGGATGGCAAACTCAAGAAGCGGTAACAGATGTGAATTACAACCAGTTCGACCAAACCATCGCTATAGATTCTCAAGACAATGTTCATGTAATTTGGACCGGAAAAGGTTGGGGATCGAACCCCGACTACTATAATGTCCAGTATCGAAAAAGAACTCCGTCGGGGTGGCAGACACAGGAAGGTCTTACCGATGCTGCAATTACACAACAATATCCATCTCCTATTTGGGCACTCCACCCCACGATTTCCGGAGCAAAGACAAATAGACCGAAGTCAGGATATGCCTTTGTATGGATGGATGGAACTACAGTTAAATTCTATAAGAGCGACGACCTGAGTTGGGATTCGAAAGTAGTAAAAGTAGTGAGCGAAACCGCTTTATTAGACAAGAACTACAGACCAAGTTTGATAGCCGAAGATGCGGACAAGTGTGGGATAGTGCGGCGTTTGAAAGCAAGAAATGGTGCACTGCTTGTGACACCCGTAAGTGAAGAATACGTCGCTTACGACAAAGAAGTCATCACAGTAGGCTCCACAGCAGTGGGGTTCTCACCTGATAAGATTAAGAACTGTAAGGTAGCTTACTGTACTTTGGATCCAGACGCGGGTGCGATACGGTACTGGGTTGATGGGTCAACTCCTACTTCTACTGAGGGGCACTATGTAGACTCTGGTCAGTCTATTACGATAACAAGTCCTACTGAAATATCTAATTTCAAAGCGATAAGGGTTGGATCGACAGATGGGAAGCTACACGTGACTTATAAGGGTAAAGTGTAATGGGGTAAATTATTACTAGGCTAACAGGGGGCAAAAGTGGCACTCACTATAAGAAATAAAAAGTACACCGTTTTTGGGAACAAAAGAGTGTTATTTTTCGATGTTGATTTCGGTTTTTTTTATCATCCTGGTGGGGAAGAGCTAAAACCTTCAACTTTGGGATTACAGCATTTTGATTTTGTCGATGCACCTAGTAAGGGCGGTTACATATTCGAATTTGACTATACTAATAATAAAATTAAAGTTTTATATCCCCAAGGCGGTGAAAAGGTAGGCACTCATGATGGCGGTGCGTCTGTGGATAGTGGTGACGTACAAGTTACATCGACCGCAGCTAATGGGGACATAATAACAGTTCGTGCGGGCAAAGCACGAGAAGTAGCTGCTGGTTGCAATCTTAGTAACCTTACAGGTGTTAGAGTAATGGTAATAGGCTCCTAGTGAGGTACTGTTAGGGCAGACCTTACGACTTAGTAAAGCGTATGTACGTGACTTGAAAAAAGGCTACTTAAAGCGCTTCACCAGGTGAACCACCTCTCTCTGATGTAATCGCTTACGTACTTTAGAGGAATAAAGATTTTCTTGCCTGTTTCTAATGTTACCCAAAAACCTTTATTCCCTTTGAAAGTCACTATTTCAGGATAGTCCCTCTTCCTCTTGTTCACAAGTTCCCTTGTTCCTGAGATCGTAGCCCAAGCACCAACTGCACCCCCCACTACAGCTAATGCTTGTATATCCGCAGTCCACACACCAGTAACTGCCCTGTGGAACTTCCTAGATACGTAAGGATGTAAAAAGGAAGCGGGAAGAGGATTTGCTTCCAAGATCTTATAGCTCCCATCGGGAAGTTGGATTACGTCCAACCCAGCATGAAGGTTCTTCCCCCAAGGTTGAATTGCCTTCTCTGTGAATCTTACAATATCACCCTTACGCCAGACTGGAAACACAATATGCCCAAACGGAATATGTTCACGCCAAACTTTTCCGAGTCCTCCCGGTGGGCCCCATCTGTGCATCACAGCGTAAACTTTGCCATTCACCACATGCACCCGAAACTCGTTCGCAATAGGTACTAGCTCCTGTACGACTACGTCATCAGCGCCGTAAGACTTGATATATTTTTCAATCGCTTTGTTTGTCCATTCACCGTTAGGAAAGTCTTTAAGAGTCCCGAGCGACCCAAACCTCGGCTTTAATATAAAGGATTTACCTACCGAAGCGAAGTAATTCCTCATTTCATCTACGTTCTTGAAGTTGGACGCCAGATAGGTGTCCAGGTGATACTCTGGGTGTTTGTGGAAGAGAAACGAGAATTCAAACTTGTCGCTGATCAACTTCATCATTTCTCTATGACCAATAATCTTCTCGGCCTTCACTGCAGTTGCTCCTGGATGTGGTGTGTATATTAAAGCAGCGGTTTTCAGTAACTTAGGTGGTTTCACACCAGGAGCTACAGGAGGGATTGACTTCATCCCCATCCACGCACTCATTATAGCTTGGTACCACTTATCAGTCGCGTACTCAGTTCTTCCGTGAATCACAGCGACTTTTCGGATGTCCTTAATCAACGGTGGCTTCCTTCGTAGTATCGCGGCGGCTATAGCCGCTAATGTAACACCACCTAACACTTTCGCTGACGGTATAGCTGCCGAGATCCTCTCCCACCTACCATTCTTTTTGATGTAATGAACACAAACGCGTCTTCCTGTTTCTTTTAGCGTAATCCATGTCCCTGGTTTGTTGTCAGGACACATTATAATCCGTGCCATCTATTTCTCCATGCTTTGCTTGAACCGGCGGAGTCTTTTGAGCATCACTTTAGGCACGGTCACACCAAGTGTTGAAAGATTCTCAAGGACACTAATTCCTTCAGATACCGCTAGATAAATCATAGTGAAACTCCTGATCTGTACTATTTGGCTCATAAGTGGTATAAGAGCTACAACCTTGTCAACACAGTTAGCAGCTATGATCAACACAAAATACAATAAAAACTTTACCGCACCCTGTCGTAGTTTGTCTGAAGAGACATCATGGTATTTAATAGCGGCTGACAAACCTAATATAACGTCAAGAGTCATTAATGCTAGCAAGGCAATGACAGCATCGTTAACATCACCAAACAGCCATAAAAGAGCATATAAAAGCCCCGAAGCAACTGACTTAAATGTGAAATCTGCAGTAAGCTGGCCTTTGTAGTAAAGTACACTGTACAATGGGAACCTCCTTTTTTTGAAACATTACTAGTAGTTCCCATAGCTCACCCCTGGGGTCAAGTGGTTGACTACTACACTCTTCAACTCTTGGAAGTTAAATCCACAGCCACGCAATTCAGCGACTTTGCCCACACTCGCGTAGAACTGTAGGGTGGGGTAAATAGTGATACTGTGTTCGCGCTTTATTGTCCAGATTTGTCGGGCAGGAACTCTGATTCGCAGTGTTCTGATATGATGTAGAAGGTACAGTTGCGCGAGGGGAAGAAGTACAGTAAATTGATGGTAACCTCTCGTAATCCACCACAAAACAGATGCGATCCCTTGCTGCTGTACACCCACAAATATCCATCTCTCAAGCACCTCGTTACTATAAAAGACATCGACCGTTGCTTGTGGAAAGTCTGTTTCACTTAATAAAGCTTGTGTGGTCGCCATTCTGCTCATAGTTGTACAACAAGAAAGGTGTTTCTTCAAGATCTTGACTGTTCCGAAACGTGTTTGGTATTAAAGTAGAGACTTGTAGTGAAGGAGGTGTTAAATGCGCCGACTAGTTTATGTGGAGAATCTTGGTAAAAAGAAAATCGAAATAACTTTAATCCCAGAGATAATACACGGGGCTCCCTCAGACACATTTTGGTTAGCCGTCGACAGAAGACTGACAGAGTTGCGCCGCTGTATTGCCCTGCTTGTTAGAGCTGCTGAAAGGCGGCGGAGGAAAGCCGCCGCTGTTGCTGGTGCGGGTGCTTTAGCGGGTGGAATTTTTGTTTACTCACGCAAGAAAGGGAGGGTAGTGTTTATTCCTGCTGACAAAGTGGATTGGAGCAAACTAAAAGTTACCTGGGGTGGGTTTAGAAATCAACTAACTCACGTTTGGAGAAGCCAGAATATTGACCATAAAGCCATTTCAAGTAATTTCACGTTTGCCCCTAAAAACACCGCAGCTAGAGCTCTTAAAGATTTAACAAGAGCAATGTCTGTGGCGCCTGAGGCAACAGGGTGTG
>Ga0180301_10001732_pt1 | contig 17114 bp, 16 predicted proteins | sample GuaBasSediGuay16_FD_121797 | JGI IMG/M metagenome (GOLD analysis project Ga0180301, IMG submission 121797) | Subseafloor sediment microbial communities from Guaymas Basin, Gulf of California, Mexico - Guay16, Core 4569-2, 12-15 cm | ecosystem: Environmental > Aquatic > Marine > Hydrothermal... | reverse complement strand
CCATCATAGTGAAGCTTGCTAGCTTCGCATTCCGCGGCCCCACGATAGTCGTATCTCCAACTGGTTGTCTAGAAGTAGCTACAACGATATTCCCGTTTACAAGCTGGACTCTACCATGGATTCACGTCGCATTCGAGAACGCTGCAGCTGTTGCTAGTGGTGTTGAAGCAGCGATTAAAGCGCTTAAGCGTAGCGGTAGACTGTCCTACGACCACATAGACGTAGTAGTGTTTGCTGGAGATGGAGGCACTTACGACATAGGCTTCCAGGCTCTAAGCGGTATGGCTGAGCGTGGGCACAACGTACTCTACATACTCTATGATAACGAAGCATACATGAACACTGGTATTCAGAGGAGCGGCGGCACTCCTAAGTATGCATGGACTACCACAAGCCCTGTAGGCTCAGCTATTCCCGGAAAACCCCAGCACAAGAAGCCTATCGCCGACATAATGGCGGCGCACAGAATACCGTATGTTGCAACAGCTACTCCAGCTCACTGGATAGACTTGATGAAAAAGGTGAGGAAAGGAATAGAGGCGGAAGGACCGGCATTTATACACGCATTTAGTAGCTGTAACCGTGGGTGGAGACACAACATAGACTTAGCCATAGAGATTTCTAGGAGAGCTGTTGACACCTGCTACTTCCCGCTAGGGGAGTGGACTCCCGAGAAAGGATATGTACTAACCGATAGAAGCCTTGCAATTGCCAGAAACCCGAAGCTTAAACAGCCCATAGAGAGGTTCGTGGAGTTACAGGGTAGATACCGCCACCTGCTAAAACCCGAGAACAGGCACTTGCTAAAAGAGCTCCAAGAACACGTAGATGCTGTATGGGAGGACTTACTAAACAGAGCTACTAATGTACCAAAGTAGAGTAATTTTAACCTTAAGCAAGTTTTCCTCAACCCTATACAAGCCTCCTCATTTATCCATGGGGGTAATTCTGTGAAGGAGTTTTTTGAGGAAATAAAACGCCTACTATGTAGACGTAATGCCCTAATAGCGTGTACGGGTAGCCCGCTTAGAATGGATGACCGTGCAGGACTAGTTCTCTACAGTAAACTAGCTGAGAGAGGATACCACGTAGTTGAGTGTGAGTATGGGTTAGAGAACTGCCTAATAGAAATAGTGGAGCAGAAACCCGAGGTTCTCCTAGTAGTAGATGCTGTGTATGGGGAAAAACTCAATCCCGGGGACATAGTACTGGTAGATGAGAATTCGCTGGAGGACACCGTATTCCCAGTATCAACTCACAGCATTCCGCTTAAGCAAGTAATAGACATGATTAAGAGCAGGGCTGGGGTGAAGCAGGTTTTTCTACTGGGTATTCGTGCTAAAAACTTAGGAATAGGAGACGAGATATCGGAGGAGGTGCTTTCTTCGATCAACTATTTGGCAGACCTAATCTCGAAGGCTATAGAAGAGTGTAGACGGCGCACTAGCTAAGTATCTTAGGTAGAACATATGGAGAGATCGCTAGAGCTTTGAGTAAGAGCTTGTAGTGCTTATCATAGTCTTGTATGCTGAGAAGGCTTAGCCTATAGATATGGTACACTACGTATGGTGGTATCCAGTAGCCTACTTTCTCAGCTGTAATAGTTGCTATGTACTCCGCTTTCACTCTTTTGAGCAAGCCGCGGTATAAAGCTAGGTAGGGTTCTAGATTACCGCTATTGATGCTTGAACCGAGTACCGGTGCTAGAATGGATATGGGCATTAATCCCCCTCCAGTATAGGGTTTAGTTATAGGTACAGAATCTCCTATAAATACTACTCGGTTGTGTATAACGGGTTTATCCATAGGTTTTGTTCGAGGTATAAGGCCTCCGAACGACTCGATTCTCGTGGTTAACTCCACTCTAGTCGTTCTAGCTATATACTCTACGATTTTATCAGGATGGATAGAGTACCTATGTGTAGCAAATCCTACTAGTACTAGGTCGTAGTCTATTGGTGCAAGCCACTGAAAGAAGTCCGGTGTCGCACTGTTAAATATTAAGTGTATAGTGTCATCGTCTAATCCGCTAGCTCTATAAACATGCTGTACCCCAACGAGGTGCTTCTCATATGTTCCACAGTACTTGGCTCTAAAAATGCTCCTAGCGCCATCGCAAGCTATGACATAGGAACCCTCCAGCTCTCCTCCGAGAGCCTTTACGTAGCCAGCCCTGCTACCAGGTTTTGCCTTTGTTTTAAAAACTACTCTATGCCCTATCCTCAGTACTCTATCAAGAAGCTTCTCCTCTAGCAGCGGCCTATTGATACGGTATACCATTGGGGTTTTGAACGCGAGGCGGTATCTACCTTTAGGCGTGTAGAAAACCAGTACTTTATAGGAGTTTTCCACTACACTCCATCCAGCGGTTTTTATAAGTCTTCTGGCGGTATCTAATCCCGTAAAACCTGCGCAGTGCTTAGGTTTACCTACTTCTCTGTGCTCCTCGAGAATAAGGACTTCGCGGTTTCTTATGAAAAGGCTCGTAAGCAGTCCTGCAGGCCCGGCTCCTACAACTATTACGGGTTTTCCATTCCCATACAAAAACTATTCCCATACATAGCTTCTACTGCTTATCCTCATACTATATCTTTTTGCACCCAACTCCTTAACTATAAATTTGTAAGCTAAAACGGGGTCTCCCCTAGCTCCGCAAGTATATACATCAACTGTAGCAAAGCTGTACTCGGGCCATGTGTGGATCGAAATATGGCTTTCTAAAACTATGCCTACAACGCTTACTCCAGGGCTTATCTTCCAGGCTTTAACATCTAGAAGCGTAAAGCCACCTACTTTTGCAGCTTCGCGGACTATCTCGATTAGTCTTTCTTCGTTGCTGAGAATCACTGGATCGCATTCATAGAGTTCGCCGTATACATGTTTACCAATAACTTTATATTCTTTGACACCCTGATCACTGTTTATATACACTAGCTCTTCCATATTCCCTCCCCCCTCTTGTAAGAATTCACCCCCGGGGGGAATTTAAAGGTTTCCCCCTCCCCATCTTCCTTCCAATACAAAGGGTATCCCCCCCGGGGATACTGTTTAGCGTTCTAAAACATAGTTTAGAAACAGAAGGTTTATAAAAAGCTGGTAGAGTAGCGGTTTTCTTCCCTACTTCGTAACAGCATAGATATACTTATCGATAAAGTACTAGATTAGTAGACAGATGTGGTGTTGGTGTCTTGAAGCTTTTCGGCACCGCTGGTATAAGGAAGAAGTATCCTGATGAGCTAAGTCCTCTTACATCGTACAGAATAGGGCTTGCTGTAGCTTCTTTAGGTCTTTCAAGTACAGCGTACGTAGTATATGATACGCGTACTACTAACCACTTGTTTACGTATAGCTTCTCCTCGGGACTTATGGCGGGAGGAGTAGACGTCTACGTAGTAGGGCTGGCTCCTACACCTGTAGCTGGTTATGCCGCTAGAAAGTACAAGGCTATAGGTGTATCTGTTACAGCTAGTCATAATCCTCCAGAGTACAATGGATTTAAGCTCTACGACCCAGAAGGCTACGAGTTTACAAGGGATCTAGAGGTAGCTGTTGAGGAAAGAGTGGTTAAACTACCCGAAGCTACTAGCTGGGATAGCGTTGGAAAGCTGTATCTAAGGAGCGATGTAGTTGATAGCTATGTCAAAGACATTATCGAATATTTAGAAAAGCCTAAACCTAGCTGGTCCCCTTACATAGTAGTAGATCTAGCCAATGGTGCTGCATATAATGTCACGCCCAAGGTTATGAGGGCTTTGGGAGCCGTACCCCTAACCATCAACGCTAATCCGGATGGATTCTTCCCGGTCAGACCTCCTGAGCCGCGTAAAGACTCTCTAGAGAAGTACCTAGATCTATATAGAGCGGTCAACCCGGCAGCCATATTTGCCCACGACGGCGACGCCGATCGCTTAGCCGTACTAGATCCTGTTGACGGCTTTATAAGACAGGATAGAATAATAGCTTTCTACGCCTACCTACTGCTAAGAGAAGGAGCAAGAGGTAGAGTAGTAGTATCCGTGGATACTGGGAACGTAGTGGACGATATTGTGGAGAGATTTGGAGGAGCAACTGTAGAGAGGTACGTTCTGGGTAAAACGCATGAACGCATAAAGGAGCTGGGACTAGAAAGCATAGTTTTAGCCGCTGAGCCCTGGAAGCTAATAGACCCTAGGTGGGGGCCTTGGGTAGATGGAGTTTGGCAAGTAGCTATTCTTACGAGAGAGATAGTGGCTAGAGGAAAACGTATAGCCAAGATCCTCGAAGAAGCGGGGATTCCTGATTATCCATGGGATCGTAGAAGCTATCTCATTGAGCCGCTGAGCATAAGGGATCGAGTATACGCCTCGATTGTAGAGGAGCTCAAAGGAGTCCTTGGAGAGCCTGTAGAGGTGCTTGATATCGATGGGTACAGGTACGAGTACAAGGATAGATCCTGGGTGCTAGTCCGCAAAAGCGGGACCGAGCCCAAGATAAGGATATACGCTGAAGCTCTACGTGAGGAGAGGCTTAGAGATATGGTTGATAAGCTTGAGTCTGTGCTCTACGAAAAGGTAAAGCTTCTCGGCGGAAGAGTGGTTGAGAGAACTATTGGTTAGAGTATTCCACGCTTTTTGAGGAAATCCCTAACTCTATCCCTGTTAGATAGCGTCGATTCATCTAGTTCTTCGAGTACTCTCCGCGCTTGTTCGCGAATAGATGGATTAAGGTCTTTAAGAGCCTCCTCTATCAGCTCTCTCTTCTTAGGGTACCTAGACGGTCTGTATACAGACATATACCCACCAGGTACTTACTCTGTATTCACCGGAGTATAAGCGTATTCCTGTGCAGAACGTATATTGTTAATAAGGAGAGTTCACCCATATCATAAATGGTGTCCCCTCTTTGACATTATATATTCTCGTAAAGAGCAACCGCGTAGTAGGGGTTTATGAGGACTTCGGCGAAGCCGTTAAGGCTATTGCTGAGTCCGGTGGAGGCGAGATTTACAAGGCGGAGCTGATAGCTAAGCTTACCGAAGAAGAAGCTCAAAGCCTTAGAGACCTAATGGTCTCACTACCTATTGAGCCCGTTGAAGCCCCTATCTCTAAGAAGAGAAGGACAGATAAGGTACTTGTAGTTGATAGAGACATAGATGAGGGTATTGCAAAAGAAATAGCTAGTAAGCACCCCGACCTATTGGTCTACAAGCTCGTTGAACCTGGACGGGGGAAAGTAGCTAGTAACAACATGATCTACGAATCGGTCGAGAGCAATATTGATACCTCGCGTATCCTCGAAGACCTAGCTCGTCGTAGCACTACAGTATACTTCATTACAGGAGACAAGAAAGTATACACCCATGCATCAGCGATACGGGGTATTAGAGCATACTACGTTAACCCGACTAGATATAGCAGTAGAAGCGAGCTCGTCAACGCTATTCTCGAGCACATAACCTAGCCTGCTTTCCCAGCGTAGTGGGAAACCTTTTTATTCTACGAAAACGAAGTACTTAGTGCTCTCTCTAGACAGAGATCTCCTAGCGGGGATGCCTAGAGATTGGCGGAGGAGTATCTCAAGACTAGGCGTTTTGTAGCTGAAGTCATAGACATTGACATTGGTAGAAACTTTGTTGTAATGAACGAGAAAGATGCGCAAGAGCTGGGTTTAGGGCCTAACCATAGAGTTAAGCTGATGCGTGGAGATCGTAGCGTTGCGGCAGTAGTAGCTACTTCTAAGACTTTAGTCCCGCCTGGCAGAATAGCTATTTCACGCGATATAGCCTTTAACCTAAAGATCTCTGGAGGCGACGAGGTAGGTATTAGGCCTCTTCCACTAATATCTGGGTTACTCGCTCTTCGTAAGAGAATGAGAGGAGAAAGGCTTACACAGGAAGAAATGTACGGTATTATAAGAGATGTCGTTAGCGGAGCCTTTGGTGAAGCAGAAATAGCTTCTTTCCTCGTAAGCCAGCTGTTCTACGAGCTAAGCGAAGACGAGCTCTACAGCCTAATAAAAGCAATGGTTGATACTGGTAGTAAAATAGACTTTGAGGAAACTATATACGATGAACACAGCATCGGGGGAGTACCTGGTAACGGTAAAGTAGCTCTTCTAGCCGTACCTACGATATCTGCAGCAGGTCTCCTAATACCTAAAACTAGTAGTAGGGCTATAACTAGCCCAGCTGGTACAGCCGATATAATGGAAGTCCTAGCACGCGTAGACTTCACAGCCGAGGAGCTTAAAGAGATAGCTAAAAAAGCGAGGGCAACGCTAGCTTGGGGAGGTAGGCTGAACTTAGCACCAGCCGACGACATATTCGTTAACATAGAGAGAAGGCTTGGAATAGATCCATGGCATCAAATGGTGGCTAGCATCTTAGCGAAGAAAGTAGCTATGGGTGTAGATAACCTCGTCATAGACATACCCGTTGGTAGAAAAGCTAAGGTGAAGAGCATGGAAGAAGCGGATCAGCTAGCCGGCCTATTCATCAGGCAGGCCGCTAGGCTCGGCATGAGGGTAAAAGTAGCTGTAACATTTGGTGGCCAGCCTATTGGAGCTACGGCTGGGCCAGCGCTAGAAGCGAGAGAAGCTCTAGAGACCATGATCAAGAGGAAGGGGCGTAAAAGCCTAGTAGATAAAGCTCTGTTTATAGCTGGACTAGTTCTAGAGCTTAGCGGAAAAGTGCCACCGGGTAGAGGGTATGAAGTAGCGAAGGAGATATTTACGAGCGGTAAAACCTACGAAAAGTTCAAGCAGATCGTTGAGGCACAGGGCGGTAACCCCGAGGTTAAGCCCGACGATATAGAGCTCGGCAGGCATACAACCACCATAGAGTCTCCGCTAGAAGGAGCCGTAACCTATATAGACAACGTAGTTGTAACGATGATAGCTAGAGCAGCTGGAGCTCCCTTCGATAAAGGAGCTGGAGTACTACTTCATGCTAAAGTAGGTCATAGAGTGGATAAGGGGGATCCGCTGATGACGATATACAGCGATAGCGCTGCTAGACTAGAGGAAGCACTAAATATTGCCAGTAAGTATCCAGCGCTTATAGTTGAGGGGATGCTTCTCAAAGTACTGCCGTAGCGAGTTAGAGGAGACACTAATCCTTAATAGTTAACCCACTATTATCTCCAAAATAGGGTTTAAGCCGGCTGGTGTAGTAGCGTTGAGTACGCGTAGATATGACGTAGTAGTTATTGGAGCAGGGGTAGCTGGTCTAAACACTGCTTACGAGCTATCAAAACAAGGCTTTAAAGTAGCTCTAGTTGAGAGTAAACCTCGAGAACTGGTAGGAGAGAAAGCCTGTGGAGACGCTATAGGGCTTCACCACTTCGAGGAACTTGGGTGGGAGCCGCCGAGTAACGTTATAGACCACTACTACGAAGGAGTCAAGATCTACAGTCCTAGCGAAGAGCACTCAATAATAGTGCCAGGGAAAGGGATTAGCGTTAATAGAGTAGCTATGGGTCAGTGGATGCTTAAACGAGCTCTAGATGCTGGTGTAGAGCTATACGAGAAACACACAGCTGTTAGAGTTAATGTTAAGGATAGCTTAGCCGCCGCGGTTGAAGCCAGGGAAGCGGGTAGCCTGAAGCCCGTAGAGCTTAGAGCATCCGTATTTATTGATGCTAGCGGAGCTAAGCCTGCACTACGTACAAAGCTGCCTCCACAGTGGCCTATATCGGAGAAACCTTACACCACTGACTTCAACATAGCGTACCGTGAAGTAGTAGAGCTCGATGAACCGCTTGAACGCGATATAGAGTATGCTGTAATATACTTAGATGCAGATATAGCTCCTGGAGGGTACTGGTGGCTATTTCCTAAAAACAGTAGTGGAGAGATAGCTAACATAGGGCTAGGCGTTATATGGAGCAATAGGTACAATCCACGCCACAACTACGAGAAATACATACGCCACCGCTTCAAAGGAAAAGTACAGCACCGAGGAGGAGGACTAGTACCTACTAGAAGGCCTCTACCTTCTCTCGTATGGAGGAACGTAGTGGTGATAGGTGATGCTGCTTATACAGTCAACCCTATACATGGAGGTGGCATAGGTTCTTCCCTCCTAGCTTCGCATATAGCTTCAATAGAGATATCTAGAGCTCTCGAAGAAGAAGAGCGTGTAGACGAGGAAAGCCTATGGGAGATTAACAAGAGGTACATGCTTGCCTATGGAGCTAAGCAGGCTGGACTAGACGTGCTCAGGATGTTCTTGCAGAAGCTAGCTAGTAGGGATTTCGAGTGGATAATAAGGAACAGGATAGTGAGTGGAAGAGAGGTATACGAGCTGGGCCAAAAAGCCAGCTTAGCAGAGGCTGTGGTATCGAGTATATCTAGGCTAATAAGGCTTCTAGGTAAACCCTCGCTCCTAAATCAGTTGAGAACTGTGAAGAAGTACATGGATAGAGCTATTGCGCTACACAGAGAAGAGTATCCAGATAAACCCGGTAAACTACGCGAATGGATGAACAGAGTAGAGAGACTATACGATGAGTATAGAAGCATAATAGGCTATAACCCTGGAGAGAGAGTTAAATGGTAAAAGTAGCTGGTCTAGATCTCTCCGCCTCCACAAGGAGGTATACGGGCCTCGCTGTAATCGATGATAACACCCTACTTTTTATCGGTAGAGTGAAGTACGATCAGGAGATACTGGATACAGTCACAAGCTACAAACCCCGTATCGTAGCCATAGATTCCCCCCTCTCTCATGCAGAGGGGTTTCGAGAAGTAGACCTCGTTATGAAGAGAAGAGGGTTTCCAGTATTACCGCCTGGATGGCGTAGTATGAGAATGCTTGTAGATAGAGCTCTTAAGCTTAAGAGCCTATTCGAAGAGCAAGGCCTACTAGTAGTAGAGACCCATCCGAGAAGCGCTCTTAAATCAAGTGGTTGTAGAGACTATGATGAGCTCTTAAATGCACACGGCATAAAGGTCGGTTACTCGCTGAGTAGAGACGAATATGACGCTATAGTTGCCGCCCTCGTAGCTAGGTACTACTCCGAGGATAGGGCTCTAAAGATAGAAGCGAGCGATGGTGTAATATACCTGCTGCCACGCATATGTGTGTAGCAGTCCTAATGCGATCTAGTCGTTCTCTCCACCTCCGTTATGAGATCGGCTTTATCCAGTATCACCTTTGCAATATATTCTACAACAGCTCTCTTGTTAATCACTTGTTTAAGCCTAGTAGATAGAGGTATGTGTACTTTGGCACCTGAAGCTCTTGCGTGGCCTCCGCCGCCGAGAGCTACTGCTAGTTCTCTCACATTGTACTTCTTGCTACGCAAGCTTATCTTGCCATCAAGCGATGTAATAGCAACTACGTCTACTCCGTACCTAGCCATAATATATGAAGCTAGGAAGCTGTTCTCAACCGTATCGTGCTGCAAGACTACCGCTAGCTTTAGCCCATCGGCTTCTCTTATAGATATGTATTCATCAACCGATCGATACCCTGCTAACTCTTTTTCAAAGCGCTCAACGACTCTTTCTGCGAATTCGCGGCACCAAGCTGTACCGCTCGATAGTTTCTCGAACACGAAGTTTCTCCAAGAGCTCTCATCGTGTCTTCTCACAACTCTTATGTACCAGGGTCCTTTCCAGTGATCAAACCTAAACAAGTCACCGCTACATACTCCTCTTACAAGCTCTTCTATGAATTCTTGGTTTACCTCTTCTCTCTCCTTTGGCGCATATAGTGCTACGACGCCGGTAGCACATGTAGTTCTATCAATGTATATCCTTGAACCGCTCTTTTTCAGCTTGGCGATCCAGTCATCGTTCCATATATGGTGGTCGTACCACTCAACGCTAATCCCTTTGCTTGTGAGGAGAGCTACTGTTTCAGCTACTGCCTCAACGACGTTGTTGTTCAAGCCGAGATCGGTGAATACTATTCGGTGTAGACCTGTTATGCTCCGTAGTTTTCTGAGAGCTCTATCTAATAGGTATGGCTCAGTATACAGTACCTTAACTGGCTTAGCACCTACTAGGTAGGAGTAGAGCGCTGCTGCAGCAACTCCGTCTATATCGGTATGCGTAACTACCAAGTACTTCACGACACTGCACCAAGCGCTTGAGATAGCTATACTATTAGCTAAACAATGGTTAAAACCATAACTTAAGCCTATAGCCCAGCGGGAGTATCTCTCCCCGTAGCACTCTAGTATCTAGCCCAGGTGTATCACGGAATCGAAGATATGTAACTATGGCCTAGGAGTAGAAGTCGGTTACGGGATAAACCTATTAAAGAATAAAATCAGAATACTGTATACCTGTGCGTAATGACGGCTTTTTTTAGCTATAGGTCTTTTAGCTGGAGGTTTCAGGAGTTTTGAGCGATAGTGATGAGAAAGAGCTAGAGGAGCTAATGGCGTCTCTCCCAATAGACCTGGATAAAGCTGATCTACTGGGCGATATTACTTTTGAAGCCCAGCTTTTAATTAGGAGTAGGTTCTTAGGAAGCATTACCGTTAGGTACGAAGATTTTAAGCGAATACACGAGTACAGTGATGGAAAAGAGGTTCTACTCACAGCAGAGCTAGAGGGTAAGAGATTTGTCGTATATATGAGCAATGGAGTCATAGTTTCTGTAGCTATGTCCGACCTAGAGAAGGGCGAGAGAATAGCTGGTTTAAAGCCTTTGGAGAATTTAATCAAGATCTCGCGCGAAAAACCTATACAGTTTAAGCTTTTCGAGGTAGTTCCGGGGGAAGAGGAGAAAAAACCACCTACAACCGAGGCTGCAGTAGAGGAAGCTGTTGTAGAGGAGGAGCGGGAAGGCGTTGAGTTGGAGAAGAAGCTAGAGGAGTTTAGAAATAGAGTCCGCAAGATCATCGAAGATACAGCTCCTGCTTATGGGTGCCAAGTTGTTGAAACGAGAGTTAACGTTGCAGAGGACAAAGTATATGTAGAGGTGCTAGTTAGGAAGAAAGGACTGTTCAGTAGGTGTAAGTCTGGCGAGTTAAAGGATCTCCTCGAGAGCGATCTCAAGCTGGTAGCCGCTATGCATGACCTATACATACCGGTAAGTGTTGAGATAAAGTCTACGTAGCTGGGAGAGAGCTTGTCGAAGACTACATGGTTAGCTCTATCTCTTGCCTTTCTCCTAGCCCTCCTAGTCATAGTAGCGCTTTACATTCATTTCACTCGACAGGAAGGGTATAGAGAGCTTTATCCAAGCAAAGTCGAGGAGTTGATAAGAGAGGCTAAGGCTAGCCTAGTGGTTAGTGTAGAGGGGTTCAGCAATGGAAGCGCTATACCCTCAAAGTATACGTGCGACGGCCCAGATCTCTCACCAGAAGTACGTATTAGCAACATACCCGATAACGCTAAATCAATAGCCCTACTGGTATACGACCCCGATACACCAAGCGGTGTGTTCTACCACTGGCTCATCTACAATATTGCATCTAGAGGACGGGATATCACTATATCAGGAGGCCAGCCTAGAAAGGTGAGGGTAGAGTTAGGACTACAGGGAATAAATGATTTTGGAGAACCAGGCTACAGAGGTCCTTGCCCGCCTCCCTCGCACGGTAAGCACCGCTACGTATTCCTAGCTCTAGCTCTAGACTCCGAGGTACATCTAGAGGGAGAGGATATACCCAGTATTCTAGCCTATATGAAAGGCCACGTTATAGCGTATGGCGTGTACGTAGGGTTATACGAGAGATAGTTTTTCTTAGAGGAAGAAATCTATTTAATACGGAAGCTAATAGCTCGTTCCACGCACACCTCTGGAGAGGGCGGAAACGATGTCTCAGCCCCCAGCGGGTTTCAAAGAGCTCGAATCTAGATGTACTGGTAACTCTATATGCATGGTAGAAGCTTTCAAGCACTATGTAGACCAGGGTGTGGAGTTCAGCGGTACAGACGTTAAGCGGGTTTCCTCGCTACTGGGAGAAGCGACTAAGAAGATAGAGGTATTCAGCGATAAGTACCTCCATGTATTCATGAAGTACGTTCAGAGGAACTGTGTAGAGGTAGGAGAAGGCGAGATCTGTATATACTCGTGGAAGCCTGGAACCCGTGTCCGCTATTTCCCGGTAAGCTTAGATGCCACGGGAACTATACTCTACTTCCGCGGAGGAAACATCAGCGTCTTAGCATATCCTACACATAGAGCTTACGATATAAGTGGTCACAAGGTAAAAGTTCCCGACCCAAGCATAGCCCCGGTGTCCGAGGTCACTAAGAGAGTTGATGGATACCAGATAACCCTCTACTACAACCCTATACTGAAGAAGTGGATACCTGCAACTAGGTACGTGCTGCACAACATGGTATATGTACGCAGGAGGCTCGAAGTACACGAGTTCGAGGAAATCGTGAATCCATACGTATCTATCGCGCACAGCATAGCCGAGGAGAGGGGACTATACGATAAGCTAAAAGGATACGAGGGATGGACTTTTACATTCATCCTTGAAGCGCCGGAACCAGCGATTACTAGACCGAGTATAGAGCTCTTCGACCCCACTAGCTTCAAGCTCTACCTGCTTAATGCACGTAAACCCAACGGAGAGCTACTAACCGTAGGTGAGTCCTCTAAGCTGCTAGACTGGCCTACAGTCCCTGTTGAGGAGGTCCATATATCCTCGCGTCACGACCTAGATAGGCTCATTGACGAGTGGAGCGTAGATCTAAGCACTAGGTCTAGGTTCGTGAGGTATGCCGTAGATGAACCCTATAGACCCTATACGCTAGAAGTTCCATCTAAACTGTACGGCGAAGCTATGTCGGTAAAGTACATGTCTAATCCTAAGTCGATAGTTATACTGGCATCACACGGCTTCGGCGAAGAAGCGGTAAAACTACTCACAGACTTTGGGGACATTAAGGATGTTGGGAAGGAGATCGTAGAGTACTACGAGAAGATCCAGGAAATGCTCCCTAAAGCCGTAGATGCAGAGTGGTTTCTAAGCGTTTTGAAGGAGCATGGAGTGGATAAGCCGCTTAGAGGAGAGCTCGAGAAAGCTAGGAGAACGGGAACCACGGCCCGCCTAGCTAGAAAGCTCGCTTCTATCCTGGCCGGCGATAACCTGTATGAAGGAAGGGATCGGCTGAGAAAGTTTGTTGAATCGCTGGATAGGCTACTTAGAGAGAAAACGTAGGGCTATTTTAGCGGGCTATATCGTGTCTAGTGTCTACATGATATTAGCAGAGCATACTATGTAGTAGCTAGTCTGCTCTAAGCCTGATCTTTGCTATACCATGGTCTCTTGTATGGGTTATGACTGTGTACTCGTTTCCAGGCTTTACTGCTTCTGTGTAGTTACCTAGGTCTAGTGCTATATACCCCACTCCGCCTATATCCAAGCCTATTACCTGCTGATCCCTATCGATCCATATACCATTACCGCTCAGAGATGCAACGTCTTTAACATAGAGCTCTACTCTACCTAGCTCAAGAATCTCGAACTTAGTAAAAGCTATGCCTACGCTACCATCGTTCTCTACGTGTAAAACTAGTGCTCCAGCCTTAGTACATATATGGCTGTCAGGGAGCAGTGCTAGCACAGCTGTAGACTCCTTCGTAGAGAGCTCTACGGTAAATGCTATTAAGAGAGACGCTACTACTAGAACAAACACTATTCCTAGAGCCGTGTAGGCTGAGGGCAAACCCCGCACCCCAGACTACACCGCTCAACTAAGTATATAGTAGTTATAAGCCTTGTTTAATTTATCCCTTACTAGTAGTTCAACGATTAGAAGAGAACTAGTACTGCATTAGCTCGTGGGTCACAGCGTTCACTCTTGATAAACACGTTTAGCTAGTACTCGTAAACAGTACAGCTTCCCATGCAAAACGGTTACGTTATAAGGCTTAGTTATTAGCTATAGGTAAATAGAGGCCTAGGTATCGGGAAAGCTGTTGAGTAGGCTGAGCATAGATCCTAGGATGTGTAGCGTCTGTCGCGGGAGGAATTGGTGTGGGCTTAGCTACTGTCCTCTCATAGCTCGTAGAGTAGCTAGGCTAAGACTGAGTAGTATAAGGGACACGAGAGAGGTTTTCGGCTCTAGTCCTCCATCTGTATTCGTTGGCCGCTATGGATACCCCTATGTTAGCATAGGACCTTCAACCCCTCCCGAGACGGGCGATACTAGCATATACGATCTCCCCGAGAAGTGGATCGGGGTAAAGCTCGAGGATATACTGAAGTTTAGATGGAGCTTGGTAACAGGCTCTACCAAGCTATATGTACGCGATACTAAGAGCGCGGTTGTAGAGAAGCTACACGAGCTAGTGCTATCCGCTAAACCGGTGGATGTAGAGGTTAGACTGGAGAAGCCGGTGAAGCCCCGGATTCTGCTAAGCGAATTCGAACCTCCACAGGGACCGCGTGCTCCTCTGAAAGACTTCAGGGTTGTCGGCAACCCCGCTATACCGAGAGTAGTTGACCGCGTATACGGGGATCCGTACATCAAAGCATCAGAAGCTATACTACTGCTCTATAGAAGCGGAGTACCCGTATCCTATATTCAGAAAGTATTTAGTGTTGGTGCGCTAGGCCGCGGTGAGACTCGGAGGCTTGTTCCAACTCGATGGAGTATTACCGCAGTAGATTCTACCATATCAGAGGCTCTATTGAGCGAAGTTAAGGGGTTTCCAGAGATAAGTAGTATAGAAGTATACGTTAGAAGATACTACGATAACCTATTCATAGCAGTACTAGTACCGGGTAAGTGGAGCTATGAGTGGATGGAGGCTTGGTGGCCCGGGTCGACGTGGAACCCTAGCGATAGAGACGTAGTTGTTGAAGGAGACTATGAAGGCTATAGAGGAAGAACCACATACCCCGAAATAGGTGGGTGTTACTATGCGACAAGGCTAGCCATTGCTGAACACCTCCACGCCAGAAGAAGGCAGGCAGTAGCAATTGTACTTCGAGAGATCTATCCTGGATTCAATCTACCTATAGGTGTGTGGTTTGTCAGAGAGAATATTAGGGCTATGCTAAGAAAGGGTCCCGTGCTAGTTACTAGTGACTTCAAAGAGGTACTCGAACTACTTAATAGAGAGACTAGGCTCGGCGCGAAGAAGTGGGTAGCTAGCAGTAAGCTCTTTAAGCTCCTCCTATTCTCTAGGAGGATCAGCGAGTTCTTCGGGAGAAAAGGGTTTGATTAGGAAATTTAGGATTATAATGACTAGGGTTTCACGCGCTCTTACGCGGAGCGGTCTACCTGATATAGACTACGCTCTAAATCCATACATGGGGTGCTCGCACGGCTGCATATACTGCTATGCCCGCCTCTACACAAGGAACAAAGAGATTAGCGAAAACTGGGGTATGGTTGTAGCCGTTAAGGAGAACATAGTTGACCTAGTTAAGCGCGAAGCCCGCTTTACCCCAAAAGGCGTAGTTGGAGTATCCACCATAACTGATCCATATCAGCCAGTAGAAGCTATCTACAAGCTTACGCGTCGTTCAATCGAGATCCTATTAGAGCACGGCTTTCACGTAAGCCTACAGACAAAGAGCACGCTAATACTGAGAGATCTCGATCTACTGCTAAGACATAGAGATAGAGTTGACGTCGGCTTCACTATAACAACCCTAAATACCAGGATTTCTTCGTTTATAGAGCCTTCTTCGCCTCCTCCACCCGCTAGGGTTGAAGCGCTGAAGAGGATTGCCGAGAAGGGTATTGAGACCTGGATCTTCTACGGCCCCGTAATACCGGGGCTTAACAGCGATGTAGAGACGATAGAAAGAATACTGCAGATCGCGTATACTACTGGAAGCAAAGTACTGGTAGACCCTCTACGCGTAAAGTACTTCATGCTAGAACATGTACATCCTCTTTACAGATACGCTCTAGCTACTAGAGCTTTTGACTGGGACTTATTCTATAAGAGGGTATTCGAGCTATGTAGAGAGAAGGGAGTAGAGTGTATCAAGGGGTTTGCAGAGCCGTCGAGTCCTCCCACGCTTGATAGATACATGAAGACCTAGGTAGCAGTCTTGACTGCTGTATCTCCATAAATAGGTTTATAAGTAATATGACTTAGTAGAGTGTGGGGTTGAGAGGCTCTAGGATTGGGTGTTGGAGAGAGCTACAAGCTTAACATAGTATTCGTATCGCGCTATCCTCCAATGCACTGTGGAGTAGCCGAGTACACTAGACACTTAATCTCAGCAATGCACTCTATTGCCTCGTGGAACAAGTTCGCAGTACTAACCTCTACGGTTGAAGGAAATAAATCCTGGTACGACGAGGTACTAGATGTTAAGGTTATCCCAGCATTCAGCGAACAGGATCGATCGTATAGAAAGCTACTAGACGAACTAGGCTATATGGATAGAACCGACATACTACACGTTGAACACGAATACGGGATATTTGGCGAGAGCTTAAAGTTAGTAGAAGCCGTAAAAACAGCCCGCGAGGAAAAACTCGTAAGGAAAGCCGTAATAACAATGCATACTGTAACACACCCTAGTTCAGGGGACAAACGTGGAGTATTCCAGATGCACCTAAACGAGTTTGATGCAGTAGTAGTACATAGTATTCTTCAAGAGTTTGAGCTACAGTGCCAAGGCGTTGATCCCAGGAAAATCTACAGAATACCGCACGGTACTCTAATAAACCCCTACTTGGAGTTCCCGCGTCAAGTACTAGCTGAAAGCCTTGGAATAGCCACTGAGTCTCTCAAAGGAGCCGTCATCGCTATACCAGGGTTCTTAAGACCGGATAAAGGCATCGATATACTGTTTAGTGCTCTAAGCTATCTAAAGGGTATTGATAAAACAGTACTAGTAGCTGGTGAACCGAGGGATCAAAGAATAGTTGAGTTAATAGAAGAGCTCAGAGAAGAGCATAACATAATACTGATGGATCGCTACCTCTCCAGCGACGAGATCCTTAGAGTCATAGGACTAGCCGATATACTCGTCCTCCCTTACAGAGATAAACCGGGTACATACTCTGTAAGCGGTATACTCCATTTATCAATGGGAGGATTAAAACCCATAATAGGGTCTAGAACTCCTAGACTGGTAGAGCTATATCAGTATGTTCCTAGACTGACCGTGCCTCCGGGGGACTGCGTCGAGCTAGCTAAGAGGATAAAATGGGTAATCAACAACTACGACTACGCTGTACCCTATATG
>Ga0180301_10001730_pt1 | contig 17120 bp, 18 predicted proteins | sample GuaBasSediGuay16_FD_121797 | JGI IMG/M metagenome (GOLD analysis project Ga0180301, IMG submission 121797) | Subseafloor sediment microbial communities from Guaymas Basin, Gulf of California, Mexico - Guay16, Core 4569-2, 12-15 cm | ecosystem: Environmental > Aquatic > Marine > Hydrothermal... | reverse complement strand
GTTTTTTGGATTAGTGCTGGTAGTTTTGATTATCTTTTTGCCGCGTTATACTAAATTACAAGAACTAAAGGACAAAAATAGAGAATTAGAGGCGAAGATTAATAAAGTTAAACTGGAAAATGCAGTTCTTGAGAATGAACTCAGGCGCATCAGGAAGGACCCGGTTTACCAGGAAGAGATAATTCGCGATAAATTCGGCGTCGTCCGCAAGGGAGAAGTCGTTTATAAAATAGAAGGAAATAGTAGTCAGTAGGAGTAGGTAGGTATTAGGGAATAAACGATAGCGGGGTGGAGCAGTCAGGTAGCTCGCAAGGCTCATAACCTTGAGGACCGGGGTTCAAATCCCTGCCCCGCAAGAGAAAGCCCGCCGCATAAGCGGCGGGCTTTTATAAAGGGTGACTTTATGTTTTTGGAGGTTAAAGATACAGATATAATTACACCTTCCGGCAAACCTGTTATTTTAAAAGGCGTAAACCTCGGTGGCTGGCTGATGATGGAGGGGTATATTCTGGGAGGAAGGAACATTCCCGAGCGTGAGTTCAAAAGGAGCTTCGCCGGAAAGCAGGGTGCGACTGCGCTCAGAGAGTTCAGCCGCCTTTTCAGGGATAGCTTCATTCAAGAGACAGACTTCAAGATTATTAGTAATTTAGGATTTAATTGTATAAGGATTCCGTTTAATTACCGGTTAATACAGGATAGAGAGGGACTTCGATATTTAGAGAAGACAGTGGAATTTTGCAGGAAGTATCGCCTCTGGGCTATTCTGGATTTACACGCAGCTCCCGGAGCTCAAAACGGAGACTGGCATTCGGATAGTCTGGGTGAGGCTTTACTCTGGAAAGACAAAAAGGCTCAAGCGCAATTTATACAGATTTGGCGGTTTCTCGCCCGGAAGTTTAAGAATGAGTCCGCAGTTGCCGGATACGACATATTGAATGAAGGCGTATGCGGAAATATCAGGATTATTTTAAGCTTATATAGGAAGGTAGTTAGAGCGATAAGAGAGATTGATAAAAATCATATCATCTTTTTGGAAGGTAACAGATGGGCTCAGGATATCGAATTTCTCGGTGAACCCTGGGACAAAAATTTGGCCTACAGCATCCACTTTTATTCGCCGCTTGAGTTTGTTTTTAATTTCGTAAGAAATTTACGCTATCCCGGCAAAATCGGCAACGATTATTGGTCGAAGGCAAGGTTGAAAAATATCCTTAATAAATATTTTCGATTGAGAAAGAAATGGCACATGCCGATATTTGCAGGCGAGTTTGGCCAGAATAGCCGCTGCCCTTATTGTCACAGGGAGTATAGTTGGATTCGGGATACGCTATCCTTATTTCGGCAATACGGATTCCACTGGACCTACTGGACTTACAAGAGCATTGCCCAGGGGCTTTATCCTGACGGCATTTATCAGTATCAGGAAAACCCTGCCTGGGTAAACCGCCAGGGCCCTGTATCCGGCTGGGAAACCTATTATTCTCTTTGGCGCAGACACAAGAAAGAGATTTGCTTATCCTGGAAAACGGATAATTTTGTATTGAATCGGCCATTAGCAGCTATACTTCGATCCTTTCTCAGAGATTAATCAGAATCAAAGATTTTCCATATTCTTATCCTTTCTAACGGGGTAAAGCTATAAAATGCAGAAGTTAGTCATTCCAAATCGGTATAAATTTTTTTCACTTTTGAAGGGGGGCACAAAGGCGGGTGAAGAATTTTCTTGACAAGAAGAATAAGATATGTTAGACTTGCTTAACAAATAAAGGCAAGTATAAATTATTGGAGTTTTGAATGAGTATGAAGAGAAACGAAAGTAGAAAATTAACCTCGAGTATGGAAGATTATCTGGAGGCAATCGCTGCCCTTAAAAAGAAAAAAGGTGTAGCCAGAGTTAGAGACATCAGCCGCCTGATGAATGTAAAGACTCCCAGCGTAACTAGCGCCTTAAATACTCTTTCTAAAAAAGGACTTATTATTCATGAAAGGTATGGCTATGTAGAAGTCACTCCAGAAGGAGAAAGGTTGGCTCAAGGCATTCAAGGGCGGCATGATATGCTGCTTGAATTTCTAAACAGAATTCTAAATATTGACCCCGAAGTAGCTGCCAAGGATGCCTGCAAGATGGAGCATGCCATAAGTCCTCAAACCTTTCAGAGATTAACAAAGTTTATAGAGTTTGTAAATACCTGTCCTGACCATGACAGGCCGGATTGGCTGAAAAGCTTTGACCATTATTTTAAGACAGGCAAGCGCTTAAGATGCAAGGTAAGACAGATAAAACAGAAGATTAAAAAGTAAATGAATTTTTTTAATTCAAAAGTTAGAGCTATCTAACATAATCAATATATTAGCCAATTTAAGAACTATCTCTAAACACCGCTAAACCGCAAAAATTCCGCTAAAACGCAAAAATTCTTTGTGCCTTTGCGGTAAGTTTGGCGCCTTTGCGGTGTCAAGAATGGGTTGAAATTGATGTTTTCCTAGTTGTTAAATTACCTAAAACAAGCCGGAGTTTGGTATGGATATATCCATTATGCCGCTTGCTGTAGTTTTCCCCGGCACTAAAGTAAGGATTGTTTCTATTGTTGGCGGAAGGGGCGTAAGAGAGCATTTGTTTGATATGGGATTAGATGTGGGCATGGAAGTTGAAGTACTCAGGCAGGGGGCTCCCGGGCCGTTTCTTATTGCTTTTAAAGAGACTCGCTTAGCGATTGGGCAAGGGGTAGCCCAAAAAATTATGGTTTCTTTAGGAGTAGATAAAAAATAATGACTTTGGATGAAGTGAAAATTGGCCAGGAATGTAGTATCGTTGATGTGCAGGCAGAAGGCGCCTTAGGGCAGCGTCTGCTTGATATGGGATTTGTTCCCGGGACACGGATAAAGGTAATCCGCAATGCCCCCCTAGTAGATCCTGTTGAGATTTTTATGAAGGGATATTTTTTGAGTTTACGTCACGTTGAGGCAAAGGCTGTTGAGGTAGTTTTGTTATGAACGAGAAAGCTGGTGAAATACTGGTTGCAGTGGCAGGTCAGCCCAATTCAGGAAAGTCCACCATCTTTAATCTCCTTACCGGAGCCAGGCAGCATGTAGCCAATTACCCTGGCGTAACAATTGAGAAAAAGATTGGTTCTTTCTATTCAAATGGAGACAAGGTGGTAGTAGTTGATTTACCCGGAACCTATAGCCTCACTTCCTATACACAGGAAGAACGCATAGCCAGGGATTTTCTTCTGCTTGAGAGACCTGAGGTAGTGGTTGATATAGTAGATGCCTCTAATCTGGAGAGAAATCTTTATTTAACATTTCAGCTTATTGAAATGGGCCTGCCTGTGGTGCTTGATTTGAATATGGTAGATGTAGCTAAAAGACGCGGCTTTGAAATTAATATAGAAGAACTTTCCCGGCAGCTCGGCATACCTATAGTTCCTACTATTGGAAATAAAGGCAGAGGCAAGAATGAGCTTCGCCAGATTATTCATTCTACCTATAAAAATAAGCAGAGGATTACCCCTCTTCGCCTTGATTATGGAGGAACCTTAGAGCCAATTCTTAAGTCATTGGAAGAAGAATTATCAGGTTACCCGCGGCTTATGGAGCATTATTCTGGCCGGTGGCTTGCTGTAAGACTAATGGAAGGCGATAGCGAAGTCCAAAGGTTAGTACAGCAACAATCTCAGAGAGGCGAGGATATTTTAGATAAAGTGGCAAGAGCAAGAGAGCATTTTATCAGAGACCATAAAAAATCCCCTGAAAAAGTCATTGCCCAGGAGCGTTATCGTGTAGCTGGCAAAATCGTAGAAAATTGTGTTAAACGCACAAAACCAGCCCCTAAGACATTAACTGATAGGATTGATAAGGTCGTTTGCAATAAGTTTTTTGGCCCGATTATTTTGGCGGCAACAATATACGGGCTGTATCAATTAGCCATAGTCCAGGGCTATAAATTGGCTGAGTATACCTGGCCTTTGTTGGCAGGATTTAGAGACTTTATTGCTTTATTTCTTCCTTCTCAAGGGTTTATTTCTGATCCCATTTTACGCGCTATGCCTTTGGGGGTTATTGATGGGATTATAGCAGTATTAAATTATATACCTATTTTTATAATTTTATTTGCTTTGATAGCTATCCTTGAGGATACAGGGTATATGGCGAGGATGGCCTTTATTTTAGATAGGGTTTTTAGATATTTTGGCCTTCATGGTCATTCTGTTTTACCTCTTATTTTGGGTGGGGTATGTGTGGGCGGATGTGCTATACCAGGAGTTATGGCCTGTCGTGGCATAAAGGATGAAAGAGCCAGAATGGCAACCATTTTAATCGTACCCCTTATGAACTGTATGGCAAAGATTCCTTTATATGTGCTTCTTATCGGGATGTTCTTTGCAGAACAAAAAGCTCAGATGATGTTTTTTATCAGCACAATTACCATTATTATAGCCTTGGCTGTAGCTAAAATTTTAACCCTTACAGTGCTTAGGAAGAAAGAAAGTGCACCCTTTATCTTAGAGATGCCTGCATATCATTTACCTACATTCAGTGGTGTTATGCGCCGCTGTATTGAGCGAGTATGGCTCTTTGTCAAAAAGATTATAACTGTGGTTATTATTGTTGCTGCTATTGTTTATGCCCTGATTAACTATCCGGGGTTAAACAAAGAGAGAGATGCTTACTATAAAAATCAGGCGAATCAAGCTATTCAGACCTTCTATGAAAAAATGGGAGATAATAGCCCCTATACTAAAGTTTTAAGTGGCTCCAAATTGATGGAGTTTACCACATATTGGGATGGTTATAAAAAGGCCAGGATGGGAGCTAAAACAGAGCAGGCAAAACAAACCATTGATCAAAAGTTTTATAGTAAAAACCCCGAGTTTTTTAAGGTTGTCAAAAGAGGTAAATATGAGCTTAATGGAAAGAAAATAGTAGATAAGATGCCAAAAAGGTTGAGAAAGCCTACAGGAAGCTATCTAAAACAAGGAAGAAGCTTCGAAGGGAAAGAAGGGAAGAAGCTATCGCATCAAGTTATTTAGGAAGAGCGGGCCGTTTCCTGGAGCCGGTTACCAGGTTTGCAGGATTCAACTGGCGGGTAAATATTGCTCTCTTGAGCTCTTTTGCTGCCAAGGAAAGTAGTGTGGCAACCTTAGGGAGCATTTATCAGTCTTCATCAGAGGAGAAGGAAGTGAGGCTTGAGGAGAGAATAAAGGAAAAAGAGAAAGGCTGGATTCCTCTTCATGCCCTGGCCATAATATTGTTTATGGCAATGTATCCTCCCTGTATTCCCACTCTTCTTATGGTTAAATTAGAAGCCGCCAGTTTAAAATGGATGCTTTTTGCTACTCTTTATCCTACGATTCTTGGGCTTCTAATAGCAATTTTTGTCTTTACCGGAGGAAGTCTGTTAGGCCTTAGCGGATTACAGGCAATGGTTGCCTTTTATATTATAGCAATAGTTGTTACCACAATAATGGCTTTTATCAAAAGAACGCCGGAATTAACATAGGAGGGGGTGAGATTATGAGGAGGGTATTGACTATGCTGGTAATTTGTATGGCTCTGGGGTTGTTTTTGACGTCGCAAGTTTTTAGTCATACTCCGCTTTGTTCCTGCTACGATAATGGAGACGGAACAGTGACCTGTGAGGGCGGATTTTCCGATGGCTCCTCGGCTGCTGGGGTATCAATGAAGGTAGTAGATGAAAATAGTGAGGTTATAAGCGTTAAGGATGAAAACGGCGAGATTATCCGTTTAGAGGGAAAAATGGATGAGGATAGCGAATTTACCTTTATCAAGCCAGAGGTCCCTTATACGGTTATCTTTGATGCCGGGCCGGGGCATGAGGTTATAATAGAAGGAGAGGAAATTACAGAATAAAATTTTTTTAAACCAGAAGTTAGATATTTCTAACGATTGAAAGGGAGGATAAAGATGAAGAAGAAACTATTAACTTCGTTGATGTCATTAGCTGTGATTTTAATATTTAGCGTTCCTGCGTTTGCACATTTTCAGATGATTTATACTGAAGAGAGCGCTCTGGAAAAAGGAAAGGAAATCAATCTCAAATTAGTATTTACCCACCCCTTTGAGGCAGGACATACTATGGATATCGGGAAAGATGAGAAAGGCGTTATACACCCACCGAAGTCATTTGGTGTTATGCGCAAAGGGAAGAAAAAGGACTTGTTGAGCACTCTTAAGACAATTGATTTTACAAGCCTAAGCAATACCGGCAAGGCTTATGAAGCTTCTTATAAACTTCGTGGTATGGGTGATTATGTTTTTTATTTTGACCCCGCACCTTATTATGAAGCTTCAGAAGATATCTATATTGAGCATGTTACCAAGATGATAGTTAATGTGGCTGGCGCGCCGACGGATTGGGATGCAGAGGTTGGGTTACCTGTTGAGATTGTCCCGTTAGATAAACCATATGCCTTATGGGTTGGGAATGTTTTCCGCGGCGTGGTTAAATGCAATGGAAAGCCAGTGCCTGATATTGAGATTGAGGTAGAGTATATGAATCATGATATCCACGGCAATGCCTTTGTAAAAAGGGCAAAGGTTAAAGCACCCCAGGATGCGTTTATTACCCAGACCATCAAGGCAGACTCAAACGGTGTGTTTACCTTTGGAATTCCTCGCGCTGGCTGGTGGGGTTTTGCTGCTTTGGGAGCAGGCGGAGACCGCACATATAAAGGTAAGGAACTTTCACAAGATGCTGTTATCTGGGTTCAGGCAAAGGATATGAAATAATCTTTTTTATAAGGTGAGCATTATTCCAATTTTATTTATTGCATTTGGATTAGCAATGGATGCCTTTTCGGTAGCCATTTCAAGTGGATTAACAATTAAACAACTTAGAATTGAGAAGGCTTTAAGAATAGCAGTATCTTTTGGACTATTTCAGGCTTTTATGCCACTGTTGGGTTGGTTAGCCGGGCTTAGTGTAAGAGATTTTATTTCAAGCATTGACCACTGGATAGCCTTAGGCATCTTGAGCGGGATTGGCGGTAAGATGATTTTTGAATCAACCAAGATGAGGTCGCATAAAAGACAAATCGATATTTCAAATATTTATGTTTTATTGATGTTATCTGTTGCCACGAGCATCGATGCCTTGGCTGTAGGATTGAGCCTTTCGTTCCTAAAGGTTTCCATTGTGATGCCAGCGATAATAATTGGCATTGTAACATTTTTGCTCTCGTTTTTCGGTGTTTTTATTGGTATAAGATTTGGACACTTCTCTGAAAATAAAATTAGACTTACAGGCGGCCTTATCTTGATTGCCATCGGGATAAAAATACTGATTCAGCATTTAGTTTATTCAATTTAAAATGAGACTAAATATGAGTAAATGTGCTCTTGCTAAATTGCTGAAAGAAGAGATATATAATTTAACTCGGGTAGCAGAAGCGCTGGGAGATGGAAGTAGCTTGTGCTATCCAGGCGTGTACGATTATTCCCAGTATTTAAATGAAGCTATCCGCAATTTAAAAAAATTAGAAAACAGACGAATGGGAACTATTATGAAAATCAAAGGAACTGGATATTTTTTTGAAAAAGAAGTTAGATATAACTAACATCTAAAGGGATGATTGGTTTTGAGAAAGAATGGAATTTTAGTTACAAAAGAAGGACTTGGGAATATTCAAAGGTGTTGTCATGGTGTAGTGCATATTCATTATAAAGGAATTTCACTTCATTTTACAGAATAGGAATTTTTAAGTTTTGTCTCGATGGTAGGAGGGACTTCTTTCTGTTTGATGGATGAGGGTTTGTCAAAATTGATGGGCGAACAGAATTAATTATGGATGCTAAGAAGAATATAGATCAAAAGATTTTAGAAGAGATAATTAAATCTATTCAGCAAATAAATTATGGGGAGGTGGTGGTAACTATTCACGATTCAAAAATAGTGCAAATTGAGAAGAAGGAAAAAAAGCGATTTTAAGCTGACCACTGCATAAGTAGGGTTAAATTTTGCAAAGGGCAAATCGCGAATTGCAAATCGTAAAGAAACAATTTGCGATAGGCGATAAGCAAAAAAAGGCCGACTGGATAACCAGAGGTAATTAAAAAATGGAGATTTAAGATGCAATATCTGGTTAGAAAGTCGGTATTTTTATCTGGAGCAACGTTTGTTATTTGCTTGTTTGCTCTGGCCATTTTAAGCCAGGCGGAAGCTCAAGGGCAAGAAATGGGATTTAATTTAGGTCAGGTTATAGTTACTGCTACAAAAACAGAGCATACTCTTGGTGATGTGCCGGTAGCAGCAGAGGTAATTACCAAAGAGGAGATTAAAGCTAAAAATATCAAAACAGTTCAGGATGCTTTAAAGTATCTTGCCGGCGTAAAAATTAACAAAAACTCCAGCCATTGGGGTGATAAGGGAAAAGTTCAATTCCAGGGACTTGATGAAAAACATACCCTGATTTTGGTAGATGGACAGAGAATTTTAGGAGGACACAAAAGCGCTGTTGATTTACAACAAATTTCTATAGAGATGGTAGAAAGAATTGAGGTGGTAAAAGGCCCTGCTTCAAGCTTGTATGGAAGCGATGCTATTGGAGGGGTAATCAATATTATTACCAAATCTGCACCGGAGGAGCCTTTCGTTTCTGCTTCTACATCCTTTGGCAGCCGCGGAACACAGACTCATGAAGTAAGTTGTGGAGCTAAAAAAGATAAACTGGGCAGGTTTTTAAATTATACTTATAGGGAATCCGAAGGTGTTTCTAAAAAAACAGACCAATACTGGGAGAACATATTTCAGACAAGCTTTGAATATGAGTTCACCCCTGAATCTAAATTAACCCTGAAACCCTATTATTCTGAACACAGAATGAAATATGAAGGACGCAAGCAACAAAGATTAAGTCTCAATTCTATCTGGGAATGGGCTCCTGATGAATTATCCAAATTGAACTTAAGGGGTTCCTGGTTCAATTACAAACACTGGACCGCGGACAAAAGCTCAAACTGGCATACCGATTCTTATGAGACAGAGATAAATTATAGCCGGCTAATTATGGATATACATACCCTTACAGGTGGTTACCATTACAACAGAGAAGATGTAGATGATAAGGGTAAAGCCTATAAGGCTGACCAGACTCTTCATAGTTTCTTTGTTCAGGATGAGATTGATTTTGAGCCATTTACCTTGGTTTTGGGAACACGTATAGATGAGCATGATAAGTGGGGCACAGAGGTCAATCCTAAAGCAAGCCTGCTTTATAAAGCAACCGAGGATTTTAAATTAAGAGCATCTTTTGGTACAGCTTTTAGAGGGCCAAGCCTGTCTAAACTCTATGCTGATGGCTGGAGAATGGGGCCATACCTTGTTCATGCCAATCCTGATTTAAAACCAGAAGAATCCATTGGTTATCAGGCAGGCGCAGAATATATATTCTCAGAAAAACTCTTAGGTAAACTATCCTTTTTTAGAAATGAGGTTGAAGATTTAATAAGTTACAGAATTGTAAAGGCTGGTCGTCCCCCCTGGGATTTATACTGGAAAAATATAGATGAAGCAAGGACTCAGGGCGTAGAATTAAGTTTAGCCAGCCAGATTATTGACAATCTAACTGCAAGATTAGGGTATACTTTCTTGGATACTGAAGATAAAAACACAAAAAAAGAACTCATCGAGAGGCCAGAACATAAGTTGACTCTGGAATTTGATTGGATAATTCCTGAAATTGACCTTAATGTAAATCTTTCGGGTGAATATATCGGGCGTAGGTATGCTGATGCAGCAAATACCGACAGACTAGGGGGTTATACTATATTTAATCTTGCCTTAACCAAGGATATTGGAGAGAATGCTTCTGTTTTTGCGCGGGTAGATAATATCTTTGGTAAGAAAAACATCTCTGATGAGTATGATATAGATGGTACTGAATTTTTGGGTGGAGTGAAAATAAAATTCTAAACTTTTAAAATGGAGGCGTGAAATGGGAAGGACAAAGAATTCTTGTATCTTTAGTTTGTTTTTAAGCATTTGTTTGTTGTTCTCTGCCAGTGCTTTTGCCCATACGCTATGGCTTAATGCCACAGATTATTCTCCCAAGGTTTATCCAAAGTTCGGAGCAAGGAGCAAAGTTTACTTTGGCTGGGGGCATCATTATCCGGTAGATGACTTTTTAGCTGTTGAAGACTTGCAGGAATTCTCTTTGATTTATCCTAACGGTGAGAGAAAAGCGATAATGCCTGGTAAAGGCGGATTTCTTGCTACTCAGATGAATTTTAAACAGCCAGGTTTGTATATAGTAGCTGCTTCCAAAAAGCCAGGGTTTTATACAATGTATGTTAAAAAAGGGAGGGTTCATCATGAAATTGGGCCAAAGACAGGGCTTGAAGGTGTTATTTTGAGCCTTTATTACGAACAATATGCCAAGAGTTTAATAAATGTCGGTGAGGCAGAGGATGATTCTTTTTCAAAGCCAGTAGGGCATAAATTAGAAATAATACCCCTGGAGAATCCTTATAAACTTTATGGCTGTGGAGGCCATTTTTTGCCGCTTAAGGTTTTATTTGATGGGAAACCTGCTAAATATTGTAAAGTATATGCAACCTATATGGGTTTTTCAACCGGTGATGATTTTGCTTATGCCACCTCAACAAACGGTGAGGGCATAGCAAAGATAAGACTTACTCATTGGGGACCACATCTTATAAAGGCAAGTATGGAATTACCCGCTACTGATGAGCTAAAAGATAAATGCAATGAATTAAGTTACACAGCCACGTTAACTTTTGAAGTGCCGTAATTAAAAAGAAACGCGGAGAAAGATACTTTAATGAAGGAATTGCCTCCAGCTGTCATAAATAACAGCTGGAGGCAAAATGGAGGTTTTTATGTTTGAATTCTTCTTAAAGGGTGGCCTTTTAATGTGGCCGATTTTGTTATGCTCGGTGATAGCCATTGCTATTATTTCAGAGCGGTTGTATCACTTTTATCGGGCAAGGGTCAATATACCAAATTTATCTACGCAGGTAAAAGGGCTGCTGCTTGAAGGCAAATTGGATGAAGCTAAAGAGTTATGTGAAGATTCACCTGGACCTGTAGCCTATATTCTGGCAGTAGGCATTCATATACATAAAAGGGCTTATTCTGAAAAAGAAAAGATGATTGCCCGAGCCGGCTCAAGAGAATTGAGGAGATTGGAAAAGAACTTAAGAGGCTTAGGTATTGTTGCTCATATTTCGCCTCTTTTAGGACTCCTGGGTACGGTTACAGGGATGATACGGGCTTTTATGAAGATTCAGGAATTAGGAGGAAGGGTAGATGCTTCTGTTTTAGCAGAAGGTATCTGGGAAGCTCTTATTACCACAGCCGCAGGATTATCTGTAGCTATTCCAGCAATAATCTTTTACCACTATTTTGAGGGGAAAGTCGATAATTTTTCTTCTCAGATGAAGGATGCAGCCGAGGCGTTAATGGAGTGGTTAGGAATTAGAAGACCAAGTCCAGAAAGAAAGGATGGGCAATTGCAGGAGGACGTAGAATATGGAGTTTGAAGGACGAAAGAGAATAAGAATGCATTTAGATATCGCTCCTTTAATAGATATAGTGTTTTTACTCCTTATCTTCTTTATGCTTACTGCCAACTTTATAATGCAGCCGGGGATAAAGATAACTTTGCCTCAAGCTGTGACTGCCAAACCTCAGGAGGAAGAAAATATTATTGTATTTATAACTGAAGGGAATGAGATATATCTTAATGATAGGCAGATTAGTATTGATGAGTTAAAGGATGCTTTGCAGGAGAAATTAGAAGCAGCTCAAAAGAAGAGCGTTGTCTTGAAGGCTGATGAGAAGATAAATCTTGGTTTAGCAGTGAAGGTAATGGATATAGCTAAACAGGCAAAAGCGGATGGCTTAGTGATAGCTACTCAAATAAGAGATAAAATGTCGGGTAAATCCTTATATGATAAAGATGTTGATTCTATTACTTCAGCCACAGAGTCAAACAAATGAGAAATATTTCTGATGAGAATTTAATAAAAATCACTTTTGTCTTTTCTTTATTAGCTCATTGTCTCTTTTTAGGAATGCCCGGATTTAATTTAAGTAAGCCTCAGGCCGAGAAACCCGATGAGATATCAGTTCAAATCGACATAGAAAAACCTCCGCTTTTACCCAAGATAGATATAATGGGTAAAGAAAAGAAGTTAAAAGAAATAGTAAAGGAGAAGTTACCCGAACCTGAATCGGAACCCGAACCCGAGCCAGAACCTCAACCAGAAGAGGAAAAAATTGTAGAAGAATCAGAACAGCAAAGTGAAGAAATAGTAATAGAGGAAGCAAAGCCAGTGCCTCCTAAAGAAATCGTGGAAGTAATAAATCCTCAAGAGGAGGCGATACTTCGTTATCAGGATATGATTAAACAAAAGATTGAATCTCATCGTAAATATCCAAATTGGGCAAAGAAACAAGGATTTGAGGGAGTAAGTTATATTACATTTACTCTATTATCCAGCGGCATAATTTATGATATTAAAATTATTCACTCCTCAGGATTTGATGTTCTTGATAAAGAAGCAATTTCTACAGTTAAAAGGGCTTCTCCATTCAAGCCGATTCCAGAAAAATTTAATTGTTCTAGTCTCACAATGGAAGTTGCCCTTGTGTTCCGATTAAAATGAGACAAGTCCAATTGTATTTAGTGGACATTCCCCAAAACTTAAGTTAGGGCTTTAATAACTATATGCAAATACAGAAGATAAAGAAATGTCAAGGTGTTATCACAAGTTAATTCATTTAAAACTGGGGAAACTGCACAAAATTTACCTTTGACAAAAATATTCCAGCTGGTAATATTAAAGTTGACAATTGGAAGGTGCTACGTTTGAAGGGGGAATCTGGCACTTAAAAGGCCTCGGCAAGTCGGTCTCGCGTGGGTTTGGGACAGTGAAAAGGTTTGTGGATATTGCTTAACAAAATACCTGGTATTTTGTATACTATAGTAGAAAAACTACCAGATTAAATAGATGCCAGTGATATCAAGCGAACAAAAAAGAAAGTTAATTTCGCAACTTTTTCATATGAGCGGGGACGGTTCTGCCTAACCCTCTGTTCAAGAAAATTCGCTTCGCTCATAGCACAGATGAGCACAGATTACAAGTTAACCTAGATATTATTTCACAAGATGATCACAGATATCTGCGATCATCTGTTCTCCTTCGTCAAGGCTTCGGAGAACAATCCCCCGAAGCTTTAGCGAAGGGGGATGTATCTTTTCATCTGTGAATATCTGTGATTTATACTTTCCTACACTCGAACAAACAGTTAGGACTTAATTCTCATATTTTTTCTATTCTCATTGGTTCAAATACAAGGAAGCTTTCTTATTACTACTCAAAAAATGCCTCTGAATTTATCTTTAATTTATTATGGAGCAGATAGTTAGAAAGAACCGTCCCTGAATCTAAAAGTCGGCAGACCGGTAATTATGAGCTGGAGATTGAGGTGGAGATGGCTAAGAGCAAGAGACTGCAGGAAATAATTCGCAAGAACGCAGAATTTAAGAAGCAGGCACCCTATAATTTCTGCGACCGCTGGTGCGAAAGGTGCCCTTTGGATATACAGAAGCGATGCACGCTTTATATGGAGGAGCTCGACAGGCGTATTACAAATATTGCCCATGGAAGAGACGAAGATGTTTTGGAGATATTAAAAGAGGATTTGGAAAATAAGCTGGATGAGATTGAGTCGCATACTCAACAATATGAACAGGAGGGGTACTTTGATTTTCCGGAGTTTAGCTCCAGCAATTACGATGAAGATGATAATTACGAGGAGATTAAGGAAAAACAAGAACAGTTACAGCGGCATCCATTGCAGGTGATCGCAAACAATTATATGCACAGAATTCACGATTTTTTAAAGGAAGCATTTTATCCTAAGGCTGAGAGTATGGCACAAGATTTGCGTAATGACTATCACGTCGTTGTCTGGTATCATACCTTGTTGCCTGTAAAACTGCACCGGGCTTTATGCGGCTTATACGCCCGCGATAGATTCGACGAAGAGGATGACTTTGGTCTATGTGATGCCGTTGCACAATTGGCTATTTGCAAAAAGGCGATAAAGAATTCTTATCAGTCTTTAAATAATATTGCCCAGAAGAATACCCAGTTCAAAACCAGGATAAAATACTTCTTAATTCTGTTAGATAATATATTTGGCCGAATTGAACTCATAGAACAAGAAATATAATTTGCCCTATACATATGAAAGACCAAGGTAATAATTTTATTGGCGGCGAAAAATTTATAAAAGGTGTTTTTACCCGGTTTCGTTTGCCCCAGTCGCCAGTAGTTATTCAGAGAAGAGAATCAGGCGGCTGGGAAGCCGAATCTTTCTTGGTATCGTGGCGTTATTAGCAAATCCCCACCCACCCGACAAGGATTGAAACATTTCTCGTAGCCGTTCCCCAACCTTATTTTATTTGCGATAAATTTTTATTTCTGCTATAATGAGTAAGATTTAAAATTGTACATCAAGTCCATAATCTAAGTTTATAAAAGGGGATTAGAATGATAGAAAGATACAGTTTGCCGAAAATGAAGCGCATCTGGGGAGAGGAGAATAAATTTACAATTATGCGCGATATTGAAGTGTTTGTTTGCGAAGCCCTTAGTCGCCGGAAAAAGATACCCGCCTCAACCTATTTGCGTATTAAAAAAAGAGCAAAATTTAACCTCGCGGAAATCAGGAAATTAGAGGCAAAAACGCAGCATGACATTGTCGCCTTCATAAATAATCTGGCTAAGAATTTGGGAAAAGACGCCCGCTACCTTCATTTGGGCCTGACCTCTTCTGACCTTTTGGATACCACCCTGTCGGTTCAGTTAAAGCAAGCGGCGGATATTTTGGCTGGGGATTTATCCGGGCTTCTTAAGATTTTAGCCCGCCAGGCAAGGAGATATAAAGATACGGTCTGCATTGGCAGAACTCACGGCGTTCACGCAGAACCTGTCACTTTTGGCTGGAAGCTCGCCTTGTGGTACGACGAGACCAGGAGAAATCTGAGGCGTCTGGTTAGCGCATCCCATAACATTGCAGTTGGCAAGATTTCCGGAGCAGTTGGCACCTATGCTAACGTTGAGCCGGAAGTGGAGAGATATGTTTTGGGTAAATTTAAGCTTAAGCCTATCGTCGCTACCCAGGTAATCTCGCGCGAGGTTTACGCTGAATTTATACTTACCCTCAGCCTGATTGCTTCCTCCCTGGAGAAATTCGCCACGGAGATTCGTCATTTGCAGAAAACGGAAGTACAGGAGGTTGAGGAGCCTTTTGGCCGGGGGCAGAAGGGTTCTTCGGCAATGCCGCATAAGCGAAATCCGGTAATTTGCGAAAGGATTTGCGGTTTAGCCAGACTTCTGCGCGGTAACGCCTTAGCAGCCCTGGAGAATATCAGTCTATGGCATGAGCGGGATATCAGCCATTCTTCGGTGGAAAGAATCATCTTTGCCGATTCCTGCCTCGCTTTGGATTATATAATTAATAAGTTCGCCGAAGTGATTGATAAGCTCACGGTTTATCCGCAGAATATGTTGGCGAATTTAATAAAAACCAAGGGTCTTGTTTTTTCCCAGAGAATTATGCTGGAGTTAATGCACAGGGGGCTTCAGAGAACCCGAGCATACGATTTGGTTCAGAGGTGCGCAATGAAAAGCTTCAGGAGCCAGCAGGATTTCAAAGAGATTTTATCCAGCGATAAAGAAGTTACAAGATATTTAGGTATTAAAGAATTGGAGAGGATATTCAATTTGAATTATTACCTGCGCAACATAAATAAAGTTTTCAGGAAGGCAGGGCTATAAGGTATGAAAAGAGTCGGTTTAAAGAAGATAGATTTTACCAAAGAGGATACCTGGCGAATATTTAGAATAATGGCCGAATTTGTCGAGGGGTTCGAAACTCTCTCCAGGGTTGGCCGGGCTATCTCCTTTTTTGGCTCATCCCGCCTTAAGCCGAAGGATAAATACTATAAAATAGCTACTCAGACAGCTTACCTTTTAAGCAAGGAAGGCTATGCGATAATTACCGGCGGCGGGCCGGGATTAATGGAAGCAGCAAATAAGGGAGCAAAAAAAGCAGGCGGTAAGTCCATCGGCTTAAATATCCAGATTCCTCAAGAGCAGAAACCCAACAGGTATGTGGATTTACTTCTTGAATTTCATTATTTTTTCTGCCGTAAGGTAATGTTTCTAAAATACGGTAAGGCATTCGTTATCCTGCCCGGTGGTTACGGAACGCTGGATGAGTTATTTGAGAGTCTTAACCTCATCCAGACACATCGCGTGGAAAGATTCCCAGTGGTATTGCTGGGCAGCGAATATTGGAAGGGTTTGATTGATTGGGTTAAGAGTAAGGTTCTTAAAAAAGGTTGCATATCTCCTTCAGATTTAAAGATCTTTACTATTGTGGATAAGCCCAAGGAGGTAGTTTCGGTAATCAAGGAGTTTTATCACACCCCGTCGTATAAATAGCGAAGAGCGAATAGCGTATAGCGTATAGGAGAACCATATGCTATATGCCATATGCTATATGCCAAAATATGCTTACATATAAAAAAGCCGGTGTAGATATAAGGAGAGCAGACCTCCTGAAGAAGAGGATTGCTTCGTTAGTGCGGAAGTCAGCAGGGCCTCGGCTGCTCAAAGGAATCGGTGGCTTCGGAGGATTATTTGACTTCTCAAAGGATAAATATAAAAAGCCCGTATTGGTATCTTCTTGCGACGGAGTAGGCACGAAGCTGAAGCTCGCAGTTTTAGTTAACCGGCACGATACGGTCGGCCTCGATGCTGTAGGTATGAACGTAAACGACGTGCTTTGCACAGGAGCCAGGCCGCTATTTTTTCTGGATTACATTGCCTATAGCAAGCTGGATTCGGAAATTTTGTTTCAGGTAATCAAGGGATTAAATAAGGGCTGCATTCAGGCAGGGTGTTCTTTGGTCGGAGGCGAAATGGCTCAGATGCCTGGTATGTATAACCGGGGAGAATATGATTTAGCCGGATTCTGCGTCGGCGTGGTAGAAAAAAACAGAATTATCGATGGCTCGAGGATTGAACTCGGTGATACCTTAATCGGAATCGAATCGAAC